>ERZ808262.889-NODE-889-length-10436-cov-4.427415_pt1 | contig 10436 bp, 9 predicted proteins | sample MGYA00520895_ERZ808262 | MGnify/ENA primary metagenome ERZ808262 (study PRJEB31516, sample SAMN03275588) | gut metagenome | biome: mammalia-associated habitat; material: feces | host: Papio cynocephalus | place: Kenya | collected 2012-08-02 ... | reverse complement strand
ACCTTGATCTTCGCATACTTGAAGCCCTGCTCGAAGTAATTGCCCACTTCCTCCGCCAGCACCTTGGTGTCTTTTCCCCGGGAATAGAAGCCGGAGCTTGCGTAGGGGGTCAGCTTGTCGGCATAGCCGCCCAGCAGCTTGTATACGGGCAGCCCAGCCTTCTTGCCCAGGATGTCCCACAGGGCCACATCAATGCCGCTCATGGCAGCAGTGATGATGCCGCCCCGTCCATGCTGCCGGGTGCGGTCCATGACCTTCTTCCAGATGTACTCAATATTAGAGCAGTCCTCGCCCACCAGCAGTTGCTGGAGCTCGTTTTCAATGATGTACTTGGTGCTTTCCGGGGGACCGCCGAAGCAGGCGGACTCGCCCAGGCCGGTGATCCCTTCGTCGGTGGTCACCTCTACCAGAACGGCGTTGCGGGTAGAAAAATAGTTTTGGGCATCTGCGATCCCGTTTTTGTACTTATATTGCAGGATCATTGCGGATACGCTGGTAATGATCATTGTATTCTCTCCGTTTCTTAGTGGGCCTTCGACCCTGAATTTTTTGAATGACAGAAATCTGTTTATGCGTGCTCTTCCAGGTATTTCCCGATTTGGGCCAGGCCGGAGTCTAGGCTGGTGAATACAGGCTGTGGAAGGTCCGCAAGAGCCTCCGCCGCGTCTACCATGCTGACCTGGGCCAGGACAATAACGTCGTGGTCCTTGGCTGCTTCCCGGGCGGCTTTGGCGATGAGCTCGTCATGCTTTGCCTTGTTTTTCTCCACATTCAGCGCCTCAAAGGCACCCTCTACTAGGATGGTGTCGGTCTGGATGTGCTCCCGGTCCTGGCGGAGACAGGCCCGGCGGATGGAGGCGCTGGAGGCCCGGAAGGTGGTCTTGGCAGTGATCAGCAGCGCTACCCGCTGTCCGGCGCAGACCGCCGCGTCCAGCATAGGGCCGTCGATGGTCAAGAAGGGAATGTCCACGGCCTTTGCCGCTTCCACTACCGCCTCGGTAATGGTGGTGCACATGCAGACTGCGATAGCTGCCCCGATTTTCTCGTTTTCCTGGGCGAAAGCGATCAGCTTGCGCACAATGCCGGGGGTGATGTTGTTGTCGTGGGCCGTGACCTCCGGCACGATGCCGTCATCCATGACGGTGATCAGCTGTACCCCGGGATACCTGGACTCAAAGGCCTGCTTCAAAGGCAGGGGCGTATTCATGGTGGTATGGAAGAAGGCTACCTTTTTCATGCTTTTTTTCCTCCCGCGTTGAATTTGTTCACAAGCTCCTCAATGGCCTCGTCGGTAGGCTCCCGGCCGGTCCAGATGTGCATGACCCGGACGGCCTGGCAGGCGGTCATATTGCTGCCAACATAGGCCTTATGGCCCTTGGCTCGGGCGGTGGGCACCAGCAGGGCGTTGGGGTTGGAGTAGTTCACGTCAAAGACGGGAGCCTCCGGCTTCAGGTTATCCAGGAAGTCGAAGGTGGCGAATTCGTCGTAGCCGATCTGACCCATGACGGAGGCGTTGATAAACAGATCCGCCCCCTTGCAGCACTCGGCCAGCTCCTTGTAGTCCAGAGGATGGGGGACGAACCGGCTGCCGAACTTCTTGCAGAGGCTGGCGGTCTGGTTCTCAAACAGGTTCACCACATCTACTCGGGCGACGCCGTTGATGCTCAGATTGTAGGCAATGGAGAAGGCCACGCCGCCGGCGCCCAGCATAACGATCTTCTTGCCGTTGAAGTCGAAGCCCACCCGCTGCATAGCCTTGATCAGGCCAAAGCCGTCGGTGTTGTAGGCGATCAGATTGCCATCCTTTACCAGGACCGTGTTGGTGGAGCCGCATTGCTGGGCACTTTCGTCGATCTCGTCCATGTAGGGCAGGATCATCTGCTTGTAGGGCATAGTCACGTTGAAACCCTGCCAATGGCTCCGGGCATACTCAACGGTCTCCTCTAGCTTCTCCTCCGGAACGTTCTGAATCTCGTAGGTGCACGCTTCTCCGATGGAGGGCATCAGCGTCTCGTAGATCATGGGGGATACGGAGTTCTGGATGTCTTTCGCAATCAGGCCAAATTTGTACATAAGATCACTCCTTGTCTTTGATAACACAGCGGAGCATTTTTCCGCTTTTTTTGATCAGATTGGTGCAGCCGCAGCAGGTCACACAACACTCCTTGCGCAGCAAACCCTGGCCGGACAAAATCTTGTTTGCCGTATCCGGCAGACGGATGCTCTGTCGGCCGAAGCCCGCCATATCGTAGTCTCCCGCGGCAATGGCTCCGGCGGCTACGCCGGGAGCGAATTCCCGGAGCCAGCTGAAGGCGGAGGCGATGACCACGGCCTCCGGTGCCAGAGCCTTTGTCTGTTTGGCGCATTCCTGCATCCGCGCCAGACCCCGGAAGGGGCTCTCCGTGGGCTCCTTGCCGCCCCGGTCATAGGGCCGGATCACGAAGGGAGAGTAGGCCCCGATGCCGTTTGTGATGTTCAGCAGCCGGATCCCTCTGGCATACAGGTCGGATACCAGCCGGTAGCTCTCCTCCAAGTTCTCGCCCTGGGGGTCCGCACCCCAGCCATAGGGCCAGGGAAGCCCGTCATACATATTCAGGCGAATGCCCATGGGGATCGTTATCGCCGACTCCAGCTTGTCCAGAATTTCCATCAGGAACCGGGTGCGGTTTTCGTAGCTGCCCCCATAGGAGCCGGGACGGTGGTAGGCCGCCAGGAACTCATTGAGAAGGTACCCGTGGCAGGTACGAATATCCACCGCGTCAAAACCGGCCTCCTGGGCGAGGATACAGGCTTTGACATAATCCTCCTCAATTTCCGGGATCTCCTCATCCGGCAGGATGTACTCGTTTTCCTTGGGAATGCAGGGGTTGGAGAAGGCGCATACCGGCTGTGGGGTCCCGTTGGGATTGCTGTTGCGTCCGGAGTGGGTCAGCTGAATGACCAGAAACAGGTTTTCCTTCGTCTGCGCCCGGATGCGGCGCACCATGTCCCGGAAGGCTCCCACGTTTTCCGGGCGGATCCACAGCTGGAAGGGATTGGACCGACCCTGCTTGTCTACGGAGATGGATTCCAGCCACAGTGTCCGGAACCCACCCCGGACCAGCTGGCAGTACCGCTCTATGGAGCGCTCACTGGGGGAGCCGTCGGCTTGAGAATCAAAGCCCTCGATGGGCTGGGCCACCAGCCGGTTGGAAACTGTGGTGCCGCAGATATTCAGACGCTGACCCAGTATCTCCGGGATATGCTCGCTATAGGGCAGGGGCATGTCCAGCACCTTAGCTCTGTTGAGAAGCTCTCGGGCTGTTGAAAAATGAAAGGTTTCAGTCATTTGTAACCGCCTTTCTGCTCTTGCGCAGCGCATTGGCCGCGACTACCCACAGGGTGATAACCGTTACGAGATAGGGGATCATATCCACCAGCATGGAAGGGAAGCCGGAGGTCTGAGCTTTCCGGGTCACCGCATCAGCTACGCTGAAGAGGAGACTTCCAAGCAGGGTGCCGACGGGGGTATTTCTTCCGAATATGGTGGCGGCCATGGCGATAAAGCCCCGGCCGCTGGTCATGTTCTCGGTGAACATGGTCAGCTGGCCCAAAGAAAGGTGTACGCCGCCCAGGCCGCAGAGGAAGCCGCTGAGGATCAGTGCGCCGTACTGGATGCCGTCAGAATTCACACCGGCGGTGGTGACCGCCATTTTGTGAAAGCCCGTTGCCCGGACCCGCAGGCCCATGGGGGTCTTATAGAGCACATACTGGGCAAGAACCACGATCAGCAGAGCCAAATACACCGTCACCGCCTGACCGTTGAAGGCGTTCAGGATCGGTATATTGGCCAGGAAGCCCAGATCGATCTTGGGGATGGCGGCAATGGAAGTATCCGAGAAGGAACCCCGGACGCCAAACATCACGCTTAAAAGGTAGGTGGTGAGCCCCAGGGCCAGCATATTGATGGACACGCCTACGACTGTGGCATTGGCCCGAAACCGAAGGGTCAGCACCGCAAAGATCACGCCCAGCACCGCACCGGACAGTCCGGCAGCCAGGATGGCAAGCAGGGCGGAGTGGGTGTAGAAGCTGGTGATCACGCCCACAAAGGAGCCCATCAGCATCATGCCTTCCAGGCCCAGGTTCAGCACCCCGACCCGGTTCGCCAGCATGCCGCCAAGGCCTGCCAACAGTACCGGGGGCAGGTTCCGCAGAGTTGTTTGCAGCAGTACCTCAAGATACTCCATGTGCTTTCCCTCCTTCTACCCGATTTTTTCTCTTTTCCAGCTGCCGGAGAATCCAGGGTTTGCCGAAATACTCGATGGCCAGCAGCATAATGATAATGGCCTGCAAGGTGGAGATCAGGTCACTGGAGATGTTGGTCATGACCTCCATCTGCACAGCTCCGGAGTTCAGGGCCCCGAAGAAAACGGCACCGATGATCACGCCCATGGGATTCAGCCCGCCCAGCAGGGCCACCGTGATCCCCGTAAAGCCGTAGTCCGCGGAGAATCCGGCGTAGAAGCGCTGATTGGCACCCATGACCTGTTCGGCACCGGCCAGTCCGCCGATGGCGGCGCTGAGGAGCAGCACCACGATGACACGCTTTTTCACGTCAATGCCGTTATAGCGGGTGAACCGTTCGTTCAGACCCAGGGCTCGGAGCTCATAGCCGAAGCGGGTCTTGAAGATTACCACATACAGGACGATGGCCAGGGTCACACCCAGAAAGAAAAAGGTGTTGAAGCTGCTTTTTTCGGAAAACCGGGTCATCCAGGCGGCTTCCGACAGCTTTGCGGTGGCGGAAACCGGCAGCTCTCCTTTGAAGGGGTAGGTGCACAGGTACTCCGTAAACAATTTACCGATGTTGTTCATCATAATACTGATGACCACCAGGTTGATCCCCAGCTTGGTGTTCAGACACCCTGGGATCACCGCCCAGAGGAGCCCTCCGGCCATGGCGGCCAGGATGCACAGGGGAATCAACACCACTCTCGGCAGCCCGACACCGTAAATGCCCATCAGCGCCGCGGCGAAAGCACCCATATAGAGCTGCCCTTCAATGCCGATGTTGAAGACGCCGGCCTTAAAGGCTACCGTGGCAGCAAGACCCGTAAAGAGCAGGGGCGTTGCCCGCTCCAGGGAATTGAAGATGCTGACCTGGGAGCCGAAGGCACCCTTCAGCAGGGCCCCATAGGCCTCCACAGGGGAGGTCCCGGTGGGCAGAACCAGCAGCGCACCGATGAGCACGGCCACAAAAATCGTGACCAGAGGCCGGCCGACAGACCATGCGATCTTTTTCCAAGTCTCTTTCACTGTCTGCCCTCCTCCTTACTGCCTGCCATATACAGGCCTAATTCTTCCCGGCTGATGCTTCTGGGGTCCACAACGGCCACGATTCGTCCGCCGTAGAGCACGGCAATGCGGTCGCTGAGGGCGAAGATCTCGTTGAGGTCCGAGGAGATCAGCAGCACCGCCGCATTTTGGTTCCGCAGGTCCATGATCCGGTTGTGGATAAAACTGATGGCACCGATATCGACACCCCGGGTGGGCTCTGCGGCGATGATCAGCTTCGGGTCGTGGATCATCTCCCGTCCGATCAGCACTTTCTGTTGGTTGCCGCCGGAGAGAGAGTTGATTTTCGTGTGGATGTCTCTTGCCCGGACGTCAAACTCCTTGCAGATCCGTTTCGCGGATTCTACCCGGCTGTTCTTTTTCAAAAAGCCCAGTTTGTCACTGTATTCTTCGGACACATAGTAACCGGCGATGGCGTTTTCCTCGATGCTCCAGGGCAGGCACAGGCCGTCGGTCTTCCGGTCCTCGGGAATGTAACTGATGCCCTCCAGCATCCGCTCCCGGCGGGTGTGGGAGGTAATATCCTGGCCGAAGTAAAGGATACTTCCGCTCTGGACCTGGGTCAGGCCGGCAACGGTCTGGGTCAGCTCGCTTTGGCCGTTGCCGGAAACACCGGCAATGCCGAGGATCTCTCCCTCCCGAATGGACAGGGAAACATCCGACAGGGCCGTCAGGCCGTTCTGTCCACGGACCACCAGGTCTTTGCAGGAGAGCACTTCCCGATCGGAATGGACTTCCTCCCGGTCGTGCAGCGGCGGCAGGTCGTTGCCCACCATATGCACCGCCAGCTCCTTGGCGTTGGTCTCGGCGGGTTTCAGGGCCGCAATGCTTCTGCCCCGGCGAATTACCACAATGTCGTCGCTGATCTCCATGACCTCGTCTAGGTGGTGGGTGATGAGGATGATGGATTTGCCGTCCTGGGCCAGAGCCCGGAGGCACTTAAACAGGTTCCCGGTTTCCTGGGGAGTCAGCACCGCGGTGGGCTCGTCCAGAATGAGGATCTCCGCGCCCCGGTAGAGAATTTTTAAGATCTCCACCTTCTGCTGCAATCCCACGGCCAGGCTCCCGGCGAGAGCGTCCAGGGGCACCTCCATGCCGAACCGCTTTTCCAGCTCCAGAACGTCTTTTCTTGCCTTTTTATAATCCAGGGAAATGCCCTTCACCGGCTCCATGCCCAGAATGATGTTTTCCAGCACGCTGAGCTCATTGACCAGCATGAAGTGCTGATGCACCATGCCGATCTTCAAGTGAATGGCATCCCTGCTGGAGCGGAAGCGCACCGGCTTGCCCCAGACTTTGATCTCTCCGCTGGTGGGAGGCTCCAGGCCATAGAGAATATTCATCAGCGTGGATTTTCCCGCGCCGTTCTCTCCCACCAGACACATCACGGACCCTCTGCGGACGGCGACGGAAATATCGTCATTGGCGATCACCGGGCCGTACTCCTTCCGGATGTGGTTTAACTCTACAGAATACTCCAAATTAGCCTCCTGATTCCGGGTAGCCCCCACCCTTTTGGCGCTTGCCTTTGAAAAATGGCGCCTGCCGGTTGTCGCCGACAGGTGCCATTGGATCCCGGCAGCATCGCCGCGCTGTTCATTGGGGGATACTGTGGTGTGCGCCCGGGAGGCTTTCTCCGCCCCCGGGGCGTTTACCGAAATGGTCAGTTCTGCTCGAAGGTGTCGGTCACATGGATGCTGCCGTCGATGATACCGGCCTTGATCTCATCCAGCTTGGCCAGGCGCTCCGCGCCGATCAGATCCTTGGTGAACTCCATGTCGGTCAGGCCAACGCCGTCGTTGGCCAGGTCGTACAGGTTGACACCGGCGGTGAAGGTGCCGTTGATCAGCTTCTCGATCATGTCGTAGGCGATAACCTGCAGGTGCTTCTCGGCGGTGGTCAGAACCTTGCCCTCTACAATATAATCCTGGTTGGAGTCGACACCGATGGCGTACACGTTGTCCAGCTCCTGGATGGCCTCAAACAGGCCGTTGCCGGTCTGACCGGCGGTGTGGAAGATCACGTCAGCACCCTGGTTCGCTAGCTCCAGTGTGTACTCCTTGCCCTTGGCGGGATCGTTGAAGGCACCGGCCCAGGCGGTGAGCACGTTGGTGGAGTCGGAAACATATTTGGCACCCTCAACATAGGCGGTGTTGAACCGGACCTGGGAGGCGTTTTCCTTACCGCCGATATAGCCCACGGTACCGGTCTGGGTCATCATGGCGGCCAGGGCACCGGCCAGGAAGCCGATCTGGTGGTCAGCGGTTCTGGCAATGGCTACATTGTCGCCGGTGGCGTTGACGTTCAGGCCCACGAACTTCACATCGGGGTACAGGGCGGAAACCTCCGTAATGGTGTCGCCCCAGTCGCTGCCTGTGGCGAAGATCATCTGATAATCGGCCTCGGCCAGAGCGGAGGCGGAGGAGACATAGTCGGCCACGTCCTTGGGCTCCACGACCTTGATCTCCACGCCCAGATCATTCTGGGCGTTGTTGAAGCCTTCCCAGGCGGCGTCGTTGAAAGAACGGTCACCCAAGCCGGAGCTGGAGGCAATCAGAGCGACCTTGTAGCCCTCGCCGGGCTTGGCGGCGGCTTCGGTGGTTTCAGCGGAATCGGCGGCGGGGTCAGCGGCAGCCGCGGCGGTGGTGGAGGCGGGGGTGCTGTTGCTGGCGCAGGCGGCCATGGACAGAGCCAGCGCCAGGGTCAGCAGGATGGCGATCATCTTTTTCATAGTAAATCTCCTCGTATAATAAGATTTGCAGATAGTTATGTGCATCTGCTTAGTTCACTCAATTAAATATCAGCAGGCTTTGAGGTACCCGTGATACAATAGCTGTAGGACAGCAGGGTTAAGTTCTCATTCTCCTGGTTGAGCCGACAGGCTGCTTCTTGAAAAGTCCGTTTCCCTGAGCCGGAAGTTAGCTGCATGCTCCGGTATTGCTCAGGACAAAGACATATCCAACACCAGAGCGACTACATTAGCCCTTATGGAAGCCTTTGAAACCGTGGACGATCTGGCGAACTGTGACCTCGAAACCCTGACTGCTTTTGTAACTGCGGCAGGTCGTGGCCGATTCGCCGATCCGGAGGCCACAGCGAAGGCGGTGCAGGCCGCTGCCAAAGGTTCCTACAGGCTGCCTAAGACCGTCAATGACTCCATTAACCAGGCAATGTCCGTATCCATAGCCTCTATGTGGGCTTTGGAGAGTCAGATTAAGGTGCTGGAGAAAGCCATTGAACAGCAATTCCAAATCATCCCGAACACGCTTACATCCATCCCAGGTATCGGTCCTGTTTACTCTGCCGGTATCATCGCTGAGATTGGCGATATTCGCCGTTTTGAGTCTCAGGCTTCTGTCGCCAAGTATGCCGGCCTTGTCTGGACACAGCACCAGTCCGGTGACTTTGAAGCGCAGAATACCAGAATGATTAAATCCGGCAACCGTTACCTTCGCTACTACCTGCTGGAAGCCGCTAACTCTGTGAGAAGATGCGACTCCGAGTTCCGGCGCTACTATGACCTCAAGTTCCATGAGGTCAACAAGTTCCAGCACAAACGCGCACTCGCTTTCACTGCCAGAAAACTGGTTCGTGTTGTCTTTCGGCTGCTGAAGGACAACCGCCTGTATATCGTGCCGGAGGGCTGATTGCAGCAGCCATTTCCGGTGACAACAGGCTCTGTTGAAAAAAACGCAGTCGACAGGGCTTTGGTTGGTGTACCCTTTTTTACAACTATTGGTCGGTTTGATCTCAAAGATAATACATTTTATTCTTCATCCCTCTATTGACATCACACCATTAGACTTTTTTATATTCAGTCCGTGGGCCTGATTACATTTTGACCTGATTTTTGAGGGGCTCTCCCGCCAGATAGCGCTTCAGCTGGTCGTAGTAGAACCGGAAGCGGAACCGGTTGGTGGTGGGGGAGGCATTGGCCCGGTGGGGGGTGATGAAGACGTTTTCCATGGCCCACAGGGGGTGATCCGCGGGAAGGGGCTCGGGATACACCGTATCCAGTCCGGCGGCGGCAATAGTCTTATTTTGCAGGGCCTCCACAAGGGCGTCGGTATCCACCAGCTCTCCTCTGCCCACATTCAGCAGGTAGGCCGTGGGCTTCATCTTTTTCAGGGAGTCCCGGTTGATCATGTGGTGGGTCTGCTCCGTCAGGGGCACCGCCAGGATCACAAAATCCGCCTTGGCCAGCACCTCGTCCAGCTGATCCAGGGAATAGAGCTCGTCGACAAACTCGGGCTTGTTGCCCAGATTCCGGCGGACGCCGATGACATGCATATCGAAAGCCTTGCATTTCTTCGCCACGTCCGCGCCGATGCCACCCAGGCCAATCACGGCTACGGTCTTGTCGAACAGGTCCGAGGGAACCTCGTGCAGCACCCACTCGTGCCGGTTCTGGCTGTCCCGCTGCAGAAGCAATGCCCGGGACCAGGCAATCATCATGGCGAAGGTATGCTCGCCCATGCACTTGTTGAATAGGTTTTGGCTGTTGGACACCAAGGCCTTCTCCGTATCCACATAGCCCTCGTACCGGTCCACACCTACGGTAGAGGCCTGGAGCCACTTCAGGTTCGTCGCCGCCTTCATCTGGCGAGGATTGAACATACCGATAAAGATATCCGCCCCCGCACAGTCCTCGTCGGTGTAGCCGTCGGGGGAACCAAAGAGGAAATCACAATCCGGGAAATCCCGGATAAACGTTTCCTCTTCCTCCTTGGTCAGTTCAAAAGCGCCCTGATAGCCAAAGAGTACATTGTGTTTCTTCGCCATAGCTCATGATTCCTTTCATTCAGTGCTATTCGGCCGCCCCAGGAAGTTGCCGTCGACAGCCCGGGCCAGGATAAGGGAACCCGGGCCGCCATCGGCAATTTTTAGGAGCGAACATTCAAGTAAGGGGTATACTTAAATCTCCGATGCCCCTATCATAACGCATGGCTTTTCAAATGTCAACATTTGTTAATTCAAAAATGTATACATTTTTACGTTCATAAATTGTCGATATTGCAATAAAGCAAAGGACTGCGCAACTAAAATAATGTCTACTGAGCAACCCTCAGTTTTTTGCACGGTTGCAGAAAACCGAGCAG
>ERZ808262.883-NODE-883-length-10538-cov-2.632357_pt1 | contig 10538 bp, 8 predicted proteins | sample MGYA00520895_ERZ808262 | MGnify/ENA primary metagenome ERZ808262 (study PRJEB31516, sample SAMN03275588) | gut metagenome | biome: mammalia-associated habitat; material: feces | host: Papio cynocephalus | place: Kenya | collected 2012-08-02 ... | reverse complement strand
ATTCACAGTAAAAATACTCTTTCCACTGGTCAGCCATCACGCCGCCAGCCGCGCCGAGCGCCGCTTTGATAAGTCCCATAGTATGTACCTCTTTTCTGAAAAGTTATGCCCACGGATCTTCTGCCGCCGGGATGCGGATGCCGCTGAGGATGCTCGAATACTCCCACAGGAACCACTCGCCGGTCGAGCCTTTCTGCCGCAGCTTCATGGGGCGGGGCGAATCTGCGCCTGCTGTTTTGAGAAAAACGCGCAGATAACCGGGTTCGATGTCCTGCGGCCGCGGGTCTGCCAGCACGTTGAGCGTGTATGGTGCGCGCGGCTGGTAGCCGTTTTCCGGCGTTGCGCCCTCAAAATACGCCAGTGGCAGGTAGGCTTTGCCGCGCAGCCGGTCGCGCAGGAATTGCGCATCGTAGGGCGTCATGGGTCTTGGACCGCGTAAAATGTTCATTGCAGCAGTTCCGGCGTCCTTGTCTTTGTCGAATAGCGCCAACGCACACAGGAATAATGCACAGATGTTCTCCGGCCGTTTCCCGGCGGCTGCGAGGGCTTCAAACTCCTGCAAACTTGTGGGAATGTTCTGAATCGTTACTTGCATGGCATCTCCTTTCTGCAAATGCACGTCAGCGTCTCGGGGTCGTGCGGTCGGGCGTTCCTTCAATCACGTTGTGTACCGATACGGCGTTGGATGTCACTGTGCTGCCCATACCGTCCGTGATCACACAGCGGTACTGCGCATTATCATATTGGTCGGTGCTGCTGACCTTGATCGTGAGCGTCGGCTGGTCGGCGTTTTTATAATAATCGCTGAGATAGGCAGCGGGGAGACTGGTCCACTCGTCCACGCCGCCGTCATGCCGCACCTGCCAGTCGTAGGTGTACTTGCCGTCGCCGCCGCTCACCGTGACCGTAAACGTGACGGAGAAACCAAAAAAGGCGTGGATAACGCCCTCCGGCTGCGCGGTGATGGTCAGCGGATCGAGCGTCAGCAGGATCTTCGCGGTGTTGGACGTGACCGTCTTGCCCTCCGCGTCGGTGATGACGCAGCGGAACTGATAGTTCAGCGAGGCCGCCACGTCGAGAGACTTGCTGATCGTCAGCGTCGGCGTATTTGCGCCGACTGTCGTACCGCGCGAGTCATTTGTCAGGTCGTTCCAGCCGTGCTTGCTGCTCTGCGACTGCCACTGATAGCTGTACGGCGCTTTGCCGCCGGCGACCGCAACGGTGAAGCTCGCGCTGCCGTCCTTCGGCGCGGAAGCATTCTGCGGCTGCTGCGTGAGCGTCAAAGGCTCCGCCTTTTCTTCGCTCTCGACCTCGCCCAGCGTGAAGCTCCGGCGCTCATCGGCGTGCATCATGCGCGTGAGGATGGCGGCGACCTCGCTGCGGCGGATGTTGCTGTTCGGCTTGCAGCTGTGCTCCTTGTCGCTGCCGGTCAGAACGCCCGCGCGGTAGAGCTTGTAGATGGCTTCTGCCTGCGGATGCGTCATGGGGACATCGGGAATTGCGCCGTCCGCGATTTCGTTGATGACGTCCAGTCCGGTTGCGCCGGTCAAAACCGGCTTATCCGGGAGGGCGCGGGAGAAAATGTCCATGAAGTTTGCGCGCGTCGCCGCGTCATTCCATGTATAGTCCTTTGCAATGATCTTGTTGGGCTTGGCGTAGTCCACATAAGTCTGATACCACGGTGAGGAGGTTTCAAATTCCGTGCTGCCGGTGTTGACCAGCATCCACATGACCGCCGCCAGCTTGACAGTCTCGGCGTAGGTCACATTGTCGTCCGGCGCGTAAAGCCCATGACCCTTGCCACTGACAAGCCCGGTCTCCACCGCCAGACGCACGTCCTCATAGTACCATGCGCTCTCCGGCACGTCGGTAAATTTCAGCTCCGCCGCGGCGGCAAAGGGGATCAGCGTGAGTACCATTGCCGCCAGAAGCAGCAGCGAAATTGTACGTTTGATCGTCTTTTTCATGTTTCACCATTCCTTATCCGTAGGTTTCTGTCAGATACAGCGTTTCGCCCGAGGAAAGCCCAAACGGGCTGCCGCCCGCGAGCTGGGTCAGCACCAGCATCCCGTTTCCGGGGAGCAGCGCGCAGATGGAAAGTGTTTCGCCGCCTGCCTCATCCCAAAAGTCGAGCGCGTAGATGAGTCCATCCTCGCTCATGCCAAGCCGCAGCGGGAAACCGGTATAGGATTTCTCTCCGTTTTGCGCATGGATTCCGTCCATCACGTCAAGAGAAAGACTGCACCATGTGCCGTCGGCGTTTTCACAACCGAAATCCGCCTGCATCTCATAGGGCAGACCATCAAAGAGATAGAGGGTTTTCAGCAGGTCGTGCGTTTTGCCGGAGGAATCCTGTGCGTAGACCGTAGCGTAGCTGTAATCGGTCTTTTCCTCGATCCCGGCGGAAAGCGCCGTTACGCCGGAAATGCCGTAAAGCGGCCCGCCGCAGACATACGTTTCATACCGCACGCAGCGGAACAGATCGACATATTCCAGCGTCCCATCCTCCGTCCGCAAGAACAGATACGGTTCAAAGCTCGAACCGACGTTGCCGATGAAAAGGTCGGTATAGCTGCCGAAGCAGCCGCGGATGGTGTACGGCGTGTCGAACGCAAAGCCGTAGATGTTCTGATAATCTCTGCCGCTAAATTCGTCGCCGTCCTCGTGATAGGTCACCGTGACCGCACCGTTCGTGTCAACGGCAGCGGTGACAAATTCATAGCCTGTGGAAAGCGGGACGGCTTTTTCGTTCGGGTCAACGACGCACGCCTTCTGCATCCAGCCAGCACCCGCATAAGTCGCAAGATTGAGATACACTGTCAGCGTGCCATCTGTGTTGGGATAGAGCGGCAGCGCTGCACCCTGTGCGGCAAGGATGGATTGCGCCCGCAGCGCCAGCGTATCCGCAATGAGGTCGTTCGTGAATTCCACATCCTGCGCCTGCATCATACGGTCATGCTCGCGCGCCGCTGTGCGGACGAGCGCCGGTTCGAGCGTCTGCCATGAAAGCCCCATGCGGGTCAGAACATCATCTGCCGTCAGGCGCGTTTGGGTTTCAAAATCAAAATAATAGATGTCGTGATACGTCTCACCGTCCGGCTGCCCGGCGGTCATTTCCAGACCCAATAGACTTCCATCCCAGTGGCTCTGCCAGCCGATGGAGTATTTGATCGTGTCAGAATCGGGCGCGCGCTTGGCATCCTCACCGTAGATGTCCATGATCTCCGCGTTCAGAGCCTTGGCGTCTGCGCTGTTACAGAGCAGTTCCGGAATGCGCACCTCATAGTGATACGATTCGCCCCATTCCGTCGAGGCATCACCCGCGTCGGCGTAAGCATCCACAATCAGGCTATCGTTGTATTGCGTTTCATCCGGCTTGACGGAGGGCTGCTGCTTTCCGGGACGCGCGGGCTTTGCGGACGAAGCGGTTTCCGCTGTTTCGCTGGGTTCTTCCGGTGCGGCATCTGTTTTTGTGGGAAGATCACCCTTGAAGCTGCCGCTTGCACCGTCTTCCTGCTTACCTGCACAGGCTGTCATGCCAAGCACAAGCATGACGGCAAGCATTCCGCAGCCAAGCCGCCGTAAAAACTGATGTTTCATGTCACACTCCTCTCAAAGCTCCGGCAGGGCAGGCTCGCGCCTGCCCTGATATGTGTCCTCTTAATCCAGTCCGGTCACGGAGAAGGCATTGAGTTCTTCGTTGCCATCCTCCAGAACCTTGAACGTCACGGTAAGAATCGCGTTTCCTGCCTGCCAGCAGTAAGAGTTTTTCGTGCCGTCGATTTTGTAAGCCTCGCCGTCACAGCCCATGAGGTCGCGGACGTCCTCATAGTGCAGGTCATACTTGTTTTCGTCGCCGCGGATCGTCTCCCAGCCGTTCTTGAGCGTATCGAGCGTCACTTCGCCCGTCGCTGCGGCGTTGGACTTGCCGTAGCCAGCGGTGGAAACGCCGGTTTCGGAACCGGAAACGTCCTCGTTCTGCGGCTTCTGATCTTCAGTTTGCGGTTCGAGGTCTTCATAGACACTGGGGTCGGGGTCACCGAAGCGGATGGACATTTTGGTGACGCCGTCTTCGATCATCGGCTTATACCAGTCCTCATAGCTCCACGGGCGGCTGCTCTCGTCGATATCCTCCCAAAGCTCGCCCCATTTGCGCATCATCATCTTGAAGTAATAGACATTTCCGTTGTCGTCGTCATAGGAATCGGTGATGATGAGGAAGTTGTCGGATTCATCCAGACCCGGGTCGATGATCCAGTCGGCATGGGAAAGCTGCTTTACATCAAACCAGCCGCCCTCAGACATGAGCGTACCGTGCGCGCCCGTGCCGCTGTCACTTAAGCTGACATCGACCATGCCGATACCGCCCACGTTCTGATACTGCTCATCGTCCCACATCTCCATCGTGCCGGTGTAGGTGTTGGGGTCAATTTCAATGTGCGCCTCGCAGTCCCAGTACGCGCCCTCGAGATCCTCATAGCTGCCCTTGCAGCCGTACATGAACCACCAGCCGTACCAGTCGCCGTTCCAGAACGCCAGCAGCGGATCGTCGGTTCCCTCCGGCTCTGTTGCAGCGGTCGCCTCGGGACGCTCGACGGAATCGAGCGCAAAGAAGATCGTGCCGCCGATGTCGGCATGCGTGATGCCGACAACGCCGGGTGCTTCTTCAAAGAAGCCCATCTGATCGCCGCTGTCGAAGTTCATCATCCCAAGCTCATCTTCGAGCGTGAACGTGTCCGGTTCTTCGCCCTCAAACTGCACTTCGCCGGTGTAGCCAGCGGCAGGGTCGTAGTCAATGCGCAGGTAGCTCGAGTCCATCATGTCCATCTAAACGAGCGTCGCGTAGTCGTAGCGTTCGCCTGCGACCTCCATCGCGTAGAGCGTGTACATACCGGCGAGGCGGCCCTTTTCGGGCGCTGCCGCCACGTCTTTTACCCAAGCGGGAGCTTCCGCACCCTCTTTCAGATAGCGCATGACCATTTCGTCGTCGTGGATCTCCAGAACGCCGTCCTTGAGCGTGCCGGTGATGAGCGCGTCAATGCCGAAAATTTTGTAGCTGCCGGAGAAATTTTCGCCGTCCAGCTTCCATGTCAGCTCAAAGGCGAGATCGGTGTAAATTTCGCCCTTGCCGCCCTTTTTGAGTTCGACATATTGCTCGTCAGTTTCGGGCGCAGTAAAGTTCACGCCGTCCTCGGCAATGGCGATGCAGAGATACTTGCCGGTCACGTCTGCGCTTTCGTCCTTGCCGCAGGCGGCGAGACTCAGCAGACAGGCCACCGCCAACAGCAGCGCAAGCAGCTTTTTTACATTCATTTTCATAGTTTCCTCCTTAAAATCGTTCTTTTAGAGCGTATCGAGTACCGCAGCCAGATACGTCGGAGAGACAGAGGCATAGATGAAGTTGTCGATGCGGCCGTCCTTTTTCGCTTGCAGCACATTCGCTGCCAACGCGCGGTCGGCGTTTTCATCGACCAGCAGCAGAACTTTACAGTTGGGGCATAGGCGCTTGACTTCATCACGCAGCCGCAGCCGCTCCTCCAGCCGCCATGGTGTATAGCCGGTCACCTCCATGATGAGTGCATAGGCAAGGCTCGATTTGCAGAGTGCCGCCGTTTTGCCGGGCGTATCTGAGCGCACAATGCGAAAATCCGGGTCGCAGCGTTCCAAAGCCATCGTGATGGCATCGGCAAACATGGTGCATTGCAGATCGAGCACGATTCGTTTCATGGGATCCCTCCTTCCTGCATCCAGCATAGCGGAAGAACAAAAAAAGCACACTGTCCAAATGGACAGTGTGCAGAAGAAAATTTTCGTTATTCATCGGGAAAATTCGCGGTCAGCCGGTTCTCGATTGCCGCGACAGCCAATTGCAGCTTGTTTTCAAAGTTCGTCTTCTGGAGCATATTGCTGACATGAAATTTGACTGTCCGCGCGTCGACTCCGAGTGTCTCCGCTGTCGCTGTATAGGACATTCCCTGCACCAGACAGCGCAGCACACGCATTTCTGCTTCCGTAAATTCACTGCTTTTCGCTGTGCCGATCTGCGTGACGGGCGGCGCGTCGGGGAAAATGTGTTCTCCCACGAGTGTGCAGCGAACGATCTCCATGAGCTTCTCCTGACTTCCGTCCTTGTACCACAGGCTGTCCGCGCCGAGCGCCTTGGCCTGCCGCAGAACCTCGGCATCCAAAAGCGAGGTCACAATGACAATTTTGATCTGCGGATGCTCTTTCTTGATCTGTGCGGCGGCGGACAGACCATTCTCGCGGTTTTCTGTCTGCACGTCCATGAGAATCAGATCGACCGGCTGCTGGCGGCACAGCTCCGGCGCGAGATTCGCACCCGGAATCGACGCAGCAAGCGCAAACTCCGGCTCTTTTTCCACATAGGATTCCAACAGCTTTCGCACCATCGGCTGATCTTCTACGATCAGTATATACATCATATCCGTCCCTCCTGTATGGGAAGTTCAATCGTCAGCGCGAAGCGCGGACGGCTTTGAATGTCCATTGTTCCTTGTGCCTGCTCCACCCGGCGGCGAAGACCGGTCAGACCGCCACCCTCTGAAATGGGAGCTTCCGGTTTTTTCCCGTCGTTGGTGATCGTTAAAATGGCCGTATGTTGCGCTAAACGGCAGTCTGCAAAAATCCTCGTGCCACCCGCGTGACGGATGCAGTTGGACGTACATTCGCGGATGGCGAGGGAAACCAGCTCCCGCGCGGCAGTTTCTTTGGGGAATATTCCCGTCAGCTCGACTTCTGCACCAAGCTCTTTTGCCCGCAGCTTTGCATAGGAAAGCGCGTCGGCAGGCGCTTCCGGCACATCGGAGTGCAGAAGTCGGATGGTCGTGCGCCACTGTTCGGCAAGCGTATGCAGCTGCTCCATATCCTCGCATTGCCAGTAGGCACGGCGCACGGAGAGAAGCGAATAGCCGATGTCGTCATGGACGCGGATCTTCATGTTCAGAATTTCTTCCTCGCGGACAATATCCGCCATTTCCTCGCCCAGCGTCCGCAGCGCCTCGTTCGCCGCGTCCAGCCGCGCGTTTTCCTCATCCAGCCGCGTGCGCACGGCCATCAATTCTGAAACGTCTGCGGCAATGACTTCGGTGTAACGCTGTCCGTCATGGTCCGTGATTTCATGCTCCGAAAAGCGCAGCGCGCTTCCGTTCGGGAAGTGATAGACGCCGCGCATGGAGGCATCTTTTGTAACGGCTTCCGGAGGATTTTTCAGCACGGCTTGCAGTTCTCCGAGCGTCTGAATCCCGCTCCCCAAAAGCATCGCTCCAACGGCGAGCATCCGGCGATTCATCAGCCGGACAAGCCCTTTGGAAGAAAAGATGCAGATGGCGGCGGGGAGATTATCAAAGCTCTCTTTGATCGCGTTCATGCCGTCACCTCCCGCAGCGTCCATGTCAGATGCCAGAGTCCGTCCTCGTCATGCTCAGAGGTCAAGCCATCAAACCGACTGCAAAGCACGTCCAGCGATTCATCGCAGCTGGCGCTGATCCGCGCGCGAAGAACGCCGCCGCTTTGCTCAATAAATAACAGCATCGCGGTCAGGCTGCGCCCAGTGTCGAGCACCGCGCCGAACAGATCATACAGTGCGATGGCCTGAGACGCAGAAATGTTTTCGCCCAGTTTGAGCCGCACCGTGCAGGAAACACCGCAGAGCTGCAAGGCCTGTGCCGATTCGTTGAGGCACAAGAGCAGTTCGTTTGCGTCGATAAAGTCTTTCTGCGCAGCCAGAAAAACCAGATTGCTGCGGCGCTTGATATACGTCATAATGACAGCGATGCGGCCCAAGAGGGGCTTTGCCTCCTCCTGCGACTGCGCGGCGGACAGCTTCGACAAAAGCGCTTCCAGCCGGGAAAACTGCGGCGCGGACTCCTGCTCCACAAGATCATAGAGCCGTGTCTGTTCCTCCAGCTTCAGCCTGCGCGCTTTCTGCGCGTTTTCCGCTTTCAAAATATCGCCGGTGTCCCGCAGCTCGTCCTGCACCAGAAGAAGATCGTCGAGCGCGTCCTGCAATTCTGTAATGTCCTCCTGCCAGAATACAAAGCCTTTCCGAATGGGGCTGCCTTTGAGAAGCGTATTACGATTAAGATGTGTTGTCTGATTGACCGCCTCGTGCAGCTTGTCTTCCGGGAACAGTTCGTGCGGCACGGACGCTGCCTGCACGCGAAGCGCCTCGTCCGTGATTTCCGCGCGGATGCCGGACGCTTCAAACAGCGCCCGATAGCCGGTGTTCGACTGGATGAGTCCGCAGCGGATGCAGCTTTCAATTCCCGCGGCAAGGAGCAGGCACTGCACGACTGTCATATCGCCAGCCAGCATTTCGATCCAGGGAATCCGGCTGATATAAAGCACGGAATACAGCGCCGCCAGCGCAACCGGCATAAACGGAAGCCCAAGTGTGACGCGGCTATGTGGGATGCGACATTTGAGGAGCATAGTCACGATTGCCGTTATCATTCCAAGCGCGATCCATCCCATGACAATAAAATAGCCAGCACCGTAGCCGTGATCGGTGTCGAGCCATGCGGCTGCATCTGCCGGGAATACAAAGACCAGTTGATGCAGGTCGTTCGTCAGCACCAGCAGCAGAAGAAGCGCCGTGGGAATATAAAGAAGGCTCGTCCATTTGGGAAGTCGGTAGTTTTCGGGCTTTCCCAGCGAGAGCGCGACCAGCACGCACAGAAGCGGAATGAACAGCATTGGAAAATAATAGCCGTACCAGAGATAGCGGATGGCAGCAGGCGTGGCGGCAAAGAAGAATTTGACGGTGCGGATGGACAGCCAGAACACGCAGAGCGCCGCCGTCGCCGCCAGATACCGCCGCACCTGCGTCTGCACGATGCGCTGCCAGAGCGAAACGCCCCACCACATCATCAGTCCGATATAGATAAAACTCCGCAGCAGCGACACCGGCAGAAAATACGCCGCGTCCCGATGCCCGCGCGTAATGACCCGCGCGGCTACGGCGCAGACGATCAAAAGCGCCGCAATGCCGCCAGTGAGAATATCCCGTTTTTTCTGCGCCGTCACAAAATCACCTGCCCGCATGGGTTTCTGTATGCAAAGCATACCATACGGAGGAAACGATTGCAAGGAAAGCAGACTTTTCTACGAAAATGGAGACTCATACAAGCCCGAAAATCGGTGCGCAAAGAAACCGGCAAGCAATGCAAGTGTCAAGACACTTACGAAAAATGCTTGTTGAGGGCAATGCCCCCAAACCCCTAAAATCAGCTCCGTTCGGAGCTGGCAGCGCATCTGTTGGATGCTTATGGAGCGGGAACAGCTTATCGCTGCTCCTGCTCCTTTTCATGTTCTGCCTCACGCGGTTCAGCTCCAAGAATTTTTGCGACGTTGGCCTGCACGGTCAATAGCTCCTGCATTTCCTGCTTGGCTTTACGGTATTCGGGATATGCCGCCTTTTTCGCGGATAACAGCTTGGCGTATTCCTCCTGCAAGCTCTTGACGGTGGGGAGCTTCTTGACGTTCAGCTCTTGAAATGCACGTTTTGCGCTGCGATGCAGCAGGATCTCCGCCTCATGCTCTGCCAGAAATTTTTTCGCATAACCGCTCGCCTTATACGCATCGAAAGTCTTTTTCGTCTTAGCAAAGTTTACAATATGCCCCCGCAGAACGGCGATCTCCGCCATGCGCGCCTCCGCCGATTTGATCTGCGCAGACAGCGCATGGAACTGCTCCGTCGCCGCCTGTGTTTTCTTTTTCAAATCGGCATAATTCATCAGGTCGTGTTCTTTCAGATATGTCATCGTCTGACCGAGCTGCTTTGCGTTGAATTTGGATGCCCAGCGTTGGTAGCCGACGCCCTTACCGGCACGGAATTTAGCGTCAATGTCAATTAACAGGCTCGGTGTTTTGGGTGCGCCAGCTATAATCGATCTCTGCGGCGTATGCTCCCGTTTGCCAAGGATCGCATCCAGCAGCGCAGCTTCCAGATAGTTCTCTCCAAGCCGGTCTGCACGGATGAACCGCTCCTTGCCCGTGCATCGAAAGGAGAGCGTCTTTCTACGCCGCTTGACCTCGCAGCCGTTTTCGGAAAGCAGCGCAACGAACGCATCCCAGTCGGCAGGCTTTTGGGAAAGCGCGGCGTCGATTGCGCTGCGTACCTGTTCCAACTGCGTCGGCTCTGCGCGTTCTCCGCGCCATTTGTTATAGCTTTTGCCGTGACGGTTCGGATGCTCGACAATGGATAAGCCGTTCTCCGCGCAGATCAGATCGCTAAGATGCCGGACAGCCTTTGTGCTGCCCCAGAAGTTGCGAAATTTCCAGTCACAGGAGAGCGCGGTAGAGTTCCAGATGATGTGATTGTGAATGTGCTTTTTGTCGATGTGCGTGCAGACAATATAGGCATGATTGCCCTTGAGGAAACGCTCCGCAAATTCGCAGCCGAGGCGGTTAGCTTCCTCCGGCGTGATCTCGCCGGGTTTGAACGACTGGCGCACATGATACGCGATCACATCGTTTTCCTGTTTTCTGCCGGTGCTGGTCTGATAGCGCCGCTTGGG
>ERZ808262.879-NODE-879-length-10573-cov-2.790169_pt1 | contig 10573 bp, 7 predicted proteins | sample MGYA00520895_ERZ808262 | MGnify/ENA primary metagenome ERZ808262 (study PRJEB31516, sample SAMN03275588) | gut metagenome | biome: mammalia-associated habitat; material: feces | host: Papio cynocephalus | place: Kenya | collected 2012-08-02 ... | reverse complement strand
CAGCTGCTGGACACCTCCGCCGCGACCCTGGCGACCGTCCACGGCACGCTCGTCCACACCGTCGGCGGCGACCGGGCCCCCGACCGGCTCAGTCCCGAGGCCGGAGAGGCCATCTATCGTCTGACACAGGAGGCCCTGACCAACATCCGCAAATACGCAGGACCGGGCGTGCATGTGACGGTGCGCGAGCAGTGGGACGGCACGGGGGTGTCGATGACGATCACCGACGACGGCCGGGGAATGTCGGCGAACCTCGACGGGCACACCCCCGGGTACGGGCTGGCCGGCATGCGTGAGCGCGTCGCGTCGGTTGGCGGCACGGTGCATGCCGGACCGCGGTCCGCCGGAGGGTTCGAAGTGGGCGCGCGGGTTCCTTTCGCAGCTTCGCCGCAGTCCGCCGAGACGGCGTCGCGGGACGTGGCGCCCGCGCCGACGGGGCATGCGGCGATCCCCGAGTCGCTTGTCGACTGGGCCACAGGTCGGCCAGGCCACAACGGCCAGGACGTCCATGATGCCCACAATCGTCGGGGCAATATTGTGGAGCGTATGTCGCAATGGACCGAACGGCACTACTGGTTGGCGGACAGCATAGTGGCGGCGCTGGTGTTCACCCTCATATGGCAGGGCGTTGCGGGCACGTCCGACGGCGTCGGCGGAGGGGCCTGGGCAACCGTCGCCGCCGGCGTCACCGCGGCGATGTGCTGCTCATTGGCCATACGCCGGCGCTTCCCCATGGCGGCCGCCGTGCTGGCGGCCATGGTCTGCGCATGCCAGATGATCGTGTTCGAGCCGGTGCTCCCGAGCAATTTGCTGGTGCCGCCGATCATCTATTCGGCCGTGGCCTACGGGCGCGGCGACGCCTGGAAGGCCGTCGCGGCGATGGCATGCGCGGATTCGCTGATATTCGGCGTCAAGATCACCGGATACTACTGCGGTTCGCCCACCATCGTCTCGCTGCTGGCCTCCGTCATCACCGGCTCGGCGACGGGCGGCGCGGGACTCGGCCCCTATGGCCTCGCCGCATCCATGGGCTATGGCGCGGCATTCGGGGCCGGGACCATGCTGATATGCGCGGCGGCCGTCGCGCAGGGGCTGTGGACGCGATCGCGGGGGGCCAACATGCTGATCCTTCAGCAACGCGGGGACGCGCTTCGCGAGCAGCGGCGCAAGGTGTCCACCATGGCCGCCAACGCCGAACGGGAGCGCATCTCCACGGCCATGCGGGCCGAGATAGCCGCCACGCTCACCGGCGTGATCGATCAGGCCGCGGCCGGACTGGCGATGCTCGACTCCGGTGGGACCGACGGTGCGCGGGTCCCGCCCGAGGCGATCGCCGACGCGTTCAAGGCGATCGGCGACAGGGGACGCGAGGCGCTGGCCCACATGCGCCAGCTGCTCAGCATGCTGCGTCAGACCGAATCCTCCGACGAGCGGCATGCGCATGCGGCGAACGAACCGCATCTCGCCCCGGTGCGGCCGCTGAACGAGCAGCTGCGCGATCGCCGACGAATCGACGGGGACCGCATATAGTGGGCAGCATGGAGACAAACGCAATCAACGTGGTCATCGCCGACGACCAGGATCTGGTGCGGGCAGGATTCGCGATGGTCATCGGCTCGCAACCCGACATGATCGTGGTGGGACAGGCGCGCAATGGCGAGGAGGCGGTATCCCTGGTGTCGCGCACGCATCCGGATGTGGTGCTGATGGATGTGCGCATGCCCGGCATGGACGGCATCGAGGCGACCCGGCGCATCAGCGCGACCAACGACGACGAGCGCCCGACGCGCGTGATCATCCTCACGACCTTCGATTTGGATGAGTATGTGATGGCCGCGATTCAGACGGGCGCCTCGGGTTTTCTGCTCAAGGACACCGAGCCGGAGACGCTGCTCAATTCGATTCGCACGGTGTTCAACGGCAACGCGATCATCTCCCCATCCGCCACCAAACGCCTTATTGAGAAAATGGTGGATGGGGACCTTGCCGCGACTCGTGGCGCCGAAATGCACGATGCCGCCGTTCAGGGCGTGCCGGCGCCCTATACCGATCCGGAGTTGGATCTGCTCACCGAGCGCGAGCGGGAGGTGCTGGTCGAGATCGCCCATGGGTTGAGCAATCAGGAGATCGCCGACGCGCTGTTCATTTCGTTGCCGACCGTGAAGACGCATGTGGCGCATATTCTGGCGAAGATCAACGCCCGCGACCGCGTGCAGGCGGTGGTCTTCGCCTATGAGAATCATCTGGTCTGATCGCCATCAGGCTTCGGCCAGCGCCTCGACCGGCGGGGTCCGCACCGCGCGGCGGGCGGGCATCACGCTGGCCAGCAGGGCGCAGACCACCGTCGCCGCGAGGATGACGCCGATCATCGTCCAATCGACGCTCAGCCTCACCACGTCGAACTGGCTGAACATCACCATGGAACCCAGCCATCCGAACGCCACGCCCAGCAGCACGCCGACGACGCCCGTCACCGTTGAGATCAGCAGGGCCTCGATGGCCAGCGAGGCTCGCAGTTGGCCTCGCGTCATGCCGATGGCCCGCAGGGTGGCGGATTCGCGCGTTCGCTCGATCACCGACAGGCTCAGCGTGTTGGCCACGCCGATCACGGCGATCAGCACGGCCACGGCAAGCAGGGCCACGAGGGCCATCAGCGCCATGTCCACCATCTGGTCCCAGGAGGCGCGTTCGACGAATGAGCCGGTGACCTGTATGCCGGCGTCGTCTTGCAACGCCTCCTGAACCGCGTCCATGATCTGCGATGGCGTTGCGTTGCCGTCGATGGAAGCCCACACCTGCATGCCGGTGGCGTCCGCCCCCAACCGGTCGGTCAGCCGGTGGAAGGTGTCGGGCGTCATGATGGCGGGCATGCCCGCGCCGGTGCTGACGCGGCGGAAATCGGCCACGGCGAGTTTCAGGTCCGTCGATTCGGAACCGTCGCCGTGGCTCTTCCCCGATGTGGCCGGGGTGACGGCGACCGTGGACCCGTCGGCCGGTCTGGAGGCGGCGTCCATCGAGTCCAGCCATTTCTCCGACAGCACCACGGTGCCGTCCGTCATGCGATCCGCCGCGGCGGGAACGTTCATGACGGCCCGCGCGTCGGAGGGGGTCATGGCGAACAGGTCAAGCTGGCTGGTTCCGCCGTCCGCGAGTCTGATGGTCGCCTGCCCCGTCGACACCAGCCGGGCGTCGGTCACGCCGTCCACCGACGCGATTTTGGAGAGGGTGTCGGCGTTCACGTTCCAACCGGACACCTGCATGTCCACACTGTATCTGGTGCCAAGCGCCGCGGTCATCGACGTTTTGGCCGACGCCGCGCCGGCGCCCAGGCAGCTCACCAGCGTCACGCCGATGAGCAGGGCGGCTCCGGTCGCCGCCACACGACGCCGGTTGCGCTGGATGTTCGCCGACGCGATGGCCGCGGACGACCCCAGATGGCTCACCACGGCGCCCACGCCGCGCAGCAGCAGGGGAATCCAATGCACGGCGATCATCAGCAGGCCGACGAAGACGACGATCACCGAGAGCATCGCACCCAACAGCACGGCTCCAAAGCGATCCGCCATCAGACCGGTGCCGTCATGCAGATACCGCAGCGATTCCAGCAACGCGAACGCACCGCCAGCCAAGCCGGCCACCATGCAGGTGATGCCGACGGCCAGCCGAAGCCGGCCGGAGCGCCTCCGCTCCCACGTTTCCAACGGCTGCAGGGCCTCCAGAGGGGATACGGTCGTGGCTGCGCGCGCCGAGGACAGCGAGGCGAGCACGGTGACGGTCACGCCGAGCGCCATCGGAATGACGAAAGCCGTCCAGCTGGGGATCAGCATGAACGTCATGTCGCCGAACTGCACGCCGGAGGACGAGACGACGGCGATCAGCCCGACCGCGGCGCCCACGCCGGCCAGCGATGAAACAAGTCCGAGCAGCGCGGACTCCGCAATCACCGAACCGTACAGCTGGCCCCTGGTCGCGCCGATCACGCGCAGCAGCGCCAGGGTCCGGCGACGCTGCGCCACCAGCACCTGGAACGTGTTGACGATCACCAGCGCCGCCACGAACATCGCGATGCCGCCGAATACCAGCAGGAACTGAGTGATGACGTTCACACCCGAATCGCCGGACATCCGCTTCATCTGGGCATCCTCGGCCTCGGCGCGGCTGACCGTCCGGAACCCCTGCGGCAGCAGGGCGTTCACCTGGCTGAGCACGGTCTGCACCGACACGTCGCCGGAGGTGGCGACCAGCAGGTACAGGCTCCCGACCGGCAGGGAGTCCAACGAATCATACCCCGGTCTGAGCTTCAGCAGCGTCGACTGGGTCACCACCGCGGAGCCGCCGTAATACTGGTAGTAGTTGTCTTCCAGCGTGGCGGTGACGGTGAGATCCAGGGACTGGACCGCCTGCGTCGCGTCGACCGCCGTCGGCCGCACCTCCACCTGGTCGCCGAGACTGATGCCGGATCGGTCGGCAATGGATTTGGGGATCGCGATCTCCTGGTCCCCGTCCGGCCACGACCCCTGTACCAGTCGCTGCACCATGATCGACGCCGGAGCGCTCATGGGGGTGGCGACGGTGCTGACATGTCTGCCCGACGCGGTGATCTCGATCGGGGCGCTCACTTCCGCGCGCACGCCTTCGACGCCGTCGACGCCGGCGATCCTCTCAAGATCGCGATGGGACAAAACGCTTTCCGAGACGTTCGTGGAGTCCGCCGACACCTCGTAGTTCGCGCCTCCGAAACCGGCCGAGCACAAGTCGCGCATCGAGCGGTTCAGCGAATTGCCGAACAGGAAGGTCGAGGCGATGAACGTCGTGCCGATCACGATGGCGACGCCGGCGGGGATGAGCATGCGCAGGCTATTGCGCATCAATTTCACGGTGACTGACCACATATGCCCGTCCCCTTCCTAGCGAGCCGCAGCGTCGCGCATGGCCGGGCGGTCGAACAGCCGGGCCGCCCGCTCCCGCTCCGACATCAGCAGCTCGTTCATCCGATCGGCGCCGAGGTTTGGTTCGTCGGCCACGATGCGCCCGTCGGCGAACACGATGGCGCGGTCGGCATACGACGCGGCCACCGCGTCATGCGTCACCATGATGATGGTCTGGCCGAGATCATGTACGGAACGTTTCAGGAAGCCGAGCACTTCGGCGCTCGACACCGAGTCGAGGTTGCCGGTCGGCTCGTCGGCGAACACCAGGTCGGGTTTGGTGACGAGCGCCCTGGCGATGGCAACGCGCTGCTGCTGGCCGCCGGAAAGCTCGTTGGGGCGGTGCTTCAGCCGCCGGCCGAGCCCCAGCGTGGCGACCAGGGTGTCGAACCACTCGCGGTCGGCCTTGGCGCCGGCAAGGGTCAGCGGCATCAGGATGTTCTGCTCCGCGGTGAACATCGGCAGCAGGTTGAAGCTTTGGAAAATGAAGCCGATCCGGTGGCGTCGCAGCATGGTCAGTTCGTTGTCGTTCATGTCGGTCAGGTCGCGCCCGCCGAAGAGAATGTGGCCGCCGGTCACCGCATCCAGTCCGGCCAAGGTGTGCATCAGTGTGGACTTGCCGGAGCCCGACGGCCCCATAATCGCGGTGAACCGGCCGCGGGCAAAGCGCACGTTGACGCCGCGCAGGGCGTGGACGACCGTATCGCCCTCGCCGTAGTCCTTGACCAGGTCAATCGCCTCGATGGCGATATCGCCGCCGCTCGTCGAGAAGTCGGCATGCGCCCTGTGCCGCGCAATCGATGTGTCGTTCATGTATACCTTCCCTCAGGCTTCGGATCGGGGACCAGTTCCCCCGATCGACATCCCCAAACCTAGAGGATCGCGGGCAATCCGGGCATCGTGCGCCGGAGTGACATGCGGTGACGCTGATGGACCGCCAATCATCCCTGCGGATGACCCGACCCGTCAGCGGACCGGGTCCAGCCAGTAGGTCTCCTTCTCCACGCTGACCGTGGACGCCCACCACACCTGCTCGACGCCGGGCAGGGGGCGGATTCTCTCGTCGATGACCCGCCACAGCGATTCGTCGTCGGGCGCGATGATTTCGATCAGATAGTCCGCGCCCGACATCCCGACGCCGCTCATCACATAGGTGACCTCGTCGATGGCGGTCAGCGACCGCACGTCCATGAGCTGCGGGGGCCTGAGCGACAAGCCGACGAATCCCTGGCGGAATCCGCCCAGCCGCATTGGGCTCACCGTGGCCATGATGCGCATCAGGCCGCTGTCCTCGAGCCTGCGGACGCGGCCGCGAACGGCGGTGTGGGTCACGCCGAGCGCCTCCCCCACCGTCTGGTAGCTGGCGCGACCGTCGCGCTGCAGCACGTTGAAGGTGTCCGCAAGACTTGGCTCCAGGACGCTCACATCGACTCCGGCGCCGACATTCGCCTCGGTTTTGGTGGCGAAGCTTCGTCCCGCCAGCGCCGACAGCAGCTGGTTGACCACGCTGACGTTATGGTCGTCAAGGATGAGGTTGCCGCAGGAGAATACCTCGACGCGCTCCAGCCCCGGCAGCGACCGCAGATCGCGTTTCAGGAACCGGTCCATGGCCGCGTTCGAATAGATCACCGCTTCGGCGATGATGTCGGCGTCGCCCAGCGCGGTGACCACGTAGGTGACCTCGCGCATGGACTGCAATTGCGCCAGGGCTTCGTCGCGATGCCCGTTCACGCGCAGTCCGACAATCACCTGGCAGTAGTTGGAGAACGCGAGCGGGTTGGCCACGGGTACCACGGCCATGATGCCGGACGACGTGAGGCGGCGGTAGCGTTCCGTGACCGCGTACACCGATGTGCCGAGCCGTTCGGCGAGTGTGGCGAGGGGCATGCGACCGTCATGCTGCAGGGCGGAGATGAGTTCCAGGTCGCGCACGGTGATGACGGGGGATTTCATGCCGCTCCTTGGATAAGCGCCGCGACGGCGGCGAGGGCTGTCGCGACTATGACGGCCAGCAGCGCCCAGTCGGCTCGGCGCATGCGCAGCGACACCAGGCTGGTGCGCCTGCCGTTCAACGGCGTCGCGTCCAGTCCCCGCGACGCCATGGCCCATCCGACGGACTGGCTCATGCGATAGGCCCGGATCAGCACGGCAACGATGACCGGCAGGTACGCCTTGGCGCGTTTCAGCGGGGAGCCGCCGGACAGATCGAGGCCGCGGGCCCGCTGAGCGTCGAGCACGGATTGGAAGACGACGAAGAACACCGGGATGTAGCGCAGCGCGGTGGCAAGCGCCAGACAAACCATGTACGGCAGGCCCAGGGCGTTCAATCCGCGGATCAGCTTGGCTTGGCTGGTGGTGAACAGCGTCAGGAAGCAGGCGAAGCCGAGCGCCGGGATGCGCAGGCCCATCACCGCCGCCATCACGAGATTCTCCCGTGTGACCCTCAGCCACCCCCAGCGCCACAGCTCGTGAGTGCCCGAGGGGTCGAAAACGGGCCACAGGACGACGATCAGCGCAATGATCACCGCCAGTATCTTCCACACCCAGAGGATGCGTTCGAGCGGCGTGCGGTCAAGCGCCAGCATGAGGTGCTCCGCCGCCAACGCCGCGAGGATAACCGCCGGGTTGCGCCAGACGAGGCACAGGATCAGCAGCGCGAGGGACAGCAGGAATTTGACGCGGGGGTCGGCGCGGTGCAGCCAGCCGTCGCCGGGCATATACAGGTCGGAGTCCATCGGCTAGTTCACCAGCTTCCCGAATCGGGCCACACGGCCGTGGTCGAGTTCAAGCACATGGCTGCAATACCGGGCGACCGCCGCCATGTCGTGGCTGATCATCACGACGGTGATCCCTGTGGCGTTGAGCCGGGACACAATGCCGAGCAGACGCGCGGAACGCCGCGTGTCCAGACCCGCGGTGGGTTCGTCGAGCACCAGGATGGGGGTTTGCATGGCGAGCACCGAGGCCAGTGCGACGCTGCGACGGTCCCCGTATCCCAGGGTGGCCGGCGACACGTCGGCATAGCCGGTGAGGCCGAAATCGTCCATCATCCGGTCGACGACCTCGTCGACCTGCCGGCCGGAGCGGCCGAGCGCCTTGGCCCCGAAGGCGATTTCCTCGCGCGTCGACGAGCAGAAGATCTGATGGTCCGGATTTTGGAAGCAATACCCCACATGCGCGGCGAGCTTGCCGACCGCGTGGCTGCGCGTGTCGAGCCCGTCGACGACCACCCGTCCGCTGGTTGGTGCCAGCAACGCGTTGAGGTGTCTGGCGAGCGTGGTTTTGCCGGAGCCGTTGCGGCCGATCAGGCCGACGAATGCGCCGCGGGGAATGGCGACCGTCACGTCGTCGAGGGCGGGGGGCGTTGGCGACGTGACGCCGCCGTAACGATGCGTCAGATGATCGACGACGATGGCCTCGTCGCCGTCGATTCGGTCATGCTCGCCGTCCTCACGCACCTTGAGCGCCGGAGGCTCGCCGGGCACCATGACGCCCAGCGATTCCAGCAGCCGCGGTTCGCGGGAGAACAGGTCTGCGTCGCCGTCCCTGACGACGCGCCCCCGGTCGAGCAGCACGATGCGATCGGCCCACCGCGCCAGATGCCTGGTGTCCTGTTCGGCCATCACCACGGTCAGCGTGCGGTCGCGGCGGATGCGCCCCAGCACGTCGAACACCTCGCGTTTGCCGTCAGGGTCAAGCGCCGCGGTCGGCTCGTCGAGCACCAGCACGTCCGGGTCGGGGGCGAGGGCGGCCGCGATGGCGACCCGCTGCATCTGCCCGCCGGACAGGCTCGACGGCACGCGTGCGCGCATGCCCTGCATGCCCACCATGGCGAGTACTTCGTCAACGCGGCGGTCCATGGTACGGGGATCCATGCCGCGCTGCTCGAGGGGGAAGGCGACCTCCTCCTCCACGCTGGCGCAGAACAACTGCGATTCGGGGTCCTGCTGGACGTATCCCACGCGCCGCGACAGCCGGGCGACCGAAACGTCACGGGTGTTCTCGCCACCTATCTCGACCATGCCGGCCATGGTGCCGTCGGCGAGATTGGGGATGATGCCGGCCAGCGCCATGAGCAGCGTGGATTTGCCCGCCCCGGTGGCGCCGACCACCCCGGTGAACGATCCGGCTTCGACATCGAGGCTCACATCGTCAAGGCCGATGACGGGATACCCGCCATCGGCCAGTGGTGCGTACCGCCAGGAGAGGCGATTGACGCGAATCAGGCTCACTCGCCCGCCTTGACGCCGAGGTTGCCCAGACGCACCAGCGGCGGATACGCCTTGCGCACCGCGAAGAACAACGCGAGGCCGATGACCAGGCCGACGACGGCCTGGGCCGAGTTGCCGAGCACTTCGCCGAGCGCGGGGCCCCATCCGGACAGGATGCCGCCGGCGATGAAGTAGCCGAACACCTTCCACACGCCGGCCACCACGGACCACAGGACGATGTCGAGCGCCTTGAGCTTCTTGACGGCAAGCCCCACGATCAGGGCCTGCACGCCGTCGATCACGAAGGTGAACGGCGCCCACTGCGGGTAGCCGGAGATGAGGTCTCCGAGCGCGGGGCCAAGACCGCCGACGATGCCGCCCACCCACGGTCCGAAGGCGTAGGCGGAGAAGAAGATCATGGCGTCCGACAGGTTCAGATAGCCTCGGGTCGGGGTGGGAATCTTGACGAACATGGTGACCACGGTGGTCACCGCGGTCATAACGGCGATCAACGGGATCGTGCTCGCGGTCAGCGCCTTGTGCGTACGTGCGGACATGAAATGAAACCTCCTAGAAATTCATCTCTTCTGATTCTTGATAGAATTATAGTCGTTTTCGAAAGCAAACAGGGGTTAAAACAATCAAAAACATCGGATATTGAAATCCTGATTTTTTGCGGACGCCCCCAGACGCCCCATGGTAGCCGCGGGCCTGCCCGGCACGAGCGAAACACCGACGATAGCGTCCCGCGCCGAAAACGACGCGGGACGCTGTGTCGCGCAGACCCCCCCACGGCTCTCCCCCGGGCCGGCAGGCTAGCGCATGTCGGAGGCTGCCGTCACTTGGCCAGACCGGAGGCGCGGACAGCCTCGAAACCGGCCTTGAGGTCGTCGAGGATGTCCTCGATGTTCTCGGTACCGATCGACAGGCGGATGGTACCCTGGTGGATGCCCTGGTCCTCCAGCTCCTCCAGCGTCTCCTGGGAGTGGGTGGTGGAAGCCGGGTGGATCACCAGGCTCTTGGCATCGGCAACGTTGGCCAGCAGGCTGAACAGGTGCAGGTTGTCGATGAACACGCGCGCCGCGTCCTTGCCGCCCTTGATGTCGAAGGTGAAGATCGAGCCGGCGCCGTTCGGGAAGTACTTCTTGTACAGATCGTGGTCCTTGCGACCCTCGATGGACGGGTGGGAGATGGACTCGACCTCCGGGACGGTCTTCAGATAGTCGATGACCTTCAACGCGTTCTGGACATGGCGCTCGACGCGCAGGGACAGGGTCTCCGTGCCCTGCAGCAGCAGGAACGCGGCGAGCGGGGACAACGTGGCGCCGGTGTCGCGCAGCAGGATGGCGCGCACGCGGGTCACGAAGGCGGTGCCGCCCAGCGCCTCGTAGAAGTTGAGGCCGTGGTAGGACGGATCCGGCTCGGTCAGGGTCG
>ERZ808262.872-NODE-872-length-10680-cov-3.703529_pt1 | contig 10680 bp, 15 predicted proteins | sample MGYA00520895_ERZ808262 | MGnify/ENA primary metagenome ERZ808262 (study PRJEB31516, sample SAMN03275588) | gut metagenome | biome: mammalia-associated habitat; material: feces | host: Papio cynocephalus | place: Kenya | collected 2012-08-02 ... | reverse complement strand
CGAAGTCCTTGTCGTATGGGATGATGGGGTCAAACCGCCAAATGAGGTTGTCCCCGAACAATGGCAGAAGCTGCTTGTTGATTGCTTCCTCTCGCATTTTGATGCGCGGAGCCAGCACGTTCTTAGCGTAGATGTACTGCGCGGAATCCGCAGTAGACCGGTTGCTGTTTTCGGTGATGCCCATGATTTCGCGCGGCACACCGAAGTGTTCCAGCACTGCATCACGCATCGCCACGCGGCTTTCGATGAAGCCGAGATTCTTGCCGTCGTTGCTGCCGATTTCCTTAATATCGACATTGCCGGATAGAGCAGCAGCGCGGTGGCTGTTCTCTACGCCCTTGTGCTTCTGATTCCAACGAGCCATAAAAGCGTCTCGCTGTTCAGTTGTTGCGTCAGGCATCAGGAATACCACCGGCGGCGTAGCGTCGTTGTAAAAGAATCGCTTCTGGAACTTGGCAGCATACTCGTCGATTTCCACCTCGTCTGCAATGCTTTCAGCCACGCCCAAGCCACGCATGAACGGGTCGAGCGGGTTTAGCTGCTTCATAACGAACATATCGTCAACGGGTACGGTCATCGTCAGACCGCCGGGGGAGGTGATAGTGTAGGTCGGGCTGCCGAGATACGGGGTCATTTTTACCCAGTGCGGCGGCACGTTCCACAGCTCGATGGGGCGACCGTGGTCATCCCGCTCGATGAGGAAGAAGCTCTCGCCCACCAGCAGCAGGTAGATTTCATGCAGCCGCCAAATGGCGGAGCTTGTCATCTCATACAGCGGATTGGGCTGCTCCATGAAGTCGAGGAAGCGGTGGTCGGTGACTTCCGTCTCCGTGCCGTCCTCGTGGACATACAGGAGTTTGCCGCCGACGTTGGCAAGGTCATTCGCAATGCGGTCAACCACAGCCAGACGCGGGCTTTTCGAGAACATATTCAGCCATTCGGCTGTGTTCATAGAGGGCGGTCTCGCCCAACGCGAGACGAAGCTGCCGTGGGGGTCTCCCGCGTACTCGTCTCGCACTTTTCTCTTTCCAATTTCAAGGTTAAATATCTTCATTCTGCACCTCAGCCAAAGCTAAAGCCGAAGTCCGGCTTTCCATTTTCCAGCTCCAAATAGGCGTTCGCCGAAGCGTCCACCATATCTTTCAGCTTGCCAACGGGGAAGTTTTCAAGCTGCCTGAAATAGTCGTCGTTCCAGTCAGCCACTTTGACATCCACGTTTCCGGCAAGCCACTGTGATGAAAAAGGCTCGGCGCGTGTCACCTTGTCTCCGCTTTCGAGAGACGTGGTGACGGTATAGCCGCCAAGCATACGCACAAAGCTCTGCGCTTGGTCCTTACCAGCTTGCCCCGGGTCTTGCGGTAGTCGAACCGTCACATTGCCGTAAAATGCGTTGTCGCTTGCGGCAGTGTTTAGAATCAGTTGACGCACGTCTGCGCCATTCTCACGGACGTTTATCACATCTGCGACAAAGACACGCCCGTTTCGCCGTTTGCCGAGCAGCACACCGGCGGTGTACGCACTGTCGTCCTTATTGCTGTTCCTGCGGAGCGCCTGCGGCATCCCGCTCGTCTCATCGACTTCTCCGGGGGCGGTAGCCGCCAAGTCCCAAGCTCTGACCCACTTGACAACGTCGGTGGGAATGGAGCGGAACATCTGCCCGACTTTGGAGCGCTTGAAGTAGTGTCCTGCAGAACGGCGTATCTTCCAGTTACCATTCAGTCGCTGCTCTTGGTCGAACTCGGACATGGCTTTCAGCGAGCCGATATATCCGGGGTCGTGCCGCAGCAGGACTTTGTTGTCCGTAACTCGTGCGCTGATGAACGATACCGACTTCACGGTGTTGCGCTCGTCCTCGGTTCGCAGGTTAAAGGTCTCCCAAAGCTCCTCGCGGGTGTCCGCCCAGTGCGTTATGTTGTTGTTTCTGACGAAGTAGCGCAGCTTGCCGCATTTGCTCTCGTCAGCGTAGCCCGTTTCCGGGTCAATCCACCAGTCGATGAACCGAGCCACCCAACTTTCCCCGTCGGGGTTGCAGGTGGCTCGGATATACGGCTTTACGCCGCAGGTAGAACGGTTTCGGGAGAACATATAGAAAAACTGGCTCTCCGTAAAATGCACCAGCTCGTCAAACATCAGCAGCGGAATCTGTGAGCCTTGCCAGTTGTACTTTTCTTTCTCGTAGAACATATGGGCAAAGGTGATTTTCGCTCCTGACGGAAAACGCCATTGGATGTCCGGTGTCAAAACGCTTCGTCCGCCGATGCGGGGATAAATCTCCTGACTTGTGGCGAACAGACCGCCGGCGCTCATAATCTGCGGTCGTGACTGGCGAAAAATGACCGCCTCGAAAAACGGATTGCTGAGATGGCGTGTGGCTTCCAAAAGCAAGCCGTAGGACTTACCGCCGCCTGCCGCGCCACCGTAGATGCAGATGTCCGCAGGCGACCGCAGAAACAGCTCCTGCTTTCCTTTCTGTGGTCTGATTATGGTGGGCTTGCTGGCCGCCTCACTTTTTTGTCTCGCCATTATTACCCGCCTCCGAATCTCTTTCCGGCAAATAAATCTGGACTTGCGGTTGCACTGAAAGAGGTGTGCCGGTGATTTTAGCTTCAACAGCTTTGCGGTCGTTGAAGAAATCACCGCCGTACACCTTCAGCGCATAAATGATAGCGGTCGTGTCACCGTTCGACACGCGCTCCATCAGCTTGTTCTGACACATCGCCACAACGGAGAGACGCCCGTTTTTGATTGCTTTCTCCAATGCCGGATGCTCTTTTTGGAGATTTTGCAGGGTTCGTCGCGTAATATCAAAGGCGCTCGCAATCTCCTCCATCGACTTTCCCTGCATTGACAAGGATTGGATGATGGCAAGATTGGTTTCTACCTCACCAGCTTCTACCCACTGCTCAAACAAGTCCTTTCGTTTTCTTTCATTAGCCATACCTCTCCTCGACCTTTTCGATTAAGGCGTCCATCAGCCCCCGGTGCTTGTTGTGGTGGAAGCCGCCGGGGTACTCGATGTTCAGCTCTTTTTCCAGATACTCCTCGTAGTGCTCTCTGGAAAGCTGTTTCGGTACGGTACAGGCACAATAGATGGTGTTGGCGGTGCAGCGCAGCACCTCTACATTCTCGAAGAACTGTTCCAGCAGGGCGGTATAGCTCTCTTTGGTGTGGAACTTCTGCTTGAACGCGACGCCATTGGAAATGCTCAAGGCATAGTTCTTATCATCGAGGCAATAGAGGGCAATGCCCTTGCCGATGCTGTTGCTCTTTTGGTCGAACGAGCGGGTCACGCCTTCAAGGTTGCGGGTGCAGGTAATCAACGTGCCGGTCGCCTTGACGGAAGCGTTGCAGAGCGTCAGCACGGCTTTCTCGAACTCATCGTCAACGATGGAGTTGATGACGAACTCCAAGATGCAGTAGTCAAATAAGCCGTTTGCCTTGACCGCCTTCTCCGCATCGAGGATATTGGCGATGATGCCCTTCATGTCAAGGCTGTTCGACCCCTTCGCCATGAGCGACGGCTCGTAAGCGTGGATGTCGTAGCCCTTCGATTTGAGCATTTTCATGTACGCCATGCGCCCCGCGCCAACGTCGATGATGCTGTCAGTCTTTTTCAGGCGTGGAATCAGAATGTCTTCGTACAGCGCGGAGGTGTTCTGCCTCCGTCCGTCCGTACTCCGGCGGCGGAGCTGGGCTTTGAACTGGTGGTACGTCTTGATGCCAAGGTTATCAAAGTTGTATTTGCCATACTCAACGCCGATGCACTCCATGAACTCCGGGACATCTTCGTTCGGGATGGAGTACGCAAGTACGCCAAAGCCCATCTTTTTTGCGCAATACGCATACTCGGAATTGAGAATGACGTTGCCGTCGCCGTCCGTCACGACGCTGCCCCACTCGTTGTACTGCGACAGAAGCCGCGTGATTTCCGAGCAGATGAGCAGGTTCTTCGGCGCGTTCTCCACGCGGATTTTCGAGGACGGGCAGTAGTGATACGCCCCGACCTCGTATTCTTCGAGGGTGACGTTGTTCTGGCTCGTCTCGATGGAGTTATGCAGCAGGTTGAAGTGGATTTCGTCCTGCACATTCGGAGTGCGGATTCTCACGCAGGGGAGCGTGGTCATCCCGATGGCTTCCGCAGCCTTCTTGCGCTGGTGTCCGGCAACGATGACGTTGTTGGATGAGTTCACAATCAGCGGCTTTACCATGCCGAACCGCTTGATGCTGTACTGCAATTTTTCCAGCGCCCCGTCCGTAATGACGCGCGGGTTGTAGGTGGAGCCGGTAACTTCCGCAGTCGGTACTTGCTCAACGAAGTCAATCATGGTTCTCAACTCCTTCCAGCAAGTATGCGACGAAGCTCTTGCTCGCGGACGCTCCGCTGTCGAAGTAGTCCGCGTACTTCTCGTTCAGACGGTCCAGCTCGATTTGCGAGATAAAGAACTGAACTTCACCGAAGCGGAACTGAATAAGCGCGGGCGCTCTGCCTGACGTCTTGGGCGCTTCCGCTGCCGGTGCAGCCACGCTGCCCGTTGCCGCGCTCTGTGCGGGCGCAGGGGGCGTCGGAGCAGTGGCTGTGGTGTCCGTGCTTACCGTGCCTGTCGGCGCGCTCTGTGCGGGCGCAGGGGGCGCTGCGGGTGTATCGTCTGCGGCGTTTGCATCGTCAACGACGCTGTCCTCACTCGGATTTTCAGCGGGCGGCTTCGGATGAATGGTGCTGACTTTGGGCTTTTTCTCCTCCTCGCCCATGAAATTGAACGTGGGAATCCTGATTTCAGCCTGTTCCGGCTCGATGTCGAATACCTCAGCAGACAGCTCGAAGCGTTCCAGCAGCAACTGGTTCTTGTCGAGCGTGAGGTCTACCGTGGAAAGCTCGTTCTTCAGCTTCTCGAAGTCCCAGTCACTGTATTCGCTGGTCTTGTTGTCCACCAGTCGGAACAGATTTACCTGTTCCTCGGTCAGTTCATCTGCGATGATGCAGGGGACGGAGGTGATTCCGAGTTCCCGGCAGGCGCGGACACGGGTGTGACCTGCCACGATGACGTAGTTCACGTCCACCACGACAGGGAACAGGAAGCCAAATCGCTGAATACTGTACTTGACCTTCTCAACGGCGAGGTCGTTGTTGCGCGGGTTGTTTTCGTATTCCTTCAAACGGGAAACTGCGATGTCTCTGATGTTCACGCGACCTCACCTCCTGTCAGCCACATCACGAACCCGATGTATGTCTTGTGCCGGTTGATGTACTCATCGTAGACCGCTTTGAGCCGGTTGAACTCATCCTCCGTAATCGGCATCTGCGTGTTGCCGAAGAACAGGAACTTATTGTCTGTAAAGAACTTGCGGTCTTGGCTGGGGGTGAAGAAGGTGGTCTTGAAATCAAGCCCGATGCCCGCCAGCTCCTTGTGGAGCTTGCCGACATCCCACGTTGCGTACTCGTGGCTCTTGTTGTCCACGATACGAGCCAGCTTCGCATCTTCTTCAGAAAGGTTCTGGACGACGCAGGGAACTTCATCCATCCCGAGCTGAATCGCGGCTTTCAGCCGAGTGTGACCCGAGATGATGACGTTGTTTGCGTCAATCGTAATCGGCTGCAAAAAGCCGAACTGCCTGATACTGTCAGCGACTTTCGCCACCGCCATATCATTCTTGCGGGCGTTGTTCTCGTACATGACGAGTTCGTCAACGCGCCTGTTGACAATTTCCATACTTTGTCCTCCTCATTTGGTGTTCTGCAATATACACAAAAATGGGAGCCTCCACGCCTAAACGGAAGCTCCCACTCTCAAGTATTTGATTGTCCGTTGTAGCCTCAGTACAAGCCCCACTCTGCGAAGGCCTCAAAGCCTCCAATGCGCTGGATGTACTGGCGAGCGAGTTCTACGATTTCGGCGTAGGGTCTGCCGTCGATGACAGTATCGCCGATGGCGCAGCACAGCTCGACCGGCTTGCCGAGAATCTGTGCCTTCTGGAACGCATAAATGTTGACCGACACATCTGCTTTGGACAGGTCTTTGCCGTGCAGCCCGCCTCCGGTGACGGAATCCGCCATATCGGAGCCGAGCTTGCGGTTTGTAGCGCCGGTATCGACGTCCGTGCCGCCCGTCCAGTCGCCGATGGGATTGATTTCCGCATTGGGGTAAAGCTCGCGCAGCTTTTCGGTCTCAGCGTTGCTCTGGCAAATGATGAGGCGGTCGCCGTTCAGGATGTACTTACCATCGGTAGGATAGCGCGCGTAGATGTCCTGCGCCACCTTGGACAGCTTCTCCTGCTCCTCGGTCAGCGGCATACCCTTGAAGATACCGTTGTCGCCGCAGCGCACCTGCTCGCTTTGATTGTCGGCGAGGTGGGTGTCCTGCGGAACAATGGTGAGGTCAACCTGCACCATGCCGGCAATGCGGCGCACCGCGTTGTGGATGGCTCTGAGGGCCTCCGGCATGAGCAGCGGAGCAGAGGTCTCAACGACGATGTGGCACACGCCATGCCCGATGAGAACTTCGACCGCGATTTTTGGGTCGGACTGGACTTGGTAAGCCAAGTCAACAATAGCACCGGCGATGCGGTCTGCAATTTTATCGGGGTGGGAAGGATTTACTTTCTCAATCATTGTCCTTAATTCCTTTGCTTTATTTTTTCATTGCCTGTCAGCGGCGACCCCAGCAGGTCACAGTCCGCGTCAGGCGTTTCTCTTACGTAACCGAAACGGTTGGCGTAGCAGTATGCGCACCCATTCCGGCAGGTGCTGTACGCACCGATGTCTACACTTTCGACGCACTGGCACAGACCACGCTGATTGCGGTCTTTCGGTTTTTCGACCCCGAACATCTTGCCGTCCACACAGCAGGAGTGCGAGATGCCTAAGTCCTCCGCGCAGGAAGTGAGAGTGATTCCGTGCTGCGCGGCAATCTCGGAGAGCTGCTGCGCCAGTTCCTTTTGCTGCTCGGCTGTAAGCGGCTGTATATTCAGCGGTCTCAGGTCAACCGAACGGTAGGAATCGACGAAGCTCATCACGGCTTTGTGTGTGTGTCCTTCAAGAGCCTCGGCGATTTTGGTGAACGCCCGAATGTGATAATCCCAAGTGTATCGGTCGTTGATGAAAATTGGGTCATACCGCCAGATTGCTTTGTCTGCCCCGATTTTCTTAAACGCGGGAATCACGACCTCGTTCTTATCGGGGATATTGCGTTCAACGTCCCGCCCGTAGGGCGTGATTGTGTACTGGAAGTAGTATTTGAACGCATCAATCTCATGGATGCGGTCGAGCATCGGAGCCGCGTTCTTCGTCCAAAATACGATGCCTTCAACGCGGTCGGGCGTGAGTTCAACACGCCCGACCTGTTGAGGGTTATATGGGTTTCTAAGGAGGACAAATCCTTTCCCCACACGATTGTAAAACCACTCCGAAAACAGAGCAGGAATGTCCGTCCTTCTGCTTGCACTCACAATCATAGCGGCATACCGTCCTTGATGTAGTTTGCAAAAATCCAGTTGCGGCAGGTTCGCTGCTTGCGCGTGTAATTTCCCGGAGGGTTGGGAACGTAGTCCCAGAAGTTGATGCGCCGCGCGTTCGTGATGTCGAGCTTGATTCGGTCGTTCTCGATGTGAACCTCCGAATTGCTGTCCGGCACAAACGCTACGTGCGTATTCAGGCTCCACACGTACTTATCGCTCAGTCCGCAGAGGTAATACGCCTTTGCCCGCGGATTCTGCCGAACGTAAATGTCAATCACGCCCTCGGATTTACCGTGGGTCGCGTCCCAAAAGTTCGGGTCGTACTGACCGATAAAGCATTTCGCGCAGCACTGGCTGATGTCAACATCGCGGATGTCTTTGAGCCAAAACAGCTCGCACCGCTTTTTGAGTTCGAGCCGCAAGTGCATGGGCGCGTGTGTGTTCATAATTTCGGACGATAACATTGTAGCACCTCCTATACGACAGTTCAATGACACCTTTGTGACACGAGGACGGAGACCTCAGTGAGTTCGGGATTCTGCACTGCGAACCAGTCGCCGAGCTTTTCCAGAAGTTCCTCGTTGGAGCAGGGCAGCATCGGGTGGAACTCCACGCCTGCCTCTGCCATCGCGCTTCGCACGGCAACGAACTCGCGGTCATACCCGCTCACGCGGGTTCTTGCAGCCATCGCCCGCTCGCCGTGGTCAGTGTAGCTCTCGAACAGGGCGTGGGTGAGCGGGTTGCCTGCGCTCTTGGATTCCCCGACAGACAACTTTGCGAGGGTGACTTTGTAGCCGCCCGGTGCTGTGCCGACAAGCTCGTATTCGTTCACGTTGTCAACGTATGCGGGGAGCGGGTTGCCGCCTGCGTAGGGCTGTGGGGTGTAATTCTTAATCATTAGCGTCTCCTTTTGCGTCCTTGACGTGTTCCACGACCCACTGCACATCGGCTTTGGTCGCGTTCTCGATGACTGCGACCCGTCTGCCGTTCTCGTCATAGGACACGCGGATTTTCTTGCTGCCTCTCAGGGCTTTGATGATTGAGGTCATGCCGCCGAGAACCAGCAGCAGGGTCACGGAAAAACTGAGCCAGACCCAAATGCTTGAAAAAATAAATCTGATGAACTCCATTTCAACAATCCTCCCAAATTTTGTACGTCTGCGGGTCGTCCGGGGCGTTCTGCCAACTCGCGCTTGATGTCAGCAATAAGCCTCTGCATAAATCGTAGCCTCCTTTTTCTCTGCGAGGTTTTCTCTCGCGTAATCCAGCAGACAATCCTCGTGGATGATGTCGCCGTTGATTTCGTAGATGTCTTCGCCCATGTAAATCTCGCCGCCGCAGTGGTCGCAGTAGCCGAAGATTTTATCTTCGGGCGGTTCGAGCGGAGCTTCGGGGCAGTCGTGGTAGCTCATTTGCAGCCCTCCTCAATGCGGGAAATCCAGCGGAACACCTTGCGACGGATGTGGCGCTCCACTTCGTATTCGTTAATGCCGAGCGCGGCTGCGACGAGAAGAACATCCGCAAGCTCCTCATACAGCTTGTCCGTTGCCTCCGCTACTGTCACCGGCGTAGGATTTCGCTGGTCAATGGCGCGACGCCGCTTCAATGCCGCCTGCGCCAGCTCGCTCGATTCCTCTGCCAGCCCTGCCAGCAGTTCGGTAACACCGAGCACCATGTTGATTCTATCCAACTCCGATTTCCAATCTTCCAGAGCCTTTGCAATCTGACCCTTCATCGTGTCTCCCTCCTCAATCGCCGATGCTGAAATAGTTCGAGTAGACCTTGCCGTCTTCCTCGCAGTAGAAATACGTGCGGTCGCCGTAGGCTTCTTGGTCGTAGTAGAGGAACGTCATCGTGTTCCCGTCAGCCTTCATCTGGAACGCCGTCGGCGAGGTGCGGTAGTCGTGTTCTTTCAGGAACTCGTGGAGGGCTTCCTTCGACGGAAGCCCTTTCTCCGGGATGCTGGTCATCACTGCGCCCCCTTTTCAGTCATCAGGTCGTACAGCCGAGCTTTCAGCATCAGAATCTCCATGTCCTTGCTGTGAAGCTCACCGTTTAGGCGGTCGATTTCCTTCTGAGCCTTCAGCTTCTCAGCCGTCTCAGCGAGCCGCGCCTCGTGTTCTGCCTTCACCTCGGCTCTGCTCGTCGTGACCTGATTTTCCAGCAGGCTCAGGTCATTCCGCAGCCGGTTTCGGATTTCCCACAGCTCCGTCAGCTTTTCGTGTTCGGGATTGGTGTGCTGATTCCAGAAGCGGACGACATCTTCCCAATTCCAGATGCGACCGATGATGGAGTAGAACGTATCGCGGGTCGGCTGACGACCGCTGCTGCAACTGCCCTTCGGGTCAGGCTCGCCGTCGCTGTTGTTGCGCCCGATGTCGTTTGCCAGCCTCACCAGCTCATCCAGCGCGGTGTGTCCGAAAATGTCAGCCACGCGGTTCAGGTCTTCCTGCGCGGTACTCAGTCCGTGCATCCGAACTTCCTGCACCATCTCCGCTGCGGTCTTGATGTTGTCATACTTGCTCATCTCATGTACCTCCATTTTTGAATCCGCACTGTGCTTATCAGAGCATCAGAACGAGGATGCCGGCCACCACGCCCGCGCCAGCCACTGCGCAAATCAAACAGTCTAAGACCTGATTGTCGATGTAGCATCGGCGCTCGACCTTTGCCTGCCGCTCGGCTTCCTCGCGTTCCTGCTGCTCGCGTTCCTGCTGCTCGCGCCGCGCTTTGACAAAGCGCTCGTGATTGGCGTTGACGAGACGGATAATCTCGTCGTCGATGACCTCCTCGCGGTTCATGGGAATGATTTGACCTTTCATTGTTTTGTCCTCCTTTGCAAAATAGAAGAAACCCGCCATTTCTGGCGGGTTTCGGTGTATAGGCAAATTCGGCTAACTATCAAAGAGATTATGTACCCTGAATACTTGATCTACTACTTTATGAGTGATATTGGTCAGTGGCAACTTCTGCAATATGAAACAGGAACGACACTTAAACATCTGAACTCTACAAAAATCAAAGATTCTAAAGTATTAGTTCCGCCTATTGATGAGCAGAAGAATATCGCAACTTTTTTGACCGATAAGTGTGAAATAGTCGATTCAATAATTGCTGTAAAAACAAAACAGCTTGAGTCCATGCGAAGCCACAAGCAATCTTTGATATTTGAATAAATGCTTATCGGCTTAACACAGCACGCCACAAGATGTAGCGACGGCTCTGGTT
>ERZ808262.871-NODE-871-length-10698-cov-10.072348_pt1 | contig 10698 bp, 9 predicted proteins | sample MGYA00520895_ERZ808262 | MGnify/ENA primary metagenome ERZ808262 (study PRJEB31516, sample SAMN03275588) | gut metagenome | biome: mammalia-associated habitat; material: feces | host: Papio cynocephalus | place: Kenya | collected 2012-08-02 ... | reverse complement strand
GAAACATGGCTGGGTGATCCGGAACGGACATACGCGTTGTTCGGCGAGTTTCAGGCGGACGAGAACGGATTCGAGAATCCCGCGGCCGGCATGGGCAGGGCAGCCTTCGCCGACTATGTGCGGAGTCTGAGAAACGAGGCCGCCGGAATCGGCCTCAAACCCGGATGGGTGCCCGCCACCAAATACATCCTCATGAACGGCCAAGGCGATTACGTCGGCATCTTCAACCTGCGGCACAGGCTCAACGATGCGCTGCGAGAGGGCGCGGGGCATATCGGATACGGCATCGCCCCCGAATGGCGCGGCCGCGGATACGCCACCGAGGGATTGCGGCTATCGCTCATCAAGGCGCGCGACGAATTCGGCATCACGGAGGCGTATCTGTCGGTGCATAAGAGCAATCCCGCTTCGTTGGCCGTCCAGCGGCATCTCGGCGCGTGCATCGACCACGAATCGGACACGGAGTATTTCACGCGCATCGGCACCATGGCCATTGCCTAGGCCGTGAGAATAGCGCAAACGATACTGCCAAGCGTCACCACCATGCGACGTTTGGCGGACATCATCCCTCACGGAAATGATGTATCCGGGTGTGCGTGCCCGAGAACCATCAGGCTTTCGTCTATCCATGTATGGAGCGATATGACGGTGGCGATATGGGAAGAAGCCGAGCGTAATCAGATGATCACGCCATCGCAGTGGTCGATCTCATGCTGGATGATCTGCGCGGTGAAATCGGCGAATGCGGCATGGCGCTCGCGGAACCTGCGGTCCTCATACGTCACTTCGATACGCTGGTAACGCAGCGTGTGGCGCTCGCCATTGAGCGACAGGCATCCTTCAGAAGCGTCGTAGGCGCCGTCCTGCGCGGTGATGCGCGGATTGAACATCACGACGATGCGGCCGCCGAACTCCTCGTCCACGAACGCGATGATGCGTTTGCGCTCGCCGATCATGTTCGCGGCCATACCGACGCAGCCATTGCGGTGCGCGTCAAGTGTATCCTTCAGGTCTCGCGCCACGGCGAGGTCGGCTTCCGTATTCCGCGCCGGTGCTGAAGGCTGGCTCAAAAACGGGATGGAGGTCATGATGTCGCGTTGCATATTCGTCGCCTTTCTGTGCGTACGGTTTTATTCTAAACACGTCGTTCCCGACGTGTGGTGGGTCTTGGGCCGTTGACAAGCATGGTGCCCATGCGAAGGCGCCATCCCCGGAAATGTGTAATAGCCTCATTCCCGTATGCTCCGTCGTGACGGTGAATGCTGAAGCATGAAGGGCGGGCATTCCTTCCGTGCGCGATTGGTGTTGTGTGGATTCCGTCGTATCTTGACAATGCGGCACGAATTCCTCCCGTGCGCGAACGGTATCGTGTGCCACGGTATTGTGAGCACAGCGTCTTGGAACGCGGTGTCTTGGAATGGAACGTGGTGCTCTGAGGTGGAACGTAGTGCCATGGGTGGAACGCAGTGTTCTGGCATATGGCCATGCAGTATCCTGAACGTGTGAATGATGCTTCGGAATATGACGGATACATGGCGATGGCATTGGATTTGGCCCGCAGAGGCGCGGGATGGGTGAACCCGAATCCGATGGTCGGCGCAGTGGTGGTGCGTGACGGCAAGATTCTCGCCACCGGATATCACGATCGCTACCGTGGCCCCCACGCGGAACGCATGGCGTTCGATTACGCCGACACATATGGCATCGATGTGCGCGGTGCCACGATTATCGACACGCTTGAGCCATGCTGCCATGTCGGTTCGCAGCCGGCCTGCACCGATTTGATTCTCGCGCATGGAATCGCGCGGGTGGTGGTCGGCTCCGTTGACCCCAATCCGGTTGTGGCGGGCAAAGGCCTGCGGATTCTTGAACATGCCGGCGTGGACGTGGTGACGGATGTGTTACGGGCGGAATGCGACGCCATCAACCGTCATTTTTTCCATTACATCACGACGGATACGCCGTATATCGTCGATGGCAGACGCCGCGAGGGAGAATCCGACGCCGCCTATGCCGGTCGTCGACGCCGGCTATACGCCACATATGCGGCGGTGTTGGGCGCATGTCCGACTGATGACCGTGTGGGTGCCTCGAGCAATCCGAACGGCACGGAAGAGGTGGCGGGAAGTGACGCACGCCTTCCGGATCAGGTGGATCGGCTGGATGTTTCGGACGGTGCCTTCGCCCATTTCGATGGGCAGGTCCAGCCCGTCGAGGCGGATGAGGTGGTAGTCGGAAGGCACAAGCCGTTGTTCTTGGATGCCAATACGTTCAGGAGCATGAATCCCACGGAACTCGACGCATGGATGCGTGGACTCGGACGCCGCAAAATCGATAGCATCGTTGTGGAGGAAGCTGAGATACTTGAGGTGCTGAGTCGACTCACGGAAGGGTGCTTTGGGGGTCGGTGATTCGAAACAGGCTATATGTGGCAGATTCGAAAATCCAGAAAAGTGTTTTCCGCTATATGTGGCAGATATGTGATGTGATCCTGAATTAGGGGGCATAGATTCGAAGGTTTTCCGCAGAGTATGACCTGCAATCTGCCACATATAGCTGTTTTGAGATTCTGTGGCCATGAAATCTGCCACATATAGTTCAAATCAGGTGAGGATTCGCCTGCTTCCAGTGGTGAGAGAGGCTATGCGAATGTGCACTCTTCCGGAGGGCATTCTTCGGCAGAGCGTGATAGGTCTGCTGAGTCTTTGGTTCATCCGGTCGGCCGCGCGTTGGGCGAGGGCCTGCTCTTCGATTTCATTCATGAGGTTCTCGGCGGTCGCCTGAATATAGATCCAGCCCTCATCTTCCAAAGCCTCACGCCTTTTACTGTCGGCAAGCCATTGCGAAGCGTGGTGCCGACCGTCGTATTCGATGACGACCTTTATATCCGGATAGGCCATATCCAGATACAGGATTTTTCCATTGCGCAAGCGGAGCTGGAAATTGGTCACGGGGCAGGGAAGCCCATACCGAATCAGGGCGATTCTGCAGCGGCTTTCTTGCGGGGAGTCCGTGTTCTCTCGCATGAGGCGGAGGGCTTGTTGCATTTTTCTGATTCCTCGAATGGCCCTCTGCCTGTCGGCGTTCGCATACGTATCGAAATTGTTGAGACGTTCCACGTATTCATGAAAATCCTCGAGCCGCACCCCGTTGAATCTCGGGGTTCTCCGCATCATGGAATCTCCGAGCACGACTAATTCTTCCTGGCTGATGCGATTCGCATGCATGGCCCATGTGGATACCGGATCCGTGTGCCGAATTCTGTCGTAATACGTGGCGCATTCATTGATCGGTCCCTGCCATAACACGAAGTTCACTCCTTGAATGTGCGTTCTTTCATTATTGCTTGTGGCCAAGGCATGAAGAGAAGATGTCGGGCATCGGAATCGGGGATATTTGGGAGTTTCGATGCCCAGCAAATGCAATGCGGTGCCGAGTGCGAACACCAGCCGTTTGTTCGTCCTCTGCTGCATGGCGATGCATTGCTCGATGGTCTGGGCCCGTAGCTGGGCGATGTTTTCGATGTACTGTGCTCCATTGCTCATATGCCAACGGTAGAGGAATCGGTGCGGTGCCGTCTATCCGCCTTTGGAAGATGGTGGATAAGTGGATAGATCGCCGCGCATGATGAAAACGGTGGATAACTCCATTCGTTTTCCGCAAGGTGTGGATAACCGGTTTCTTGTATGGGCTGATGCCCGACAGGGATGTTTAATTGATTGAGATGCGTCGGCATTCGCGCTTCGTCGCGGGATACCATGACAGCAATACAAGGGTGCTATTGAATCGAGGTTCTGTATGGTCGAGTCGTGTGTGATTGGGAGTGTGCGTTTCATAGGTTCTTCCCAGCCGGTCGACATAGCCGTTGCGCAGGGGCGGATTGCGGCGGTCCTCCCCGCGAGGAATACGCATGATGACGCTTCGGCAACATGGGTCATCCCCGGACTGTGGGATTACCATACGCATTTCACGCAATGGGCGTACACGCTTGGACGACTTGATCTGATTGACGCCCGCAGCGCTGACGAGGCTTTGGACATGCTGCGCGCGCATTTGGCGGAACGTCGCGCCGACGGCACGCTTGATCCGGACCAGTACGTGGTCGGCATGCGGTTCCGTCATTCCCTGTGGGCGGACGATGCCCAACCGACGTTGGCCGCCATCGATGCGGTGACGGGTGACCAGCCGGTGGCGCTCTCAAGCGCCGACATGCACTGCGGATGGGTGAATTCCGCGGCTGCTCGCAAACTCGGCGTGCATGTCGGGGAATCCGGCTTGGTGGGGGAGCTCGAGTGGTTCGACGCGTATTGCAAGCTTGACAAGGGTCCGGGAGCCGCCGACGAGCTGATGCGCCTGCTGCGCAATGCCGAATTGGATGCCGCGAGCAAGGGCGTGGTCGGTGTGCGTGACTACGAGATGGCGGAGAACATCGACACGTGGATTGACCGATTCTCGCAAGGCTTGGACGGTCTGCGCGTCCAAGCCGGCGTGTATCCGGAACGATTGCAACAGGCCATAGACGATGGATGGCATACGGGTGACGAATTGCCGGGAAGCCATGGCCTGGGCCATGTCGGGGCCATGAAGATGATTTCCGACGGGTCGCTCAACACCCGTTCGGCGTATTGTTCGACGCCGTATTCGGGCATCGCGCCGGAAACGTTCGGCACGCTGAGCTACACCCCGGAACAGATCGAGTCGTACATGAAGCTGGCCACCGAGCATGGTTTCGACATCGCCTGCCACGCGATCGGCGATGAGGCGAACACCATCGTGCTCGACTGCGCGGAACGCACAGGAGCGCACGGTTCCATCGAACATGCGCAGATGCTCAAGGAACGGGATATTCCTCGGCTTGCGCGATTGGGCCTGGCTGCGAGCATCCAGCCGCAGCACGCCATGGACGACCGTGACGTCATCACCCGGTTCTGGGGCAATCCGGCGGGCATTCCCTATGCGTTCAGCGCGTTGCGCAAGGCCGGAACCAAGCTGCTCATGGGCTCCGACGCGCCGGTGGCGCCGCTCGATCCGTGGATGGCCATATCCGCAGCGGTGTTCGGTACGGAAAGCTCCGACCGCGAGCCGTTCCAGCCGGAGCAGTGCCTCGACTTCGCCACGGCGCTCGCCTCGTCCACGGCCATTGGACGAACCACCTTGAAGGCCGGCGACGCGGCCGATCTGGTGCTGCTGAACGCTGATCCCAGTACGGTGCGCACCCCCGAGAGCATGCGTTCCATGCCGAAGCACGTGGTCGGTACCATGCTCGCGGGCCGCTGGACGTATCAACGCCGCTGAACGCGCTTGACCGGGCGTTTGCTCTTATGCCGTGCGCCTTGCGTTTATGTTTATGCCTTGTCTCTTTGCCAGACGTTTTGCATATGCTCAGCGTTTCGGCGGGCGATGAATGATGAGGCGCATAACGCGCACGATGCGGCGATGAGCAATCGCACCGGGCCGCGTCGTCATGACGGAAGATGCGGTTCGATCTTGTCCATGGCGGCATTTTTGCTGTACCTCATGAATATGCGTGCAAAGCGGGATAGCTGTTGCTCGTATGTGTGAATGCGGGAGGATGATATGACCAAGGAAACGGAAGAACTGATCGCGTCCGATGAGGATCTGACCAGATTGTTCGACGGACGGCCGACGCAGTACCGCAAATCGAAATCGCTGCCGAAGGTCTCCGGTCGCGCATCGCAACTGTGCGCGAAAATCAACCGCGTGTTCTACGACGATCAGGAGGAGGCGTACCGTCTGTTCCACGAGTTGGTTCCCGACGCCGGCGAAGGTGTGCAGTTCAATCCGCCGTTCAACGTGGATTACGGCATCGGACTGACCATCGGTCGCGGCACGTTTCTCAACAAGGACTTCATGATCTGCGGCGGCGGCTATGTGACCATCGGCGAGGACTGCCTGATTGGCCCGCGTTGCACCATCGCCACTCCGAACCACGCATTGGACGCCGCGACGCGTCTGGCGGGATGGGAGCATGCGTCGCCCGTGACCATCGGCGACAATGTGTGGTTCGGTGCCAATGTGACGGTTACGCCGGGCGTGACCATCGGTTCGAATTCCGTCATCGGCGCCGGTTCCGTGGTGACGCGCGACATTCCGGAAAACGTGATCGCGGTCGGCAATCCCGCCCATGTGATTCGCGAGATTCCCGAACATGATCCCGCTTTCGCCGAGGTGGAAGGCCGGGAGTAGTTTTTCTCCGATATGGTTCAGCACATGACCAATGTTTATGGTGTCAAATGCGCGGAGGTAAGGCTGGCGTAGTCTGTCCGCTGGGCCATCCGCATTCGTGACGGCGACTGACGGTTTGAGCCGGCGGTTTTGAGCTTGCTGACGGCTTCTAAATTGGAGATTTTGGAGAATCCGTGCCGTCAAAATGTCGCTTTGTGTTTGGAATGACTATGACTTCCGCGCGAAGCGACATTTTCGTATGCCGAAAATGTCGCCAAACGCGGAAGAACTGCCGATTCATGCGGAAAGCGACGTTTTCGGGGATGATGAGGGCGCAGGTAACAAAAATATGGAACGCATGCGATCGGTTGCCAAGACGTTGCGGTCGGTTGCGTGAGGCGCCGACCACGTTGATTAGCCGCGTGCCCTGACGTAGCTGTCGTATACGTCCTCGGTGGGGTCGCCTGTCTTCACGCCGTCGATATGCAGATTCCACGCCGGAGGATTGGTTCCGCCGGAAAGCACCCATGCGGCCTGACGTGCCGCGCCGATGGCCACGTATTCGTCGGTGGCCGGACACGTCACATCCATGCCGAAGATGCTTGGAGCCAGAGCGCGGACGGCTTCCGACTTCGCGCCGCCGCCGATGAGCAGAATACGGTTGATATCCGCGCCGAGGGAGCGGATAAGCTCCAGGCAGTCGCGTTGCGAGCACAACAAACCTTCCACGAATGCGCGTGCGAGGTTCTCCCGCGTGGTGTTGGCCAAAGTCATCCCGCAAAGCGTGGCGGTGGCATCGGGTCGGTTCGGCGTGCGCTCGCCATCGAAATACGGAATCAACGTAATGCCGTCCGCGCCCGGTTGCGAGGCGAATGCCAATTCGGACAGCTCGTCATAGTCCACGCCGAGCGCGGCGCATCCGGCGTCGAGGATGCGCGATCCATTGATGGTGCAGGCGAGCGGCAGGTAGTGGCCGGTGCAGTCGGCGAAACCGGATACGGCGCCCGTCGGATCGTATGTCGGCCTTTGCGAAATGGCCGCGGTTACGCCGGAAGTGCCGAGGGATACGGACACGTCGCCGACGCCCATGCCAAGGCCGAACGAAGCCATGGCGTTGTCGCCTCCGCCTGGGGCGATGATGCAGCCGCCGTCAATGTTTTTGCCAGCGACGGATGCATCGGCTCTGACCGGAGTCTGGTCGCGCGGCCCCAACACGGTCGGCAGCACGATGGCATTGGCGTGGGTCCGGGCGGTTTCGGCGCCTTCCGCCGCTTCGAGCGCCTTGGCGATGAGATCGCGTCGGTATTCGTTCGACACGGCGTCGTAGTACATGGTGCCGGAAGCATCGGAGCGGTCGGTGAACAGCGCATCGAGATGCGCGTCTTCGCTCTCCGTGACCGGGCCATATCCGGCGATGCGCCAGCTCAGCCAATCATGCGGCAGACATATCGCGGCGATTTTCCTCGCGTTTTCGGGTTCGTTCTCCGCGACCCATGCCACCTTGGTCAAGGTATAGGAGGCGACGGGGGAGGAGCCCACGGCCTTGACCCAACGTAGTCTGCCGCGCGCGGCGATCGCCTGGTCGCCGTCGCCCATCAGCGTATCGGCGGCGATGCCGTGTTCCCGGGCTTCGCGCAATTCGCCCTCATTCGCCTCTGCTTGTCCCATTGCGGTTATGAGCGCCGCGGCCTGCGGCGCGGAGCGTATGTCGTTCCACAGCATGGCGTCGCGGATCACGTTGCCTTGCCCGTCGAGGATCACCATGCCATGCTGCTGGCCGCCGACCGACAATGCGGCCACATCGTCCAGTCCTCCGGCAAGTCGCGCGGCCTCACGAAACGCGTTCCACCAGCATTCCGGGTTTATGGACGTTCCGTTCGGATGCTTGGCTTGGCCGAAGCGGACGAGTTCGCCGGTCGCGGCGTCCGTCACGCGTACTTTGCATGACTGCGTCGACGTATCGATTCCTGCCACAAGCTGTTGCATCCTCATATCCTCCTGCCGCGGAACAAACTATGCATCGTGCCGTAGCGCATCATCGGCATTGCGCTGAAGCGCGTTCCGCATCATCATCCATACTAGTGAATCCAATCGTGGATACGTTGGTATGCAGATGTTCCGGATGGCTCATGAATCCCATTGCCCGTGCCATGCAGCGTCGAATGTTTGGAAGTAAATGCTTTGGGCTGGTCGGCGATTCCGCTGGCATCGCTCGCATGCTGGTGCGGACGGCCGGTGTTGTGTCGTGCCCGGCGTTGCCCGATGCCGCGGAATCGGGAGCGTACCGTTTCATCGACGCCCCATTGCGATTCATGAAGCGGGTTAAGTCCTCCCTGTTGTTAAACTAGTGCGAGCTGCATGTTGTGCGGCGGTTGCCCTCGTAGCTCAGTCGGTTAGAGCAGCACCCTTATAAGGTGTTTGTCCTGGGTTCAAGTCCCAGCGAGGGCACATCGACCGGTCCGTAGCGACCGGCTTTTTGTTTCCGCGCTTGACCGTCCGTCGTCGGTCCGTTGCTGGTCTGTCATTGATTCGCCGTCGGCTTACCGTGTGTCGCGGCATCCGGTTTCGTCGTGGCATTCGCTGATTCCGGTATATGTCCAAGATTCCGGTGCGGTCGTGATGCCTAGGGCGATGCGGGATCTGTCCCCACTGGAGCCTACACTTTATGAGGTTATCCGGTTCACGCTGTGCCATCGGGGCATGGCGACCCGGGTCCCCCGAATCTCTAGGAGACAAACTATGAAGCAGGGTATCCATCCTGATTATCACGCGGTGCAGGTCACTTGCTCCTGCGGCAACACCTTCGTCACCCGCTCCACCTACAAGGGCGATCACATGACCGTCGACGTGTGCTCCAGCTGCCACCCGTTCTACACCGGCAAGCAGAAGATCCTCGACACCGGTGGCCGCGTGGCTCGCTTCGAGAAGCGTTACGGCAAGAAGTCCAAGTGATTCTTGCCGCTTAGGCGTTCTGCCTAGGCACATGGAATGCCAGTTCGTGATCGGACTGGCATTTTTTGTTGCGCATCCGGGTTTCCGGGGCACCTTATATGATTGACAAGTCGAGCAGAATCCGGCGACGCATCTTCCGTCGGAATGCATACAGAGAAGCAGACAGCAGCAGATAGAAAAGGCGTACATTGGCAGACGAACAGTTCCCCGCGGCGGTGACCGCGCTTGAGGAATACCGTAATATCGAACAGCAGATGGCCGAGCCCGAGGTCGCGTCGAATCCGGACAAAATGCGCAAGCTGGGTCGTCGCCACGCCGAACTCGGCTCCATCGTCTCCGCCTACACCGCCTACAAGCAGGTGAAGGACGATTTGGAAGCCGCCAAGGAAATGGCGTCCGAGGATCCTGATTTCGCCGAGGAGGCCAAGCGTCTGGAAGGCGAGCTTCCCGCCGTCGAGGAGAAGCTGCGCACCGCGCTGATTCCGCGCGATCCCGACGACGCGCGCGACACGATCATGGAGATCAAGGCCGGCACCGGCGGCGAGGAGGCCGCGCTGTTCGCCGGCGATTTGCTGCGCATGTACATGCGGTATGCGGAAAAGCGCGGCTGGACGGTGACGTTGCAGAGCGAGAACACCACCGAATTGGGCGGTGTCAAGGATGTGCAGCTGGCGATTCGTGCCAAGGGCACTCCGGCGCCGGAGGACGGTGTGTGGGCGTCCCTCAAGTACGAGGGCGGTGTGCACCGCGTGCAGCGCATCCCCGTCACCGAATCGCAGGGACGCATCCAGACGTCCGCCGCCGGTGTGATCGTGTTCCCCGAGGCCGATGACGACGACGATGAGATCGAAATCGATCCGAAGGACTTGAAGATCGACATCTTCATGAGCTCCGGCCCGGGAGGCCAGTCCGTGAACACCACGTATTCCGCGGTGCGCATGACCCACATCCCGACCGGCATCACGGTGAACATGCAGGACGAGAAGAGCCAGATCCAGAACCGCGCGGCCGCGTTGCGCGTGCTGAAGAGCCGTCTGCTTGCCATGAAGCACGAGCAGGAGGCCGCCGAAGCCGCCGACATGCGTCATTCCCAGGTGCGCTCCCTTGATCGTTCCGAACGCATCCGCACCTACAACTTCCCGGAGAACCGCATCGTCGACCACCGCACGAATTACAAGGCGTACAACCTCGACGCCGTGCTCGACGGCGACCTGCAGGCCGTGATCGACAGCGACATCCAGGCGGACGAGGCCGATCGTCTCGCCAACCAGAAGTAAGGCGGAACAGGTGGCGACCGTATTCGAAACCGTGCGGTCCGCTGCGGCCGGATTGCGCGCGGCGGGCATCGACACTCCCGAACACGATGCCAAGTTGTTGCTTGCCGAGGCGTTCGGCACCGATCTGCAGACGGTCGACAAGGCCATGCTGATGGGGTATGGGCCTGACGGGCTGGCGGCCCATGCGTCGGGTTTTGATGGAATGGTCAGGCATGCCGGTGCCGAAGGGCCGTCCAAGCATGCCGGTGTCGGAGGAATCGACGCGTCCGATTCCTCGGAACCA
>ERZ808262.870-NODE-870-length-10701-cov-8.561525_pt1 | contig 10701 bp, 8 predicted proteins | sample MGYA00520895_ERZ808262 | MGnify/ENA primary metagenome ERZ808262 (study PRJEB31516, sample SAMN03275588) | gut metagenome | biome: mammalia-associated habitat; material: feces | host: Papio cynocephalus | place: Kenya | collected 2012-08-02 ... | reverse complement strand
GACCGCGCCATCGAAATAGGACTGGTGCATGTGGCGCCGGACGGCACGTTGGAGGACGAGCATGAGACCCTGATCCATGTGAACCGCGACATCGGCGCCTCATGGGTGCATCGCATCACCGCGCGTGAACTGCTGCACGCGCCCGATTTCGAAGGCATCGCGCATGAATTGCGCGACCTGCTCGCAGGACGCGTGTTCGTCGCGCACAATGTCGCGTTCGATTCGAAATTCCTGCTGGCCGAATACGCCCGCTTGGGCGCGCGGATACCGGTGGGCCAACGCACCATGCTGTGCACGATGAAGCTTTCCCGCGCATTGCTTGGCAGGGGCAAGCTCGCCGACTGCTGCGAATACTTCGGCATCGCCAACAACGACGCGCATAGCGCGTTGAGCGATGCGCACGCCACGGCGATCCTGCTGGGACGGCTCATGCAGGCCGATCCGAAATGGAGCGGATGGAACCATCGCCTGACGGCGGCCGCCGAAGCAGTGGAACGGTGGCCCACGTTCGCGGCGTTGCCCGAAGCGGAATGGATGCCGCGCGGCACGCATACGGACGGTTCCTGGAAACAAGCCGCTCCCGGCGCTTCTGACGTCCGGCGCGGAGATGCCGGGAATGCGGCCGATGCCTCCCATGACGAACGTGGCGGTCATGGTGCGGCCCACGGTGTTTCCATCCACGATGGCAGACATGCCGTCACCCGCGCAACCGCGGCACGCAATACCGTTCGCAATGGCATGTCCGGCAACGGTGCGGCCCTCGGCGATCCTGATGGTGGTGAGGATGCCTTCAATCCGCCGTTGCCCGCAGGCTTCCGGCTGCGTGCCGGGGATGCGATCGTGCTTACGGGGTCGATGCGGGAGCGCCGATCCGAGGTCGAGGCACGATTGACGTCACTCGGATTGGATGTGCGCCCTTCCGTCACCAAGCGCGTGCGGCTGGTAGTGGCCGCCGACCCGTATTCGCAATCCACAAAAGCACGTAAGGCCCGCGACTACGGCATTCCCATCGTCTCCGAACGGCGGTTCCGCGTAATCCTCGAAAAAGGCATCGAGCATTGATGTTCTCCCGCCTATGCTCGCTGCCGTTCAGAGGTGGGGACTTTCTGGGAAGGAACCGGTTGGATATGCGAATGGGACCTCGCGCCTTGACGACGTTGCGGTTCAGCGCGCCAGGAACTTGATCTCGGCGAAGAACTCACGCACCATGTTGTTGAGGAACATGTCGGGCGGCGACCCGGCCGCGATGCCCTGCGCGTCATCCAAACCATACTTGTCCGCGATTTGCAGGGCACGGAACATATGAAAGTTGCTGGTGATGATGCCGACGGAAGCGTTGTCGCCGTCGATGAGTTTCCTGCTGTTGACGATGTTCTCCTCGGTGGTCGTCGAATTGCGTTCCTCGACGATGCGGCTTGAGGCGATGCCGTGCCCTTTCAGATATTCCGCCATGCCCTGCGCCTCCGAGAACGGTTCGTTCGCACCGCGTCCACCGGAAACGATGCAGATGGTCTTCGGATTCGCGTCCAGATATTCGACGGCTTTGTCAAGACGGTACCGCAATACGCGGCTCGGGCCCGATTCACGCACCTGCGCGCCCAGCACCACCACATAATCAAGCCCGGGTCGGCCCTGTTCGTGCAATTTGCTCGCCACGCAACATTCCACCGTGCCGAACACCACCAGGCCAATGCATACGACGGCGACCAGCATATTCTTCACCAGACGCGGCAACAGCGACCACCAGTGGAACAATATTCCGATGGCAAGCAGCAGAAAGCACGCGGCGAACGCCATCCAGACCATCCAGAATCCCGTGCCGGAATGCGTATTGCGCACGGCGAACGCATAATAGACGCACAGTATGGCGAGCAGCGCGAGAAAAACCGACGCCAACCGTCGCAGCAATACCGTCATCGCACCTCTCAATTCACCAATTCAATGCACAGCTACAACCAAGACTAGAAGTCACCATGGGACCATCGCTCGGCAAAACGGCAATGCAGACAAACCTTACGCATTTCCCGGCTTGAGCGTCCGATCCATTACCTCTGTAAGACGGTGGTATATGCTAAGCGCGTGCACGGCTGCTGGCCGGTTTGAGCGTATGACAGCGGTTCTTTTTCAGGCGGCTTCTTTGGGAATGATTGCGCATCACGCGGCACGGTTCGCGCATGGACTACGACCAAGAAGATTCCGTCCGAGACGGCTCCATGGGATAGGATGGGAAACCATGACTTCCGCAATTACCATCCGACCGCTCCGGCGCACCGATTTTCCCGCAGTAGAAGAGCTCATCCGCCAAGCCTGGTATGACGACGGCTGCCAGGGATGCGCCGCGGCCACCGATGCGTGGAACGACTCATCGAAGGAACCTTCGGACGTGGGCTCGGCGTCGCGGCAAACCCCGCGTGAGCGTAAGACGCGTCTTCGCCGGGGAATCCATGTGCGCAACATGCACCGTCTCGCCGCCATCGATCTGCAGGACGCGCTGGCCCGCACCACGACCGCTTTCGTGGCGGAACGTGATGGGCGGGTGCTCGGCATGATCCTCGGATCGGTACGCTCGCACATCACGGACAAGCAGAGGACACGCCATTCGATACGGCGCAATTGCCTGGCATTGCCGTTGATGTTCAGCGCCGAAGGACGGCACGGTGTGTCCGACCAGCTCGCGATCCTGCGCGCCGACAGGGAACTGGAACATGACGCGGGCAAGAAGTACGCCGCCGAAGTGGTGCTGTTCGTGGTGTCGACATCCGCCCGCGGCATGGGCGTCGGCCGTCGGCTGTTCGCGCATATGCTCCACGAATTCCGCCATGCCGGCATCCGCGAATACTTCCTGTTCACCGATACGACCTGCGACTACGGGTTCTACGACCACCGCGGACTGGAACGCCGCGCGGCGCGGACCATGCGTTTCCCGTCCTTCACGCAGAGCGACGGCGGCAAGGGCGGCGCGGTCTCCTTCTTTCTGTACGACGGGTCGTGCTGACGACACCGTCCGGCTGCGGAGCGCATTCCGGAAAGCCATGACCTCTGCGCGTCACCGATGGATCTGACCGTTTGACGTATCAGCCGGTTTCAGCATTGCCTGAAGCCGGCGGCCCGTATGCTCAACACAATCTACGATTCACAAGGACGGGAAGGATGCGCCGTACCTCATCCAATCGGGCACGGTCCAGATTGGCATAGACCAGGCCGTCGCGCTCGCCGGCTTCAGTGAGGATCCGCGCGGACGGATCGACCGCCATGCTATGGCCGATATCATGCTTGCCATGCTCGCTGCATGCCAGAAGATAGCAGGTGTTCTCCAACGCGCGCGCCTTGCACAACGTCATCCAATGATCCACCTTGTCCGTGCCGCGCGCCCATGCCGCGCACACCACCAGTGCGTCGGCGCCGGCGACCGCATGCCGACGGGCCAACTCCGGAAAACGAATGTCGTAGCAGGTCATCACACCGAACTTCCAACCGTCGATGTCGACCAGCGGCGGAACCTCATCACCGGGCGCGATCACATCGGATTCGCGCTCGCCGAACGCGTCATACAGGTGGATTTTGCGGTATTCGAGCAGAATCTCGCCATGATCGATGACCAGAAGACAGTTATACGGCAGGGGAGCGGAAGCCTCGCGAAGATGCGCGGTCGCCATGACCGCGATGCCATGTGTTTTGCTGATGCCGCGCAGCGCGGTGACGAACGGACCGTTGATGGCCTGCGCGTGGTCGGCCGCATAATGCGGATCGTCATCGCTGCGCGCGATCACGCCTTCCGGCAGCACCAACAACCGCGCGTGATTCCGCGCGGCCTCACGCGCATACCCGTCAATGACCGCGATATTGCGCTCCGGCTCTTTTGCCACCGTGAACTGTCCGATTGCCACTCTCATGGTTCGCATTATCGCACGATTTTGAAAAAGGCGGGTGAAATGAGAATCATGCGAAACGAACGGCCTCACAAAAGCCATGTATGCCCTTATTCTGGCTGAAAAACCGTGGGATTCGGGATCGCAAGGCGTGTTTTGACCGGCCGCCTTCGCATGATTTGGAATCAAACCGCAAAATTCCAAATCGTGCGAAAAGTCGTATACACTTACCCGCGGGAGGAAGATTGATGTCACCAAACGCTACATTTCATAACATAACTCAAGGCAAATCTGGAATGAAACACTACGCCGGTTGGGCGGTATTTTCTGCGGCAATAGGCCATGCACTCGACGGCCTTGACCTGATGATTCTCAGTTTTGCGCTTTCAGGCATTATGGCTTCATTCGGCATCGACAACACGACTGCCGGCACGCTCACCTCGATCACACTTGCCGGCGCGTTCGTCGGCGGACTGATTTTCGGAACGTTGTCGGATAAATTCGGCCGAATTACCATGCTGACCTATTCGGTTATCTTTTTCGGCCTGTTCACACTGTGCTCGGCATTCGCTCCGAACTTTTGGCTGATGGCCTTTTTCCGTTTCATGGCAGGTTTGGGAATCGGTGCCGAATTCGGTTTGGGTATGGCCATCGCCTCGGAAGTCTCTAGTCCACAGAACCGTGCGAAGGCGTCCTCGGCAGTGGGGCTGGGATTCCAGATCGGCGTGCTCGTCGCGGCACTCGCATCAGCTCCTATCATCAGCACATTCGGTTGGCGTGGACTGTTCACAGTCGGTGTCATTCCCGCAATCGTTGCCGTCGTCATCCGCAAGTCGGTGCCCGAGCCGCCTATTTTCAAGCAGCACAAGGAATCCGGTAGAAAGCATGGCAACCTTGCCGATTTGTTCCGTACTCCGAAACGTGCGAAATATTCCGTCATCATCATTGTTCTGTCGACCGTGCAGAACGCTGGCTATTTCGGCATCATGACCTGGCTGCCGAAATATCTGAATTCCGAATTGGGACTGTCTCTGACTTCCACCGGCATGTGGACGGCAATAACCGTCATCGGCATGATGATCGGTATCTCCGTATTCGGCTGGTTGGCGGACAAGGCCGGCCGCCGACCGGCTTTCTGGATATTCCAAGCCGGCGCGGCCGCATCGGTGCTCATCTACAGCCGGTTGCAGGATCCGACCGCCTTGTTGATTGGCGGTTTCTTCATGGGCATGTTCGCCAACGGTATGATTGGCGGTTATGGCACGCTTATCGCAGAATTGTTCCCCACCGAGATGCGCGGCACCGCGCAGACCGCCTTGTACAACGCGGGTCGATTCATCGGTGGCGCCTCTGCGCCGGTGTATATCCCAATCATCGCCGCTGCCCACGGTTTCGGCTTTGCCATTGGCTGTGTCGCGTTCATTTACATGATCGCATTCATCGCCATGTTCTTCCTGCCGGAGAAAAAGGGCGCGATGTTGGAGTAGACGTTGGCATATGTGATTGCGTATGTCGTTGAAGTGTTGGCTTTTGCGCTTAAAAGCCAACACTTTTTCGTTTGATGTGCTGGACGTTCAGAATACGCTGATATTGGCTGGGATATTCTGCGCTGTAGCGGACTTTGGCCTGTTGAGCGGGAACAAAAGCCTTCATGCGAGATGACGAATTCGGCGCGCATGGGTGTGATTGTTTTTAAGAAGCGCATGACATTACTATGACGTGGTAGCGCAATGTTGCGAAACGTGGAGAAAGTATACAAGGAGGGCGACATGGAATACACGAGAAGGCAACTCAAATCGGTGCTGTACGGCCTTGCCGTCGCGGATGCGCTGGGCGTGCCGTACGAGTTCAAGATGCGCGGCGCATTTCATTGCGGCACGATGGTCGGCCACGGCACGCATGATCAGCCGGCCGGCACATGGAGCGACGACACCGCCATGGCGCTCGCCACGCTTGACTCGCTGTTGGATCATGACGGGGATGTCGACTCCGACGATTTGCTGCACCGATACCGCGACTGGCTGTACAACGGAGAATACACTCCGGACAACAGCGTCTTCGACGTGGGCGGCACATGCCTCATGGCCATCCGCACCGGTCGGGGGCTGTCCGGCGAACGGGACAATGGCAACGGTTCGTTGATGCGCATCGCACCGGCCGCCTTCTTCGACATTTCCGACGATGATATCCGCAGGATTTCCGCGGTCACGCACGCCCATCCGATGAGCTGCGAAGCATGCGTTCTCTATGTGCATGTGCTTCGGCATCTGCTCGACGGCGTGCCGCCACGCGATGCGGTCGCACAGGAATATGGCCGCATATGGGAGAATCCCGAGGATGAGATTTCTTCTTCAGGGTTCGTGAGGCATACGTTGGAAGCCTCATTATGGTGTCTGACGACCACGGAAAACTACAAGGACTGCGTACTCCGTGCGGTGAACCTGGGCGGCGACACCGACACGACCGCTTGCGTCGCGGGCGCGCTCGCCGGCGCCGCGTATGGCTTCGAAGCGATTCCACGGGATTGGGTGGAGACACTGCGTGGCTCCACCCAATTGGACGCGATGGCGGAACGGTATCGCCTGTAACCGTTGGTCTGCACGGCTTCAAACGCCGATACGAGTGAAAGACACTCTTTAGTCGCATTCCCACCGCGGGTCGAACTGGTTGAAGCTGCCGTCCATGACCGCGTCGAGCATGCGTTGCAGCATACGCCGTTTCGGATACATGAGACGCAGTCTTTCCCGCTGGCGCTCCGCCAGATCGCGCTCGCCGAAATCGATGCAGCATTTGAGGATGTTCGCGATGATGATGCGGTTCTCGCCGGTGTCGTCCCTCAGCGGGTTCTTGTCGGCGTCCTGCAAGGGGCGTACAAGCTCGTCCGCGATTTCCGCGGCATGCGTGCGCATGGCGACCGGTGCCAGTTCGTCGAACATGGATTGCCATTGCGGTTCGCGCGCACCGAAGAACACGGCATCGGATTCGTCGATATGCCTGCGTGATTGCAGATATTGCCAAGCATGGTCGCTCAGCCGTTCTTGGATGATGAGCCGTTCGACCATGCGGTTGCGTGAGAACGGGAACAGTTCGTCGCCATACTGGCCGAATAGTTCCATGATGTGCGCGAGGACGTTCGGCCAGTCATCCGCGGCGAGGTCCTTCGCCATCGGCAGGTACCGGTCCGCGGGCGGAACATCCGAAAGAATCGCGTACATGGAGAGCCGCAGCATGGCCCGTGTGTCGTCTTGATGCTCGTAGGCGGCTTCCAAGACGCTCAGCACACCTGCGGGAAACCGCGCGCCGCGGGGAGGACGACTTTCCCCGAAAGAGAGGTCGAAGTCTTTGCCGTCATCGAAAGGATCGTCTTCCTTTTCGTCGTCTTCCTTGGCTTGCTCGCGCCGCGCCTTGTCGTCGATGTCGAATTGGTACGTGCTCAGACCCGGATTGCGGGGCAGGTCGTCATGCATGCGTTCGACCTCGTACCGCAACGCGGTGTCGATGTCACCCATGCCGAAATACCGTTCGAGAATCTCACGCAAAGCCTGCCATTGCGGTTCGGTGAACAGATTCTGCTGAAGGAAACGGTATCCGAAACGATAGCTCATGCCGATTCCCACAGCGGATTCCATCGGACCGTGCGCCCGTTCCTCCTGATAGTTCTCGTCGCGGAAACGTTCGGTGTCACGCATCGGCGTCACCCTCCTTATCTACGTCATCATCCGATCCGCTCAGCGCAGTCGTCTTTCCAATGGATGGCGAATCGGCAAGATACTCCGCCAATGCGCGGCGCAGATGCTCCCGCTGCGGGAACATGCCGACGATGTGCCGGGCCAGATCATAGGCGATGGACCCGCCGAATACAGCGTCAAGACTATGAAGCCAAGCGCCGACCCGTGCCGCGGATTCCTGGTCCTTGTTCTGGTAGATGGGCGAATCCGGCTGTTGCAGCATCCTGCATACGCGTTTCTTGGCATCCTCCGGTGACGCCTCGGCGACAAGGTCGAACAGACGCAGACGGCAATCCTCGCCCTGCAGCATGGAATACTTATCGGCGGCGTCAGGTAGATGCTCCTCCCGAAGAAGCCGCTCATATGCGGGATTCGGGCCACCGTGCATCATGTTCAGCCTGTGGCTGTTCGCATAATCGACGATCGTGTCGCGGTCTTCCCGCCAATGTATGCCGGAAACCTCCCGCAATTTGCGCACATACACCGCCTCGGGGAACGTGCGCGCCATGAGGATGTACATGATGTACAGCCGACGCAATCCCGCGGCGTCGTTCAGATGCTCGTAGGCGGCCTCCAGAATAGTCAGCCATCCGTGCGGCAGATCGGAGATGTCGTGCGGCCTGATGGACGGGACGAGCAGACGCATGTTCATCGTCGAATCGGCTTTGCTGGCCGTTATCTCGCGGCGGATCTGTCGGCGATCAAGGTATTCGAGATACGGTTCGACATCGGGCAGACCGCACGCGGTTTCGAGAATGCGCCGGACCGCCTTCCAATCCTCATCGGTGAACCGGTCGATGGAATCGACGACGGATTCCACATCGGGGACGTCGCCGCGTTCGCGGCTTGCAGGAAACTGCCCGTTCCAGTATTTCCCGACCATTCGGGAGGCGTCGTGGGGAATCTGGGAATATTCGCCGTCGGTGCCGCCTTCGGTTTCCGTGTCGGCATCGAGTCGCCGTTCCCGCTGGGCCCGTGCGTCAAGCGTGAGCAGCACCGCGCCCACATGCTTGCAATACGTGTGCTTCTGACCATACGGGCATGAGCATGCCGCGGACACGACCCTGCCGTTGCGGATACGCACATCCACATCGTACGATCCGGTCGCCCCCATCACCTTGGCATGCCACAGGCCGGCTGCCGAACGCGAGACGCATCGGACCATGCCCGCATCGTAGTACGCCAGCGCCCGCTGGTAGATTTTGTAGCTGAACAAGTCGGAGAAATCCTCAAGATGCGGTGTTCGTTCCATAGCTCTCCTCACGGTTTCTTTCCATGGCGTCATCGCCGTGCCATGCCGGTATGCTGCGAACCATAATTTACTGTGCACCATGATAGAACAGGGGGAGCGGCGCCACGATGATGATTTATCGGATTTCGCCGAATCCGAGTGGGCGCAGAAGACTTGGCCGAAGACCGCTGTTCCGGTATTTGGGCTCCTTCTTGTGCGTGGTGCGGAGAATTTCCCTCCGGTACAAAAGCTGCAGATAGTAGTCAAGCACATACTCCGCATGCCGCGGGCAATACAATGCGTGGTGCACGGTATCGCAGCCGGGGTCGGCGCACAGACTGTCAAAGAAGTACCGTGGCTTTTCCATGCAAGGGGACGATGGATTGCCGAAGACGCATGTCGCGCCGTCCGCATGGGGCGCTCGCCATTCGCCGATGCCGCCGTCGAAGGCGATGCCGTTGAAATGCAGCGGAAGCGGGTCTTCTGCAAGAACGCCTGGAAGTTCACCTGAGTTGAGGTCTTCCTCTTCGTCGGCATCATGCCAAGCCGTCATGTCGTATGTAGGCTGCGTCTGCCATGATGCCGGCTCGGCCAGATTTTGGGGCAGGAGATCCCGTTCCGCACGATACGCGCCCAATTTTTGATGGAATTTCTGAATACTCTCGTCTATACGATCGGGATTGTACGGTCGGGGGTCTTCAAGCAGGTATCGGCGCTGCGCTGCTTTGAGACCGACGCCATCAAGAGGCTTCAGATGGTTCTTGATGGTGAACGTGATGTATTTTCCGTGGGATTCCGGGGAGACGGTGACTTCCACAAGCGTATCCCGCGCGAAGGGGAGCGCGAATCCCGTGTTCCTTTCGATGAGCACGCCCAACGCGAAGGTGTCGTTCATTGCCGAACATTCGCGGAGCCTGCCCATGTGCCCGGCTTGCTTGAGATCCTCAACCGTGGTGAAGAACGCGCCATCCACGAATTCCGGATCGCTGCTGGAACTTCCGTTGGATGCATGGGGAATATACAGGGTGAGCGACGGGAAATAGAAGCCGCGCGCCAGATGGTACGGCGTGTGCTGAATCGTCGGCATGCTGAAGCAGTTGGTCTGCGACGTGGGCGTTGCGGTGCCGAACTGCCCGAAACGATATGGAACTCCTAATTCAAGGGGTCGTGATCTGCGCAGATGCGGATCCATTTTGTTCCATGCCAGAATCTCGAATGACAGACCGCTGAGGCCGGTGTTGAGATTGAGGAAATCGACAAGAGTGGAGGCATGGGATCCTCTCAGCAGTTCGCAGGTGGAGCTGGTTTGTTCACCGGGAAGCACTGCGGCGGTTTTGATGTTCATGGTGATCGGTCCTTTCCTGATGATTGCCGCACGCAACGCGGCCACCATCTACAAGTAGAGTAACACGGCCGTCGTGTAAGATGACGGTGTGTCGGAAAATACTCATGCGTTGGATGAATTGGTCGACGAGCTTGACAAAAAGACCAAGAAGAAGACCCGTAATTGGGTCGATGTCTATATGTTGCTCGATCGGGTCGAGAAGGAAGGGATGTGGACGTCTGAGTATAGGAGCATGACGGCCTGCATCAAAGGCCTGGCGGAGCGGCTTGGTTGCAGCCAGCAGTACCTGTGGCGCGTGAGGAAGGCAGGACGGTTCTATCAGAAATATGAGGAATACGAAAAAAAGGAGCGTATCCCGGTTACGAAGCCGTTGCGGGAACTGCACGTCGGAGATGAGATTCTGGCCAGCCTCGACCGACTCAGTGCGGGGGACATGGGTCGCGCGTCCCAATACATGCATCAGGTGTTAGAAGGCGATCTGACAAAGAACCAGATTAAAGGGATGTTGCGTGCGGCCATGGCCGTCAA
>ERZ808262.866-NODE-866-length-10799-cov-3.962956_pt1 | contig 10799 bp, 9 predicted proteins | sample MGYA00520895_ERZ808262 | MGnify/ENA primary metagenome ERZ808262 (study PRJEB31516, sample SAMN03275588) | gut metagenome | biome: mammalia-associated habitat; material: feces | host: Papio cynocephalus | place: Kenya | collected 2012-08-02 ... | reverse complement strand
CGTAATGGCGGTAGACGCGGATGCCCAGACTCTCCAGCCGCTTCTGGAACTGCTCCGCCACTGCCTGACCGCGAAAGTGCGTTATCACGACGCTGCCGAAATACAGCCCTATACCGCGAAAAGCGTCGATGAGACGCAGAGTGTCCTCATCATATGTGATGCCGAGGTCGCCGCGGTGCTTGCTGCGCTCGATATCGTCGGCAGAGATGGCGATGACGATCTCCGCCACATCGCGCATCTCAAGGAGCATACGGACCTTGCTGTCGGGAAGGAAGCCCGGAAGCACGCGCGATGCGTGATAATCGTCGAAGAGCTTGCCGCCGAATTCCAGATACAGCTTGCCGCCGAATTTTGAGATCCTGTCGCGGATATTCTGCGATTGGAGCTTCACATATTTGTCGTTATCGAAACCGAGGGCACCCATAAAATCCATATTCTCCCCATTTTGATTCTGTATTTTACAAGATCATATTTTATCACACGGAGAACATGAACACAACAAGATTATACTTTTTTTATTCATAAACCTGTGCTATAATAATATCCTGTATAACCATCAACAATTTCATCCACGAAAGGTCAATATCATGGGATTATTCGATAAATTATTCGGCAGCTACTCCGACAGGGAGCTGAAAAGGATCTACCCCATCGCGGACGCCATAGAAAAGCTGGATAGCGAGTACGCCGCGCTGACGGATGCGGAGCTTCGCGCAAAGACGGACGAGTTCAAAGCGCGCCTTGCCGGCGGAGAAACGACGGACGATATTCTGCCCGAGGCTTTCGCCGCCGTGCGCGAGGCGGCGTGGCGCGTGCTGGGAATGAAGCCGTTCCGCGTGCAGCTCATCGGCGGCATAGTGCTGCATCAGGGGCGCATCGCCGAAATGAAGACCGGCGAAGGGAAGACCCTTGTCGCCGTGTTGCCCGCATATCTCAACGCGCTCGCGGGAGAGGGCGTGCACATCGTCACGGTCAACGACTACCTTGCCAAGCGCGACAGCGAATGGATGGGCAAGGTGCACCGCTTTATGGGGCTTTCCGTTGGGCTCATCGTGCACGATCTCACGCCGGACGAGCGCCGCGCGGCGTATAACTGCGACATTACCTACGGCACGAACAACGAAATGGGCTTTGACTACCTGCGCGACAACATGGCGCTCTATAAAGAGCAGATGGTGCAGCGCGGGCACGCCTTCGCCATTGTGGACGAGGTGGACTCCATCCTCATCGACGAGGCGAGAACGCCGCTCATTATCTCCGGACAGGGCGACGAGAGCACCGATCTTTACCGCCAGGCGGACGACTTTGTGCGCCGGCTGAAAAAGGTGGTCTACGCCACTGTGGACGAGAAGGAGGAGGAGAGCGAGGATCTCGACGCGGACTATGTCGTTGATGAGAAGGCAAAAACCGCCACGCTCACCGCGCGCGGCGTCGCCAAGGCGGAGCAGGCGTTCGGGCTGGAAAACCTTGCCGACATAGAAAACGCCACGCTCGCCCACCACATAAATCAGGCGCTCAAGGCGCACGGCATCATGAAGCGCGACATTGACTATATCGTCAAGGACGGCGAGATAATCATCGTGGACGAGTTCACAGGGCGTCTTATGCTCGGGCGGCGCTATTCCGAGGGGCTGCATCAGGCGATAGAGGCCAAGGAGCATGTGGATGTGCAGAAGGAGAACAAGACCCTCGCCACCATCACGTTCCAGAATTACTTCCGTCTTTACGGCAAGCTCTCCGGCATGACGGGCACGGCCGTCACAGAGAGCGAGGAGTTCGAGGCGATATATAAGCTTGACATTATAGAGATACCCACAAATAAGCCCGTCATCCGTATCGACCATCCCGACGTTGTATATAAAAACGAGGCCGGCAAAAACCGCGCCATTATTGAGCAGATCGCCGAATGCCACGAAAAGGGGCAGCCGGTGCTGGTAGGCACGGTGTCGATAGAAAAGAGCGAATATATCTCTTCTCTTCTCAAGCGGCGCGGCATACCGCACACGGTGCTCAACGCGAAGTACCACGAGAAGGAAGCGGAGATCGTCGCGCAGGCGGGCAAGCTGGGCGCGGTGACGATCGCAACGAATATGGCTGGGCGCGGCACGGATATAGTTCTCGGCGGCAATGCGGAATTTCTTGCCAAGACCGATCTGAGAAAGGCAGGCTATGACGATGCCGTGATAGCCGAGGCGACCGGCTATGCCGACACGGACGATGAGGACATTCTCCGCGCGCGCGATATGTTTGCCGAGAGGCTCGCCGCGCACAAGGCGGTCACGCTCGAGGAGGCGGAAAAGGTCAGGGCTGCGGGCGGTCTATTCATCCTCGGCACGGAACGGCACGAATCCCGCCGCATCGACAACCAGCTGCGCGGGCGCGCCGGCCGTCAGGGCGACCCCGGCGAGAGCCGCTTCTTCCTGGCAATGACGGACGACATCATGCGCCTTTTCGGCTCTGAGCGCGTCATGCACATGATGGAAGCGCTGAACGTCGATGAGGACACGCCGCTTGACCACAAGATGCTCTCCAGCGCGATAGAGCAGGCGCAGAAGACAGTCGAAAGCCGAAACTTCCAGGTTCGCAAGAGCGTGCTTGAGTATGACGACGTGATGAACCAGCAGCGCAATATCATCTATGGCGAGCGGCGCAAGGTGCTTGACGGCGAGGACATACACGAGCAGATAATGGGCATGGTCAGGGAGTTTGTACACTCCACTGTGATCGACGGGCTCCGCGGCGCGGCGGCGGAGAGCCAGCAGCAGCTGGATCTTGCCCTGCAGCCGTTTGAAAAGCTCTTCATGCCGCATGGCGCCGTGAAGATAGAGGATTTCGGCGGCTTTGCAAAGCCGGAGACCGTCACACAGCGCGTGCAGGAGCTTGCTGAAAAAGCATACGCCCTGCGCGAGAAGGCGTTCGGGCAGGGACCAAACGGTGCGCCGCTCATGCGCGAGCTGGAGCGGGTGATAATGCTGCGCGTTGTGGACGAATACTGGATGGATCACATAGACGCGATGAGCGAGCTCAAGCGCGGGATCGGTCTGCGCGGGTACGGTGCGGTAAAGCCCATAGACGCCTACAAGCAGGAGGGCTACGCAATGTTCGAGGGCATGGTGCGCGGCATCCGCGAGGAGACGGTGCGCCGGCTCTACACCGTGCAGATACGCACGGCACAGCCGGTGGAGCGCAAGGCAGTGGCAAAAAACGCTTCCGCCAACGTCGGCGGCGAGCCGGCGAAGAAAAAGCCTGTCAGGAAAGCGCCGAAGCCCGGGCGCAACGATCCCTGCCCCTGCGGGAAAATGAAGCCCGACGGCAGCAGACGGCTGAAATACAAGGAGTGCTGCGGGCGCAATGAGTAAATGATCAGAGAAAAGCTATGGCATTTGCAGAAGTAAACGAAAACGGACTTATATATATGAGATCCACGCTCATCGCCGCGCGCCATGCGTTTACCACGCGCTATGGCGGCGTGAGCGAGGGAGATTTTGCAAGCCTGAACTTCGGCTCGGGCAGAGGCGATCCGCAGGCAAATGTGGAGGAGAATTTCCGCCGTCTTGCCGCGCTGATGGGCGTTGGCGGGAACGACTGTGTAGTGACGCGGCAGGTACACGGAAATGAGGTGCGCATTGCGACGGGCGCGGACAGGCACGTGCTCGGCACGCACACGCCGTATGACGCCGACGGGCTTGTCACGGCGGAGCGCGGGCTGCCGATAATGTGCTTTGTCGCAGACTGCGTCCCGGCGCTGCTGTGCGATGCGAAGCATGGCGTCATTGCGGCGGTGCACTGCGGCTGGCGCAGCTCGGCCGCGGACATACTCGGCGTGACGGTGGAAAAAATGCGCGCACTCGGCGCGGAGAAGGAGAATATCTGCGCGGCGATGGGCGCGGCGATAGGGCGCTGCTGCTTTGAGACGGACGGCGATGTGCCCGCCGCGATCACAGAATACCTCTCCGGCGACACGGACGGGCTTTTCGACCGGCGCGGCGACGGGAAATACCTTGTGGATCTGCGCGCGGCGAACGCCCGGCGGCTGATGCAGCTTGGCATACCGGAGGAAAACATCGACGTGTCGGAAGAGTGCACGATGTGCAGCCATGAAAAATACTGGTCGCACCGGTATACGCAGAGACACGCCATGGGGCGCGGCAGCCTCGCCGCGGCGATAGTGCTGGAATGAACAGGGGGAAGCGAATGAAAAAGGATCTGAAGAAAATACTGTGCGCCATGTGTGCGCTGGCGCTGCTTTTCGGCTGCACCGCCTGCGGCGAATCCGGCACGGCGCTGACATACGACACCATCCCGACCTCCTCCGGCGGCAAGGATGTGGAGCGCTCTGCGGCGGAGGACGATGTGTTTTCGCTCAACTCCAACTCCCAGCGCAGCTTCAACCCGATGATCGCCACAAACCGCTCCAATCAGCTGATCTGTTCGCTGGTGTATGAGAACATGCTGGAGATCGACAACGACTTCAACATCATAAAAAACCTCATCATCGACTGGTCGTCAAACGAGGACTATACATACTGGACATTCACCATCGATCAGGGGCACACGTTCCATGACGGCACGCCCGTAACGGCGAAGGATCTGCGATACTCGCTCGACCGCGCCGTCACGGCGGATCGCTTCAAGGGGCGCTTTGCGAGCTATCAGGGCGCGTCGTATGACGATTATACGCTCTACGTCTCCCTCGGCATCGGCGATTCGCAGCTTCCGAAGCTGCTGAACATCCCGGTCGTGAAGTACGGCACCTACGGCGACGATTACCCCCTGGGCAGCGGACCGTATATGTATAACGAGGATCATACCCAGCTGCTTGCGTATGAGGGCTACATCGGCTATCCGACCGAGGTGACGGCGGAGGACGGCGACGGCGAGGACAGCGACGAGATCGGCGTGCAGGTGACACACGACGAGAACATCAGCCATCCGCTCGATGTTATCTATATAAAGGAATATACTGACGCGCAGAGCGCTCTGGACGCTTTCGAATCTTCGCTGATCGACGTTGTCATAAACGACCCGTCAAGCTACACAAACCTCGGATATGCCGACACAAACGAAATACACACCTATGCCACGACGAATATGCACTATGTCGTAATCAACGAGGCGGGCGCGCTCGGCAGATACAGCAACTTCCGCTATGCGCTCAACTTCGCTTTTGACCGGGAGAATCTTGTGACGCTGCTGCATGGCAACGCCGTTGCTTCCTCCGTGGCGATGTATCCGACCTGTGACATTTACCCAACCGACCTTGCAAACTCCCTGACTTATGACCTGACGACCTGCATCGCCGTTCTTGAGAACGCGGGCGTGAAGGACTATGACGAGGATGGGCGGCTGGAGTATATGTCCGGCTCGCCGCAGAAGATAGAGCTGAACTTTGTCGTCTGCTCCGACAGCTCCGCCAAAACGGGTGTTGTGCGCCGCTTTGCCGAGGATATGGAATCCATCGGCATCACGGTCAATGTGTCCGAGCTGAGCTGGGACGACTATATGACGGCGATAGAGGAGGGCAACTACGATCTCTATTATGGGGAGATCCGGCTGCGCAACAACTTTGACCTTACGGAGCTTTTGCAGGTGCGCTCCGAGGATAACGAAAGCACAAACCTGAATTATTCAAACTCTACTGACATCAGCTATGAGCAGTATATAAAGGCATACCTCGCCGCAACTGATATGGAGCGCGCTGCGGCATACCAGCAGCTCGCGGAGCTTGTCAGCCTCAACGCCATGCTCATCCCCATCGGCTTTGAAAAGCAGCAGATCATATGCCACCGGGGCGTTGTCAAGGGCATAGACGCAAACTTCGGCAACCCGCTCTACAACTTTGTAAACTGGGAGTTTGTCGAGGACTGAGAACATATTAACATTTTATGTTTACGATAAATATATTTAAAGGGAGGTCATCATTATGACTGACAGAGAGCTTATGTCCATGGCAAAGAAGGCGTCGCTGAACGCCTATGTTCCTTACTCCCGCTTTTCCGTCGGTGCGGCGCTGGAATGCGACGACGGCACGGTGTTCACCGGGTGCAACGTGGAGAATGCCGCCCTCGGCAGCACCATCTGCGCCGAGCGCACCGCCTGCGTAAAGGCGGTCAGCGAGGGTCACCGCAGCTTCCGCCGTCTCGCCATTTACGCCGACAGCGAGAACTGGCCCACTCCGTGCGGCGCGTGCCGGCAGTTTCTTGCCGAGTTTTCGCCGGAGCTTGAGATACTTTGCGCGAAGGCGGGCGACCGTTACGTCAGCTATAAGCTCTCGCAGCTGCTGCCGCATATGTTCAACTATTGATATGAAGCTTGACGAGCTTGCCATATTTGTTTCCGTCGCGCGCCGCATGAGCTACAGCGAGGCGGCGCGGGAGATGTATATCAGCCATTCCACGGTCAGCCGCGCCGTGTCGTCGCTCGAGCGGGAACTGGGTGTGCCGCTGGTGGTGCGCCATAACCGCGTGGAGGAGCTGACGGAGGCGGGGCGGGTGCTGCTGGAGGAGGCGCAGACACTCCTTCTCTCGGCGGAGCAGGCGGCTGAGCGCGTCCGCGCTGCCGGAAAGGCAGATAAGGTCAGAGAAGAGGTGGAGACAGAGTGAGCTTTTTCACACCGTATGAGGGCGGCAGACCATATATATTCGTCAGCTATGCCCATGCAGACTCCAGGGACGTGATGGAGGTCATCACCGATATGCACGACCGGGGATACAGAGTGTGGTATGACGAGGGAATAGAGGTCGGCAGCGAATGGCCGGAGTGCATTGCCGAGCATCTTCGCGGCGCAAGTCTCATGCTTGCGTTCATATCAAAGGCATATATGCGCTCCGACAACTGCCGCCGCGAGATGCACTATGCGCTTATGAAGCGCATCAAGGTCATCAACATTTTCCTTGAGGAGACGGATATGACCCCGGGCATGGAGATGCAGATAGGCAATATCTTTGCGCTGATGAAATACAGCATGCCGGGGAAGCTCTTTTACGAAAGACTCTACACCGCGCCGCCGCTGCTGAGCGCCAGAGGGCTCATGGAGACCGGCGGGGCGGGCGAAAACGCACCCGCGACCGCGCCCTGCGCTGCGGAGACGGAGAAAAAGCCCGGCGCGAAAAAGGCGGAGGACAAGCGGCTGAAAGCCGAGCGCGAGGCAGAACAGGAGGAGCGCCGCGAGGCAAGGCGCAAAGCCCGCGAGCGCGCGCAGCAGGAAAAAGCGGCCGCGCCGGGAGATGATGAAACTGCCGCGCCAAAGCCGGCGCCGGAGAAGCCGAAGAAAAAGAAGTGGACCGCCGGGCGCATCACGGCGCTGGCGGCGGCAGTGCTTATTTTCGCCGCGATAGTTACACTGGGGATAGTCGGGCACTTCACCGGGCTGACGGAGCGAGTGGCGGTAATGCTGAACACGCAGGAGGCGCAGATGCTGCCTGCCTCGGCAAAGGCGGAATTTTCAAACGAGACGTTTGAGAACATCGCGCGCGAATACACAGGCATTGCCGAGGGCGAGATATATGTGTCAGACCTTGCCTCGCTCACGGAGCTTCGCATTATGGGCGCAAACTTCTATTTCGGCGGCGACCTAGCGGCAGAGAACGCGCACCGTATCACCCCTGAGGGGACAGAGATACGCGATCTGAGCGACCTTGAATATTTCACCGGGTTGAAAACACTGTGCATAAACGGACAAAGTCTCAGCTCCCTCGCCACGCTGCCTGCACTCAGCATACAGTATCTGGATATAAGCGGCAGCCGCGTGACCTCGCTGGAGGGCGTGGGACGCCTGACAAAGCTGCGGGAGCTGCGCGCGGAGAAGTGCCCCGTGACGGATCTGGGCGATATACGCCAGTGCCTTGATCTGCGCCTTCTGAATCTTGACGGCGCGTCAGTCAAGGATTTCACGGCGCTCAAGCCGCTGACGAAGCTGACCTCGGTGTCGCTCGCCAACTGCACGACGGCGGAGATGAAGACCGTTCTGCGCATGAACTCGCTGACGGACGCGAGCTTCACGGACTGCGACCTGCGCGGCAGCTTCTTCAGGAGCTTTGACAGAGAGTCTGCCGTCACGAGCCTCACGCTCACAAATTGCACGCTCGACTCCGCGGCGAATATCTCGGATTTTGAAGCGCTTACGACGCTCACGCTCATATCCAGCGGGGAGACGCTCGACTGGAGCGAGCTTGCGGAGCTTTCCGCACTTTCCACGGTGAATATTGACGCGCCTATGGAGAGCGCCGTGAACCGTGCGCTGAAGGGAACGCGGGTGACGGTGAACATACTGCCGGATGAACCGGTAAGCGAATAATGTATGGAAGCACAAAAGCCCGCAGGCACATCGCCTGCGGGCTTGAAATATTGCGGATATAAAATCAGTACACGTCCTCAACGACCCTTGTGGGCGGTGCTTCGAGTATCTCGGGGTGCTGGAAGAGATAGCGGATCGCTTGGAGAAACTGGGCGTAATAGTGCCCATCTACGGTGCGTTCGTCCATGACGAACTTGCAATCGACATACTTGTGGTCAACGACCTGACCGTGGCGGTCGATCTCATAGGCGTGGCGCTTTGAGCCGAACGCGATGAACACCGGCAGGGTGCCGAAGTTGTAGATATGGTGATAGATGGGTCCAATGCGCAGAGAGCCGACGTCGGTGATGATCATCGAACCGTGGAACGGGCTTGCGTCCACAAGACTCTGCGGCAGCCAGCCGAAGTAATCCATGATGCGCAGAACGGTCAGCGCCAGGCGCAGCAGCCAGCGCGGCGCTTTGCAAAGCGACTCCGCCACGTCCTCGGTGTTGTTGTTGCCTTCGGAGGTCTTTATCTCGTCTATCTTTTCGTTCATCTTGCGGTAGACGTCAAATATCGTGTCAGTCGGTTCAAAGACGACCTTTATGGTGGTCTCCGTCGCGTCAAGAGAGAGCGCGCGCTTTACGGTCATGACGATCTCAATATTATCCCTTGCATAAATGCGCCGCCCGACGACAAAACGGTTGATGCCGGGAAGCATGGATATGCCGCGGATATATGCGGCGATGATGAAGTGCAGAATACCGATGCCCTTATATCCCGCGACGCGCAGCTGACGCAGACGGCGGTCGAGCGTGGTGACCTCAAAGCTCTCCTCATACAGGTTGGAGGCATCGTTGCGTGTGGGCATTATGTAAGGAATGAATTTGGCAAAGGCGGGCAGGGAGCGCAGAAGACGCCCGTCCTTGCGGTCACCGTAGCGGCGCTTGTACTTGCTCATTTCTCTCTCCTCCGAATATGCGGCGCGGCAGGCGCACCGAAATTTTGAGACCCTGCCGCACGGTGCTGCGGCAGAGATTTCGCTTTCAAAATTTTAAGCATTGTTATTATACAGGCATTCTTATAATATTACAAGCACAAGTTGAAAACATAGCGCGGCACCGCACAGCGCGTCTGCAGCGTTTGGCGGGGAAATTGTGCTCGGATACAGTCAATTTTTCTTAAAGCGCACAAATTATTCCCGCAAAAAGTGCCGTCATCATAACTGCAATTTTCACGCCGGCTGTTCCTGCCGCACTGTGCGGCGCTGCCCTGGATAAAATTAAGGTCTTTTATATATCTGCCGCCGTCAGCCCCACAAGGCGCGGCATATCCAGGCGGCGGCGAGAAAGCCGGCGGCGTCGGCAAAAAGCGCTGCGGGTATTGCCCAGCGGGTGGAGCGTACACGCGCTGCCCCAAAGTACACGGCGATTACATAAAACGTCGTCTCGCTGGAGGAGAGCATAACGGCGGCGGTGCGTCCGGCAAGCGAGTCCGCGCCGCAGCGCTGCATTATCTCCGCCGCAGCGCCCAGCGCACCCGAGCCCGACAGCGGACGCAGCAGCAGTATGAGCGCGGTCTCCTCCGGAATGCCGAGAAGCGTCAACAGCGGCGCGGCGGCGCGGGCGAAAAGCTCCGGCAGGGCGGAGGCGCGCAGAAGATAGATGGCGGCAAAAAGCACAGCAAGCGCGGGCAGCATGTCCGCTGCGGTCTTCAGACCGCGGCGCGCGCCGGCGGTCATTGCGTCCATGATGTCCACGCCGTTCATCACGGCTGCAAGCACCACGGCAGCCGTGATAATCGCCGGCAGCAGCGAAAGCAGCCGGTTTACTGCCATATCCGCCTCAGCACAGCAGCCGCGCCCAGACCTGCCGCCAGCGAGATAAGCGAGCACGCCCAGACCGCAGGCAGAATGTCAAACGGCGCCTGCGCCCTGCAGGATGCGCGCACGGCGGCGACGGTTGATGGGATAAGCTGGATGGAGGCAGTGTTCACGACGGCAAGCAGGCAAAGCTCATCTGACGCATCCCCGCGTTTTCCGGACAGACGCTGTATCCCCTGTGCGGCGCGTATGCCTGCCGGGGTCGCGGCGTTGCCGAGCCCCATAAGGTTTGCCGCGGCGTTCTCCGTCAATGCAGCCATTACCCCTTCTTTCTGCGCGGCGCGCGGGAAGAGCAGCCGGAGCGGGCGGCGCAGACAGCGCGCAAGCGCGCCGGCAGCCCCGGCGCGTTCTGCAAGCTCCATCACGGCGCTCCAAAAGCAGATGCTGCCCGAAACGGAAATGACGAATTCCACGGCTGCCTGCGCGCCGTCAAGAAGGGCGTCTCCGTCGGCGATGGGGGAGAAAAACAGAGAAATGCAGGGAATAATGAAAAGAAAAGCAATAATGTAAGAGTATGACATGGCAAAATGACTGAATCCTGCGTCGAAAGACGCCGACAAAATGAATAAAATGTAAATATTACAACTAAAATAGGAAAATTTAGTTGACCGGATGAGATTTCATGTTATAATCGACACA
>ERZ808262.865-NODE-865-length-10803-cov-15.141143_pt1 | contig 10803 bp, 8 predicted proteins | sample MGYA00520895_ERZ808262 | MGnify/ENA primary metagenome ERZ808262 (study PRJEB31516, sample SAMN03275588) | gut metagenome | biome: mammalia-associated habitat; material: feces | host: Papio cynocephalus | place: Kenya | collected 2012-08-02 ... | reverse complement strand
AGGAGGTAGATAGAGTAATCTATGCGAGAGTTCAAATCTCTCTTACTCCGCCATCCGATTCCTATGCGAACACTCACCGCACTTAGGTGGGGATTCACGTTTACAGCAAAGCTTCCTGATAGAAGGAAGAAGAGCTGATATAAGACCTGCAGAAATGTGGGTCTTTTTTGGTACATACAGCGGTGAAAAGGCGGTTTTGCTATTTTTCATGCTATGGTCTTGTTACAATATTATAGCGTATGGATTACTCGAAATTATTGAAAACAATCAGAGAGAGGAAACTTCTCTCTCAGACAGACCTAGCAAAGGAGCTTGGAGTCTCCTATGCTACCGTCAATAGGATAGAAAACAGCAGGCATGAACCGACCTTCGAAACAAGAAGGAAGATACGAGATTACTGCGTTAAAAATAGAATTAAGGAAGGAGAATAGACAAGATGGGAATCAATGAACTGCAAAAACAAACAAGCGTGAATATTCAGGAGAAGGCAAATCTAATTTGGGAAATTGCCACTAACCTTGTTGGAACATACAAACCTCACGAATATGGAAAAGTCATCCTTCCTATGACCGTCATCAAGAGATTTGATGACGCTTTGAAAGATACGAAGGAAGCGGTTGTTGCTCAAGCGAAAAAACTCGATGAGCAGAAGGTTGAAGGAAGTGCAAGATACGCCATTCTCAAGACTATTGCCAAGCACGACTTCTTCAATACCTCTAAATTCGATTTCCACTCCCTTCTTGCTGATCCTGACAATATCCATGCTAATTTCGTTTCTTATCTTCAGGGATATAGCGATAACGTCAAGGATATCATCGAAAGATTCAAGTTTTTCGACGAGATAAAGACGCTTGCCGATTCCAACCTTCTTTATGTGATCATACAAGAGTTCAATTCCAAGAAAGCAGATATGTCTCCTGAGACCGTGACCTCTGCCGACATGGGTTATATCTTCGAGGAGCTCATTCGAAAGTTCTCAGAGTCTTACGATGAGCAGGCTGGAGCCCACTTCACAGCAAGAGATATCATTTACTTGATGACCGAGATTCTTGTGGCGCCTGAAAAGGATGAGATTGCCAAGAACGGATGTGCAAAGACCGCTTACGATATGGCTATGGGAACTTCCCAGATGCTCAGCTGTCTAGAAGAGAAGATCCAGGCGATAAATTCCAATTCCGATATCAAGTGCTTCGGCGAGGAGCTCAATCCCGAAACCTTCGCTATAGCTAAGGCAGACATGCTCATCAAGGGAAGAAATGCCGACAACATGAAGTTCGGTGATACCCTTATCAATGGCTTGAGCTCTAATCCTATAAAGGATGAATTCGTGGGATATACATTCGATTACATCATCTCCAATCCTCCTTTTGGAATCGACTGGAAGAAGGAGAGGACTTTTGTCGAAGCTGAGCAAAAGCTTGGTTACGATGGACGTTTCGGTCCTGGTCTTCCTCAGATTAGCGACGGACAGATGCTCTTTATGCTCAATGGCATCAAGAAGCTAAAAGACACTGGAAGAATGACCATCATTCAGAATGGATCTTCACTTTTCACCGGAGATGCCGGAAGCGGACCCTCTGAAATCCGCAGATACATCATCGAAAACGATCTTCTCGATGCCATCATCCAGCTTCCCACTGATCTCTTCTACAACACCGGCATTGCCACCTATATTTGGGTAATCACTAAGAGCAAGGATCAAAAGAGAAGCAATAAAGTCCAGCTCATCGATGCTTCTAAGTGCTTCGTTAAGAGAAGAAAGAACATCGGTAACAAGAGGGTAGACCTCGATGATAAGTGCATAGAACTGATAACGAAGGTCTATGACGAATTCCTAACCAAGGAATACGACGAAAACGGACTTCATGTCGAATCCAAGGTTTTGGATAACCAGGATTTCGGCTATACCAAAGTAACTGTCGAGACTCCTCTCATGGATGAAAATGGCAAAGAAATCCTTAAGAAAGGCAAAGTTCAGCCAGACAAATCAAAGAGAGATACAGAGACTATCCCCCTCAAAGAGGACATCGAAGACTATTTCAAGAAGAATGTCCTTCCTTACAATCCCAAAGCCTATATGGATAGAACCATGGACAAGATTGGATATGAGATTCCTTTCACGAGACTTTTCTATAAATTTGTCGCACCCACTCCGAGCGATGAAATCTATAAGGAGATAAAGGATCTCGAGGAAGAGGAATCCAAGTTGATGAAGGAGCTTTTCGGAAATGACAGATTTTAAAGTAACTAATGTTCCTTGGATTGGTTCTATTCCATCAAACTGGAATCTTTGCAGATTTAAAAATGTTGCTATAAGCAAGAAAAAGATAGCTAAGGGAAAATCTGTTGATTATGAAAGACTAGCCTTAACTCTTTCCGGTGTGATAAAGAGAAGCAAAAGTGATACTGATGGGCTTCAGCCAAAAGAGTTCGACTCATATCAAATAATTGAATCTGGTGACTTCGTTTTCAAAATGATAGATTTACAGAATATCTCCACAAGTAGAGTAGGCTTATCTCCATTTACTGGTCTTGTTTCACCTGCATATTTAAGATTCAAACCCTCTAATCATATGGATTCTAGGTTCTTTTACTATTATCTGATGGCTTTATATCATCTTCATATATATAACCATATTGCCGGAGATGGTGTTAGAAGTGCCTTGAATGCAGATGATATAGGCAACCTTATTTGCCCTATTTGCAATCTTGAAGAACAAAAAAGGATATCGAAATTTCTTGATAAGCAACTTGGCCTAATTGATGAACTAATTCAAAACGAGCAAAAGCAGATTGAAAAGCTAAAGGAATATAGGCAGGCGCTTATTTCTGAGGTCGTTACCAAGGGTCTGGACAAGAGCGCTCCTATGAAGGATAGCGGTGTAGAGTGGATTGGAAAGATTCCTCAGGACTGGGAAATAAAAAGATTCAAATTCATCGTTGACTCAATATCTAAAGGCGCAGGAATAACCAAAGATCAAGTAAAAAAAGACGGCGACACGCAATGTGTGAGATACGGAGAAATATACTCAAAGTATCAATATTCTTTTGAAAACTGCTTTTCAAAAACAAATGCTAAACTTATTGAAAGTAAACAATACTGTCAATACGGAGACATTCTTTTTGCTGGCACGGGAGAATTGGTGGAAGAGATTGGAAAAAATATCGTCCATTTAGGGAATAAACCTGTGCTAGTTGGTGGAGATATAATTATCGCAAAGCATCACTTGAATCCAATATTTTTAAGTTTCGCTGTTGGATCCCAATATGCTCAAAAACAAAAAAGCTATGGAAAAGCAAAACTTAAAGTTGTACATATTTCTGCTGATGATATAGGTAATATTCAACTAGCATTGCCACCCGCCAATATTCAAGACCAAATTAGTGATTATCTTCTGAAGATAACTGCTGATATAAGCCATGTATTAGAAATAAAACTCAAGAAAATAGATTTGCTCAATTCCTATAAGAAATCCCTTATTTACGAATACGTAACTGGCAAGAAGGAACTTTAATATGACTGGGTTAGATAAATACAGGATAGAGCTGGAGTCATCATCGTTATGCGGTGGTAGCACTGCTAGTGACGATATTTACGATGCTCTTTGTCCTCCTAGTAGTGCTATGGAGGTTGCCCGAAGAGATGAGATTAGAAGAAAGAGAGCTTTTAAGGAACAGCAAAAGCTAGAAAATTCCCCTGCTGTTAACGAACTTAAAAAGCTTAGAGAAATAGAAAATGATCAAAAAGAGGCCATTAAGTCTCTGAAGAAAGAATTGGAAGAGGAAAGGTCTTCTAGGTTAGTTGCTGAAAAGAAGGCACGGAAATTTAATCTTATTAGTTTCGGAGTCTCAACCTCGATAGCATTGATTTCTATTCTCGTTTCTATCTTGGCTTCTGTTTTGTGAAAGGAGTGATCGCATGATAAACATAAAAGAGGGTCAGTTTGAATCTGATATTGAGACTTATCTTCTAAATCACGGATATAGGAAGGTTCTTCCTTCCTCGTATGATTTGGACAAGAATCTCTTCATAGATACATTGATTGAGTTCATTTCATCCACACAGCCCAAAGAGTGGGGAAGGTATCAAAAGCTCTATGGGAATCAGTCCGTGGACAAGCTATACCGCAGGTTCCAAAACGAGGTAAATAATCGCGGCCTTTTGGATGTACTGAAAAAAGGCATCAAAGACATGGGGGTTGAGTTGAAGCTCTGCTACTTCAAACCTGATTCTGACCTAAATCCCGATTTGATGGATCTTTATAGGAAAAACATCTTCGGCGTTACTAGGCAGTTCATGTACTCCAAGCTCAACAACAATGAGGTTGATATGGTTCTTTCCATCAATGGAATTCCGCTTGTTGCCTTTGAGCTCAAAGACCAGCTGACCGGTCAGACGTATGAGAACGCCATTGTTCAATGGAAGAACGACAGGGATCCTAGAGAGGTCGCCTTCAGTTTCAATTCAAGAATATTGGCTTTTTTTGCTGTCGATCTCTCTGAGGTTTGGATGACCACTGAACTCAAGGGGGATAAGACATACTTCCTCCCCTTCAACCAAGGTTCTGAAGGACCGGGAAACGCCGGAGGAAGAGGAAACCCTGAGAATCCTAACGGCTACATGACGTCCTATCTTTGGGAAAGGGTGTTCGAAAAGGATTCCTTCCTTGACCTCATCCATCGTTTTATAACCGTAGTCGAGGCAAAAGACGAGAAAGAGACTAAGGATGGAAGGAAAGTCGTCACCAGAAAGAGACTCATATTCCCTAGATTCCACCAATACGATGTAGTCAAGAAAGTCGTTGAGGATGTCAAGGAGAAGGGGACAGGAACTAACTATCTGATTGAGCATTCAGCCGGCTCAGGGAAGTCCAACTCCATAGCCTGGATTGCCTATCGTTTGGCCAGTCTTTTCAACGAGGATGAGAAGCCTATCTTCGATTCTGTGATCGTTGTAACTAACCGCATCGTACTCGACACCCAGCTTCAGGACACCATCAACTCCTTCGACCATAAGCCTGGCTTGGTCGAGGCCATCACCAAAGCCAAGGGGTCGAGAGGGTTGACCGATGCTATTAATGACAAGAGGAAGATTATCATCTGCACGATTCAAAAATTCCGTTTCGCCTATCAGGATTTTGACAAGATAAAAGATAGAAATTTCGCCATCATCATCGATGAGGCCCACCAGGGTCAGAGCGGAGAATCCGCTAGAACCCTCAAGAAATCTCTTATAGATAGGGACAAGGAGCTTAAGAGATACCAAGAGGAGGAAGGATTAACCGACGAAGAGCTCTACGATGAGGGCGATGCCATGCTCGATGAGATCATCGCTCAGGGAACTCACGACAACCAGTCCTTCTTCGCTTTCACCGCTACCCCAATCAGCAAAACTTTGGAGCTTTTCGGGACTACGGACAGCAAGACCGGAAAGAAGCGCCCGTTCCATATCTATTCTATGAGACAGGCAATCGAAGAGGGGTTCATCCTCGATGTTCTGGCCAATTACACCACCATAAAACAGGCGTTTAAGATAGCCAAGACTAGTAAAGATGACCCCGAACTTCTCGAAGAGAAGGCCTCAAAAGCCCTCTTCAAGTACTACAAGGAACACAGCATAACCATCCACGACAAGGTGGAGCTCATCATGGAAAACTTCCTCAAGAACGGAAGGTACAAGATCAATGGCCACGGAAAGGCCATGGTCGTCGCTTCATCAAGGCATAACGCCGTCCGTTATTACTTCGCCATAAAGGAGTTCTTGAAGAATCATCCAGACATCTCAGCAGGATGCGACGTTTTGGTCGCTTTCTCGGGAAGCGTGAAGTTTGATGACGATCCAAAGGAATATATCGAAGCCGATATGAACCTCGACCATGATGGTCACTACATAAACTCCGATACCAAGTTCAGAAAAGCATTCAGAAGCGATGACTTCAACATCATGGTTGTCGCCAACAAGTACCAAACTGGATACGACGAGCCTTATCTCCACTCCATGTATGTGGACAAGAAGCTGAGGGGTGTGAATGCTGTTCAGACTCTCTCAAGGCTCAATAGGACGTGCCCTGGAAAGATCGATACTTTCGTGCTGGATTTCGAGAATACCGAAAGCGACATCAAGAATTCATTCCAGCCCTTCTATGAAGCTACCAGTCTTTCCGATTCCACCGACGTGAACTACGTTTACGACCTCAGAAACAAGCTCAAGGAATACATGCTATTCAGTGATGACGAGGTCGATGCTTTCAACAAAGTCATGACCGAGGTGGGTAATACCAAGAAGCAGGATGCTACCGCTCTAGGCAGGATTACAAGCATCCTGAAACCCGTTGCCGATAGATATGGAGAGCTTGAGTTTGAGAAGCGTGGTAAGGCTAGAGACACGATGATGAAGTTCATCCGCGCCTATGGATTCATCACACAGCTTGTGAGGATAGCCGATCAGGATCTTTTCAGGGATTATCTCTTCGTTTATCACCTCATCAGGGTTTTGCCTAAATCCACCGACAAGGTTATTGACATATCGGATAAGATCCAGCTCGAATACACTGATCTCAAGCAGACTTTCAAGGGGGCAATCACTCTTGAGAAGGAATCCGCTGAGATGAAGCCAACAGGCTTTAAGCCATCTAATCCCAAACCTAAGAAGGTCGATACACTCTCCAGAATTGTCGAGAAAGTCAACGAGAAGTACGGACAAGGGCTTACCGAAGGCGACAAAGTCGCTGTCAGCAGCGTGTATAAAATGATGATGGATGATCCTGAGGTCAAGAACAATCTTTCCAAGTTTGCCCAGAATAACTCTCCAGATATGTTCATAAAGTCTATATTCCCCGAGAAGTTCCAAGAGATCTTGGTCAAGTGCTACATGTCCAATGATGAAGCTTTCAAGAAACTTATGGAGAATGAGCAATTCCAGGAAAACGTCATGAGGATAATGGCTCAGGAGTTCTATAAAACCCTTAGAGGTGGAAAGTAAAATAGATTCCAAAATGAAGGAGGTGAAGTTATGTCATCTGAAAAAGGTTATATCTACATTTTAACTAACAAGTCGTTCAAAAATGACTGGGTAAAAATTGGCTATGCTACCGATCCCGAAGCAAGAAGAAGACAGTTGAGCAACACGTCTCTTCCCTATGATTTTGAAATCTATGCAACCTATGAGGTCTCGCCCAACCAGAGCTTAGATAAGGTTCTCCATCATCTTATCAAGACTTTGAACCCTTCGCTAAGGCTAACATCCAATCGTGAGTTCTTCATCATGAAACCTGAGGCAGCCTATGACATGCTCGAGTGCATGGCTAGGATTCATGGCACTCAAGACAAACTGAAGGGTCCTGAGTATTGGATGAATGTATCCAAGAATGGAGAGGTGAAAGAGGAAAAGAAAGAAGCCGATGCTTCCGCCCCTTCTGCTCCGATGGTCTATGACGAGGCTTATCACCTTGATTCGGTTAACGATGAACTCGCTAATCTTTACCAAGATCTGAAGAAGCAGGTGATGTCCCTTGGTGATATAGATGTAAAGCCGTTAAAGATTTATATCGCCTTCAAGCACGGTAAGCGTAATGTATGTGATGTTGAATTCTTCAGCAAGCACTTACGTGTTTTCATAAATCTTGAAGATGGACAGCTCAATGATCCGGATAATAGAGCGGTCTCGGTAAAGAACGTTGGCCACCATGGAAACGGAGATTATGCATTCGATTTGAAGGACGAAAAGAATATCAATTACCTCATGGGATTGATCCGTCAGTCCTATGATGCCCATCTGTAATGCCGTTTGGGTTGTAAATGTCATGCGGGTATCCAGCTGTTCATCGGAAGATGAAAATGGGCGTGACGCCAAATAGCGCCACGTCCCTTTTCCTGTTTAGCGATCTAGACAATATCATCCGTCATGAGCTAAGCGCCGATGACAAGGGATGACCGCAATCTTGCATGGATGATCACGGCATCTCGTTGTCTTATGTCTGTCATGAATTGTAAATGTGACTACATCCTAAAACGGATGATGGCTTGTCCAAAGATAGTCCACACCTAGTCCAAAATTCGTTGATACCCCCATTTCAAAATTGGTGACACCCCAGTCCTGTTTCGCTCAAAAAGTCGAACAGGTAAAGGAGTTTTGAGGCAAATCCGCCTCACCCCTCGATTTCAAGCATTCGCTTGACGGTGGGATACCCACCCGACATGTCTCACGCTACTTCGACTTCTTGTCGTCATTCGTCTCCATCTTGAACTGGGAGATAACGTCATCAAGCCTTCCGAAGGTCGACACCGGCATCCTTCTGAGCTCCTCATAGAGCTCGACGTCTTTGTCGTCTCTGAAGACTGCGTTGGGCTTCTTCCTTTTCTTGTAGTCGTTGTATTCCTTCGTGAAGGATGTGATGAAGCCATCCAACGATTCTCTGAAGGAAGGTATGTATCCCTTCTTCGCGGATCTCACGGATGCCCTGAACTTGTCCTCTCCTATCAGCTCGTCTGCGGTGCATCCGAAGAACTTGGATAACTTCTCGGCCGTCTTCAGCGACATCGGCATGAATCCAGTCTCGTATTTGTTTATGGTCGTTCTGACTATCCCGACCTTTTTCGCTAGCTCTTCTTGGTTGAGACCGAGCTTGAGTCTGTATTGCTTTAGATTATTCATATGCTCTTATTATATCAAAGTTCATTGAAACCTTGCACAATTATTTAATATGCCTTATACTATCATTAGTTCAGTATATCTATGAACAAATAAATGATAAGGAGGTGTGGGAATGGGAAATGTGACAGAAAATAAAGTCTTTAGGACTGCTTTTCCAGTGGACATGGGTGCATTCGCAAGCATCGCAGTCAAGCCCGGAAAGCCCGAGGATGAGATGAAGATGAGGACGTTCGCAAAGCTTGCGGGTCCAAAGATCCTCGACATGCTCAAGGACAACGACTTCTATCAGTGGGTCGGTATGAGAGTCGATAAAGATAAGTGGATCAAGGAATACAAGATGAACGTCCAAGCCAAGAAGAATGGGATTGCGCCTTTGCTAATCGAAGGGCTTATCGAGCTGAGTGCTCAGATTCAAGATAGGGTTCTCAAATTATCCACAGTTAAGAAGGAAGAACCGATGGCGAGAATGGACATCGCAAGGAACTTCCTCTACATGGCGATGGTGGGAGCTTATCAGATGATTCAGGAGGGAAAGACAGATGGAACCGCAGACAAGTGGATCGAACAGATTGTCTCCAGTCAGTTATCCGCTGATTAACCCCAAGACCCATATCGACCCTTCCAAGGTAAGGGCAGTCCTTTACCTTCGTTTTTCAAGCGAAAACCAAAACGAGCAGTCCATCGAGGGACAGCGTTTTGACTGCCTTCAGTATGCGAAGAACATGGGCTATATGGTCGTCGGTGAATATGTCGACAGAGCGAAGACTGGGACAAACGACAATAGGCCCGGCCTCAAGCAGATGCTCAAGGATTCCTACGCCAAGAATTTCAATATGGTTCTCGTCTGGAAGGTCGATAGGTTTGCACGTAACAGACTCAATTCGCTTAAAAATAGAGAAACACTCAAGGAAAACAACGTTAGATTAGTCTCTGTCAACGAGAATATAGACGGAGACACCCCTGAAGGAATCATCACGGGTTCTTTGCTTGATGCTATGGCGGAATACTATTCCAAAGAGCTTTCGGTCAAGGTCAAAAGAGAAATCAAGATGTCCGTCCAGAAAGGAAATTCCTTAGGAGGCCACATGCTTTTCGGATACAAGGTCATCGACAAGAAATACGTGATAGATGAGAAGGAAGGGCCTATAGTCAAGGAAATATTCCGCATGTATGTGGATGAGGGAATGTCCATGAAGGCCATCTCCGATAAGCTCACATCCCAAGGATATAGGAGAAACGACGGAAGGGCGATAAACCATCAGCTTGTCGAGAAGACGCTCACGAATTCTAAGTATTCCGGTGTATTGAAATGCTCCGAGTGGGTGAACGAGGAAGGCATACCCGCTATAGTGGACAAGAACACGCTCCAAAGGTCGGTGGAAAGGCATGATTCCAGAAAGCATGTCGGTGGATCGTTCAAGGCGAACTCTGAGTTTGCTTTGGTGGGAAGATTGTTCTGTGGCGAATGCGGTGAGATGATGATAGGGACATCGGGGACTTCAAAGTCAGGAAAGCTCCATTCCTACTATTCCTGCAAGAGCGCTAGGAACAAGAGAGGATGCAAGATGAAATCCATAAGGAAGGACGACATTGAGGAGATGGTTATAGGAACCATACTCATAGCCTTGAAGCATCGTGACATCATCAAATCCATAGCCGACAAGGTTTATTCCATGCAGAAGGACGAGCCAGAAGGATTATCCCAGATGAAGGAGAAGATGAAGGAAGTCGAAACGAAGATAACCAACATCAACAATGCCATCGCGATGGGAGCCTTCGGAAAGAGCACTGCTGAGATGCTTGGAAACCTCGAAAGGGAGAAAGAGGAGCTTGAAAAGCAGATAGCCAAGCTCTATGTGAGGGATAGGATATTCACAAGAAGCGAGATCATTCACGCAATTGAGCTCATGTCCCAATCTCCGATAGTAACTGATGCCGAGAAGAGAGCCTTCTGCACCTGTTTCATCAAGAAGGCAATAGTCAAAGATAACGGAGATATAAGGGTATATGCCGATTTGTTCGGACTAGAAGGCGAAATCACCGGAAACCTCAAAGCCGAGCTGCCCAAATCCAGTGTTCTAATGGGGAATATCCCGCTCCGCCATCAGTTTATCATCCGAACCCTGTATGCTTATCAGACAGGATTCGAA
>ERZ808262.863-NODE-863-length-10819-cov-2.750186_pt1 | contig 10819 bp, 3 predicted proteins | sample MGYA00520895_ERZ808262 | MGnify/ENA primary metagenome ERZ808262 (study PRJEB31516, sample SAMN03275588) | gut metagenome | biome: mammalia-associated habitat; material: feces | host: Papio cynocephalus | place: Kenya | collected 2012-08-02 ... | reverse complement strand
CTACTATGGCCTTGCCGCGGCGGCGATGCTGGCCAGCGTCGTTCTCTGGTTTTCGAGCTACAACGAGGTCATGACGTCCGATAAATTCGTCTACCTCTTTGGCCGCGTCATTCCGGCGCTGAGCCTTGTTTTGTCGATGGCGCTGCGCTTCATTCCGAAATTTTCGGCGCAGATGAAGACCGTCTCCGAGGCGCAGGCCTGCATCGGCTGCGACACGAAGACGGGAAGCCCCCTCAAACGGCTTTCCAACGCCATCAAAATTTTCTCGATCATGGTCACGTGGAGTCTGGAAAACGCGATCGAAACGGCGGACTCCATGCGCGCACGCGGCTACGGTCTTCCGAACCGCACGGCGTTTTCCATCTACCGCTTTGACGCCAGAGACAAAACGGCCCTTGCGTGGCTCATCTTCTGCGGCGCGTACCTCATTTCTGGCTGGATGGCTGGCGGGACCTACTTCCGGTACTATCCGACCGTGAAGGCCGCCGCCCTTACCCCGATGCGCGCGAGCTTTCTGCTCGTATATCTGGCGCTGGTGCTGACGCCGGTGATCCTCGATCGAAAGGAGGCGCGCGTGTGGCAGTCTTTGAAATTGAACGTTTGACCTTCGCCTATCCCGAACAGGACAGGCAGGCGATCACAGATCTCACGCTGCGCGTCGAGGCGGGAGAGTTTCTGGTCCTCTGCGGCCCGTCCGGCTGCGGAAAATCGACGCTTTTGCGGCAGCTCAAGCCCATTCTTGCCCCGCACGGCCGGCGTTCGGGAGACGTTTTCTTCGACGGAAAAAGCCTCGACAGCCTGTCTCAGCGCGAACAGATCGGCTTTGTCCAGCAGAGCCCGGAAAATCAGATCGTTACCGACAAGGTCTTGCATGAGCTGGCCTTTGGGCTGGAGTCTCTCGGCTATGACACGCCGACGATCCGAAGACGCGTCGCGGAAATGGCATCGTTTTTCGGCATCCAGACGTGGTTTTACAGACCAGTCACCGAGCTTTCCGGCGGGCAGAAGCAGCTTCTGAATTTGGCTTCCGTCATGGTCTTGCAGCCGAAGGTGCTGATCCTGGACGAGCCGACCAGCCAGTTAGACCCCATCGCGGCGTCCGACTTTTTATCGACGCTGGGCAAAATCAACCGCGAGCTCGGAACGACCGTCATTTTGACCGAGCACCGGCTGGAAGAGGCGTTCAGCTTTGCCTCGCGCGTGGCCGTGATGGACGGCGGAAGGCTTCTTTGCACCGGGACACCGGCAGAGGTCGGCGCGGAACTCAAAAAAAGCGGAAACGCGATGTTCCTCGCCATGCCGGCGGCCATGCGCATCTGGAGCGCGGTGCAGTCGGAGGCGGCGTGCCCGGTCTCGGTCTGCGACGGCAGGAGCTGGCTGCTCTCCTACGCAAAGACCCACGAACTAAGACCCATACCGGAGCGTTCAAAGCCCGCGCCGCGCGGCGAAACGGTCGTGCAGGCGCACGAGCTCTGGTTCAAATACGAAAAGGACGCGCCCGATATCGTCAAGGGCCTGTCACTGGCACTGCATAAGGGCGAGCTTCTCGCGCTGCTCGGCGGCAACGGCACGGGCAAAACGACGTCCATGAAGCTTTTGACCAAGCTGCAAAAGCCCTATCGCGGCGAGCTCGCCATCACCGGAAGCGTCGGGATGCTGCCGCAGAACCCGCAGACGCTGTTTGTCAAGTCCACCGTCCGCGAAGACCTCCTTGAAATTCTTCCGAAGGCGGAACGAAACTCCGAGCGGCTTTCGCAGGTCGTTTCCCTGTGCGCCCTTGCGGAGCTTCTGGACCGGCACCCCTACGATCTGTCGGGCGGCGAACAGCAGCGGGCGGCGCTTGCCAAAATCCTGCTCTTGAACCCCGAAATTCTGCTTCTCGACGAGCCAACGAAGGGACTGGACGCGGAGTTCAAGCAGGTCTTCGGCCGGATCCTCAAAACGCTGCAAGCGTCCGGCGTGGCGATCTTGATGGTCAGCCACGACATTGAATTCTGCGCAAAATACGCCGACCGCTGTGCCCTGTTTTTTGACGGCAATATCGTCGCTTCGGCAGAGCCCCGCGCGTTTTTCTCCGGCAACAGCTTCTACACCACGAGCGCGAACCGCATCGCGCGGGACGTTCTTCCCGAGGCGGTGACGGCGGAGGACGTGATCGTGGCCTGCGGCGGGGAAGTGGAAAAAGAACCGGAGCTTTCAAAGTATGTTCCTACGGTTTTACAGCCGCAGACGCAGCAGGCGAAGGCAAAAAAGCTTCCCGTCTGGCGCAAAATTCTCGCTGCCGTTTCAGGTCTTGTCTCGCTCGTTTTGATCGTTCAGGCCATCGGCGTGACGGACCTGACACAGCTCATCGGCGCGGAGGGACTGACCGATCTCGCGTCTGAGCAGCTGCGGGCCTACGGCGTGCTGCTCGCGTCGCTGCTCGTCTTCGCGCTTTCGATCGGGCAGAGGGCGGAAAAGCGCGACTACCTTGTCAAAACGCCGCTCGAAAAACGGAAGCTTCAAAAACGCACGGTTCTGGCCGCAGCGCTCATTCTGCTGCTGATCCCGCTGACGCTCTATCTCGGCGTGCGGTTTTTCGCGGGGCAGAAATACTACCTCATTTCGCTTCTGATCCTGCTCGAGTGTATGCTGCCGTTCTTTTTGATCTTTGAGGGCAGAAAGCCGCAGGCGCGCGAGCTGGTGCTCATCGCCGTGCTGGTCGCGCTGAACGTCGCCGGAAGAGCCGCGTTTTTCATGCTGCCGGAATTCAAGCCGGTCGTCGCGATGACGATCTTAGCGGGCGTGGCCTTTGGCGGGGAGACGGGATTTTTGGTCGGCGCGATGACGATGCTCGTTTCCAATATGCTCTTTTCGCAGGGGCCGTGGACGCCGTGGCAGATGTTCGCGATGGGCATGATCGGTTTTCTCGCGGGCGTTTTGTACCGCAAGGGCGTTCTGCGGCGGACAAAGCCCAGCCTGTGCATCTTCGGCGTTCTGGCCTCGACCGTTATCTACGGCGGCATCATGAACCCGGCGTCGGCGCTCATGTGGACGCAGGAGATAAACTGGAAAATCATCCTCAGCTACTATATCAGCGGCATTCCGGTCGACCTCGTCAGAGCCGCGGCGACGTTCTTTTTCCTCTGGATCGGCGCGGGCGGGATGCTCGAGAAGCTCGATCGCATCAAGACAAAATACGGCCTCGCGGACTGAAGACGGAAAATATGCTTATATACCATATAAAGTGCACATTTTGCGCCCAAAACCGGTAAAAATCACGAAATATTCGCCAGCGAGTATTGAAAATTGCGGGGAAAAACGGTACAATAATATCGCATTATTCTGAGCATACCATACGCGTTCGGCGCAGGCCGCGGCGCGTTTGCATCTCAAACGAAACGGAGGAAACCATGCGCGTCAAACGAATCGGAATTCTATGCCTGACGCTTGCGCTGCTCACAAGCCTCATACCGGCGGCTTTTGCGGCGGGCACGAGCGTCGTGGTCACCGCGCCGGACACCTTACCCGCGGTCGGCGAGAGCTTCACCGTGACGGTCAGCGTCTCGTCAAATCCCGGCCTGTCTGCCGCGCAGGTCAAGCTGGGCTACGACGACGCGGTTTTAACGTGCACGGCCGTTCAGAACGGCGCGGTCACGAGCGGGATGCTCTCGGCGTCGAACACGCACGGCACAAGAGACGGCGTGGGCGCGATCCTGGCTGCGGCCAGCACCGACACGGTCAAAAAAGACGGTACGCTCGCGGTGTTCACCTTCACGGTAAAATCGGCGGGCGACGCAAAGCTCACCGTTTCGCAGACCACGATGGCAGACGCGAACGGCGCACAGATCGCCTTCACCTATGATCTTCCGAAGCTCGTTTCCGAAGACAAAACGCAGCCCTCCGAAATCACACCGGAAAATCCGGAAACCCCCGAAGAACCGGAAAAAACCGGCTCGTTCCGCGACGTATCATCCCGCCACTGGGCGTATGAATCGGTCGAGCGGGCGGCGGAAGCGGGGCTCGTCGCGGGCTTTTCCGACGGAACGTTCCGGCCGGACGAGGCGGTCACGCGGGCGCAGTTCGTGCTGATGCTCTGGCGCATGGCCGGAAAACCGGACGCGAAAACAAAAGCGCCCTTCACCGACACTGTGGGCGGCGAATGGTACGAAACAGCGCTCGACTGGGCGTATGAAAACGGCTTCGTAAAGGGCTTAAGCGAAACGACGTTCGGCCCGAACGAAAATATCACCCGCCAGCAGGCCGTGGCGATCCTGTTCCGCTTCTCCGGCGGCAAGACCGGCGGCGAGGCGATGGTCTCCGGCGTGTATGAAACGAGCTTCACCGACAGCGGCAAGATCGCTTCCTGGGCAAAGGACGCAATGTGGTGGGCGGTCTACAACTCGCTCGTCTCCGGCGTCGGAAACGGACAGATCGCACCCGAGCAGAACGCCTCTCGCGCACAGATCGCGGCAATTTTGCTGCGCTACATGGATAAATTCCCGACAGAAAGGCAGGCGCTGGCATGAAACGAAAGATCACCGCGCTTTTCCTCGCGGCGCTCACGGCGCTCACGCTCAGCACGGCGGCGCTTGCGGATGATGCGGCGCTCGGCGCATATCACGTGCAGAGCAAGACTGGCTACACGTTTCGTGTAGACGGTGTAGAGTCAGACGGCGGCTTCTACGCGAACGCGGACACGTTCACGCTGACGCTCAAAACCGCACCGGCTGAGCAGACGCTCGTCTACCTCGTAGAAGGCGGCGGCCTGCCGACGGAACAGAACCTTCAGTACATCGACCAGAGCGGCACAGACACAACGTTCACGCTCAAGCCGAAGGGGCTGGAAGCGGATAAAACCTACCGCGTCTACGTCAGCACCGCGAGCAAAGAGCCAACCGAGGCCGCGTCGTTCAGCTATGGCGAGAGGCCGAGCTACAAATTGGGTGATGTAGACGGAAGTGGAAATGTTGATGTTGTTGACGCTGCGGTGCTTTTGAACTATCTTGCAAAGAAGTGGACGCTAACGGAAACAAATTTACTCGCTGCGGATGTGGCCACGCCAAAAGGGCAGGTCGATATTGTGGATGCAGCGCAAATATTAAATTACCTTGTTGGCAAGGCTACATTCGAGTAAAGGAGAACGGAAAGAATGAAAAGACTGATTTCGCTCATTCTGGCAATCGCAATGCTGCTTAGTCTGGCTCCCGCTGTTTTTGCGGAGGGAGAAGCTAAGGCAGAATTAGCGTTTGGCACGGTTCAGACGAACAAGGCGACAAAAAGCGATGGCACAGAGTTCAGCTACTATACTGTACCTGTGATCGCCAAATACAAAACCACAGACAGCAAATTAAGTCTGTTCCAGTGCTATATTGATTATGACAAAGATGGGCTGGAACCTGTAGGCACGATTCAACTTGATGGCGGCACAAAACTTAAGACCGTTGTCTTTAATAGCAGCATGGATTCAGATTATTGGACAACGTCAGCGAAGCCTCAGGATGGACAAGTTCCTGTTGTAGCAACTATGACGCCGGATGATGACTACGACCCTTCGCTGACAATTACCGGCGGAGAAGTTACATTGTTCTCTTTGAATTTTATGTGCGTTGATCAGGTGGAAAACGGTTCGTATTCCCTGAAATTCGCCGAGCCGCAGAACGATGGAAGCAACGTGTTCGAAAACGTAATCGGCTTGAAACTGAATACAGAAGCGGATTATGACTATAGAAAGAGCACAGGTTCGTTGACGTATACGGATACGGCCACGATCACCGTCACGGACGGCGAACTGCCCATACTCGACCACGTCACTATCACGCCGAGCGACGAAGCAACCTACGGCGTTGAAAAGACCTACACCCTGACGGCATATTCTGATAAGAACAGGGATATCACCGATCTCGTAGAATGGGAAATGCCGGGCAGCTATATTTCTCTTGGCAATGACGGAAAAACTGTTCATACCTCTGAAGAGACACCTGCTGGTACATACACAATCACGGCTAAGCCAGTGTCTGACAAATGTGCAGGCACAACAGTGAACCCGACTTGCACGCTGACAGTCGGTAAAGCAAAGATTGAAAACGTTGAACTGACGCTTAACGGCTACGAGAAGGGCAAGCTCATTAAAGACGCAACAATCACAGGCGCTGGTGTTAAAACAGAACTGGTGTGGTATGAGGTTGACTCCGATACTGAAGCCACAGGTACTTTCAAAGCCAACACCGCATATAAGGTAAAGGCTTGGTTTACACCCGAGAACAAAAACTACGAGTTTGCGGAAAATGCAAAGGCTGTGCTTGGTAGCGTTGAGCAGACGATATCTGCAAACAATGTCCCTGATTACGGATGGCAATATACTTCTGAATTCGTTCTCGAAAAAACCAATGCGCTCGACAAGCCGGAACTTACTGTGACCGGAGCGCTTTCTGCGACCTACGGCCAGAAGCTGAATGAAATCAGCATTGCGGATGTCTCTGCTTCTTTCGACGGCAAAACAGTTGATGGAAGCTTTACGTGGGAGAACGACGAAGACTATGTCGGAAGCGTTGGCAATAATACGCATAACGTTGTTTTTGAGCCGACAAATGCAGCTATTTTCGAGAAGACGACAACGAGCGTTACTGTAACCGTTACTGAAGCCAACATCAACGAGGCAGCATTAGATGAGATTATTCCGGCACAGTCTTATACTGGCATGGAAATTGCCCCGAAACCTGTGCTAAAATACAAGGGCTTGACGTTGACAGAAGACACGGATTATACGCTTTCCTATGAGAAGAATGTTCATGTCAGTGACACGGAGCCGACAATCATTGTTACTGGCAAAAACAATTTCACTGGCACAAAGAATATTCCTTTTACTATTCAGAAAGCAGCTAGAACTTTGACGCTGACTCTGACCCCTGCGACCATTACCTATGGCGATAAGGTTACATACAGCGTTAACATTGAAGGTGCAACTGTTAAGTATAGGGCTGACAACGAGAGCGCAGCAGAGCAGTCCCTTAATGAAAACACAATTCTGCCCGTCGGAACATACTCTGTCTGGGCTGAACTTGACGAAAATGCGAACTACGAATGGACCAAATCGAGCGAAGCTACCCTGACCGTCGAGCCCGCTACGATCAACCCGACCGTCGAGCTTACCGGCTGGACATACGGCGATACCACCGGCCATACGCCGACAGTTTCCGGTAATCTTGGCAACGGCATGGTTTCCTACTCTTACAAAACGGCCAACGGTGAATACAGCGATACCCACCCCACCGCGGCGGGCACTTACACCGTTCGCGCATCGATCGCAGCCAGCGGCAATTATGCGGCAGGCGAGGCCACCGCAGAGTTCACCATCGCGAAGAAACAGATCAAGGCTGTTGTCAATGCTACTGTCTCTCCTATCACAAAGTGGTATGATGGGACGAACCTCGCTCTGGCACATTTCAAGCTGGAAGAGGGCAGTGTAGTTGGCAATGATGACGTGCAGATCGCAAACGCTGATTCTGTTCGGGTTACATTTAATGATCCTTACGTAGGCGAGAACAAGACTGTTACAATTGAAAAGATGGAGCTTACCGGCAACGACGCTGGCAACTATGAACTGATTCAGCCGACTGGTCTCACCGGCAGTATTACAGCCACGAGGCGCACGCTTACCACCACTACATCTGAGGCAGAACCCGCAACCCTGACCAAGGGCGGCAAGACGCTTGATCTGAAGACCCTTGTCACTACGAACACGCCCAACAAGGACGGCATTACGTTCGAATGCACGACTTTGAGTGACTGCACGCTTGATAACGGCGTTCTGACCTCCGGCAACAATACGGACGTGACGCTTGCGATCACCGTCAAGGGCGCGGCAGTTGACCTCGGCGGCGACTCGACCCCGGAATACTCCGCAGCAAACGATCTCACCATCTACGTCACCATCGTAGACAAGCAGGACGCTGGCCTCAACGTTAGTGCTATCCCCACCAAGATGACCTACGGCAACGAGCTGTCCTGGACTTCCAGCGTCACCTGCTCGGATAAGAGCGGCGAGACGGTTGCCGCTTCGAGCAATGAGGCCGTTATTAAGGTCAAGGAAGATGGCACGCTTTTGGCCGTCGGCGTGGGAACGGCAAGAATCACATTTACCTACGATACGGCGGAATACTATGGTACTAAGTCCTACAACATCGAGGTTGAAGCCAGACCCATCAGCATCACCGCTGAAGACAAAGAAATGGTTTACGGCGGCGATGTCCCTGAGCTCACCTTCAATCTGACGGACGTCACCAATAGACTCGTAAACGACGATACACTGGATGACCTGAATATCACGGCCTCCATCGAAGGCGAGAGCAGAAACGCGGGCACGCACACCATCAAGCTTGCGCAGACTGAGCAGAACAAGAACTACACCGTCACGCTCAACCCCGGCACGCTGACCATCACCAAGGCCCCGCTGACGATCACCAACGCGACGGTTGAGGGCAAGACCTACGACGGCACGAACACCGCAACCGTTACCGGCGTGACCTTCGAAGGCCTCAAGAACGAGCAGTCTCTGACGCTTGACACGGACTACACCGTTTCCGGCACGTTCAACAACGCAGATGCCGGTGAACACAAACCAGTCGCCGTCAAGGTTACGCTGAAAGAGACCGATCTGACGAAAAACTACACCCTGAGCAACGACACTTACACCGGCGAAAAGGGCACGATCACCAAGCGCGACACGTCCGTCACTGTCACAGTGACGACACCCGTGACCTACACCGGTTCGGCGTTTGCAAAATCGAACTACAGCGCAACCAGCGAAAACGCCAAGTTCGAGTTCTACAGTGACAACAATGGCCAGATTGGCACGAAGCTTGATTCCGCGCCGGTCAATGCCGGAACCTACTGGATTAAGGCCATCGTTGAAGAGAACGACAACGAGAATGCTTCTTCTGATCAGAAGCAGTTCGTGATTTCGCCGAAGGAACTGACCGCTGACATGGTCGACACCATCCCCGACCAGACCTACACCGGCTTGCAGATCACTCCTGCCGCCACCGTCAAGTACAACGGCATGACGCTGACCGCCGGTACGGACTACACTGTCGTCCCCTACGGTAACTGCGCCGATGCCAGTCAAGCTACGGTGCATATCACCGGCAAGGGCAACTACTCCGGCACGATCGTGAAGACCTTCACCATCGTTCCCAAGCCCGTCGGAGATGTAACGGTCACCGTTGCGGACACGGATCTGGTCTACGACAAGACGGAAAAGAAGCCTAATGTCACCGTCAGCTCCGGCGCAACTTCGATTCCGGAAGGTAACTACACCGTTGCGTACACCAACAACGTAAACGCTGGCACGGCTACGGCCACGGTCACCTTCAAGGGCAACTACTCCGGCACAGCCACCGGCACGTTCACCATCGCGCCGAAGACCGTCGGTCTTACGTGGGAAGGCAGCACTTTCTTCTACGACAAGAACGAAAAGACCGTCACCGCGACGGCAAACGGCCTGATCGAAGGCGATGAAGCTGCCGTCACCGTCACCGGCGGCAAGCAGACCGCGATCGGCTCGTACATCGCCACCGCCGCCAAGCTCGATAACACCAACTACACGCTCCCAGAGACCGGCCTGACCCACAACTTCACGATCAAAAACGCCATCGAGTCCATCAGCGTGACCAGCCCCGCGACCGTTTCCGCAACGGTAGACGGCCTGACCATCAAGCTGGTTGGTACAAAACAGGCTAATGAGAACGTGACGCTGAAAATCAACGGCACAGACTACACCGTTTCGGGCAACAAGCTTACCGTCACGAAAGGCGAACAGAGTATCGTGTATACGATCGTCTCGGATGACGTGGTCGAAATGCCGAAAGAGGTAAAGCTGGAAGAAAAGGCTGCTTCCGTACCGGATGTACCCGAGACTGCAAGCGATGACCTCAAGCAGGCAGTAGCAGCGGTCAAATCTGAGGGCGGCGCATCTTCCAGCGGCCTTGCAGCAGCTGCCGCGGCAGCAGTCACAAGTGAAGCAGCAAAGAAGGACACTAGCGAAGAGAGCAAGGAAGTCAAGGCCGACGTCAAGCTCGAGATCGAGGTCAAGGACTACGAGAAGACGGAAGGCAAGTCTGTCCTAACCCTCGAGATCACGCCGACGGTCACCTACACCTACACGGATAAGGACGGCGATAAGCAGGAAGAGACCAAGACCATTTCCAACAGCGACATCAAGGCGCCTGTCACCATCAGCGTCAAGCTGCCCGATGGTATGCCGACCGACAACCTCTTCGTTAAGCACGAGCTGAAAAATGGCGGCGTGGAGTACCTGAAGGTTACGGTTACGGGCCGTGTTGCGACTTGGCAGCAGAGCAGTTTCTCCGAGGTCACCTTCATGTCCGACGAAAGAACCGTCAATATCAGCCTTGTGAAGAGCAACGGCACAGTGCTCAACGAGACGATTGACCGGTCTTGGATCAACAGGACGTTGCCCACCGACGAAAGCAAAACGAACTTCAAGGGCTGGGACTTTGGCGGTGAGATCGGCACGATCAGCGCCATCACGGAAGACATTTTCGCCAAGCTGATTGAGAAGGCGAAGAGCAGCACATTGACCGCGTCCTCCGTCTCCGGCTCGAGCAGCGAACCCGACGACAAGCCCTCGAAGCCCGGTTCTTCGTCCTCCGGCCCGCTGCTGCCGAGCCTCGGCGATGACGAGCTCCTCTTCCGCGATGTGAGTAAGTACGATTACTACTACAACGCCGTCAAGTGGGCGGTCAAGAAGGGCGTCACCTCCGGCACCGGCCGCTATACCTTCAGCCCCGACGATGCCTGCACGAGAGCGCAGACCGTG
>ERZ808262.862-NODE-862-length-10822-cov-5.998978_pt1 | contig 10822 bp, 8 predicted proteins | sample MGYA00520895_ERZ808262 | MGnify/ENA primary metagenome ERZ808262 (study PRJEB31516, sample SAMN03275588) | gut metagenome | biome: mammalia-associated habitat; material: feces | host: Papio cynocephalus | place: Kenya | collected 2012-08-02 ... | reverse complement strand
TCATGGCCTCACGGCTGGCGGGATCGTTCCTGCCCTTGTACTTGCGTTGGATCCGCTGCAGCTCAGGCTGGATCGCCTGCGTTTTGCGCATGGACTTCATTGAGCGCCACCACACAGGCAGGATGATCGCATGAACCACCAGCACCAGGAACACGATGGACAGCACCCACGCGACGCCGGGACCATCCTGGAAACCGATCAGCACCAGGAGATCATGAAAGAACTTCATGATCCAGGTCATCAGCCATTCAATCGGTCTTAGGATCGAATAGAAGAAACCGAAAATGCCGTTGTCAAGCGTGAAATGTTGTGCGTCATACATAGAAGTGTCGGATCCTATTCCTTGGATTCCCATGCCAGTGGCACCAGGCGAGGCTCCTCATGGGCCTTGGACCAGCGAAACCGGTAAAACAGCGAAAAGACGCGGGGAACATCATCAATGCCTCCCGCATTCCATGGCATGCAGCGTGCGATGCGCAATATGCCCAGCAGACCGCCTTTGAAAGCCCCGAACCGTTGCACTGCGGTCAGCGCATATGCGGAACAACTGGGGTAGTACCGGCAGCGAGGGGGGAACAGCGGGGAAACGCGGGTTTGATACCAGCGGATCGCCGCAGCCACGCCCTTGCCCATGAACGTAGTCATGAGTTACGCGCCGCGGTTTTAGCGTAGATCTTGCGAAACGTGCAAGCGATCTGCGCGGCCAGTTGGTTATAGTCAGCCGTCGCCGCCGAGGGCTTGGCCCTCAGCACCACGTCGCATGATTCCGGCAGGTGGTCTTCATACATGCGGGCCAGCTGCCGGAAACGACGTTTTACGTGGTTTCGAGTCACCGCTGTGCCCACCGCTTTGGATACCGCCAATCCCAAACGACGATTCGCCGCGCCATTCGATGCGGGATCGGTGAGGCGATAATGCGCCACAATGTCCTTCGACCCCACCTTCGTGCGGCGACGAAGCACCGCAACGAACTCCTGATGGCTCTTCAGCCGTTCCACGTTGGTAATAAGCGGTTTCTTGGCGATCAGGCGGACAGGGACTTGCGGCCCTTGGCGCGACGACGGTTGATCACCGCGCGGCCGGCGCGGGTGCGCATGCGAACGCGGAAGCCGTGCTTCATGTGACGGCGACGGTTGTTAGGCTGGAATGTCCTCTTCATGGTTGTACTCCCGGGTCTGTGTTGAGCCATGCTTCAGCACGGCTTCTCTTGAAGTCAAGCTATACCAAAGTACACGCCTGGCCGGACTGAGTCAAAACAAGGACGAGTTATCCACATTGTTCCCCACATTTGTGGATTACTTTAACCACAGCGAAACCATGCACCATAACGCCTTTGCCGTCTGAGTTATCCACAAATTACACCCATGTTATTCACATTTGCGACACCGCAACACGCGAGGCTGTGGATAACTTCAGAAATTCGTGTCAAGATGTCCTACTGTTATTTGCACGTATTTGCACGACCCGCGGGACGACCGTCACAGCCAACAAGAGGGGAGGATGCCATGGGGCAAGTTACACCGGACGCCGACACCAAGCGTCTGTGGGATGTTGTGCTTCAACTGCTGCGCCATAACGACAACCTCACCGCACGCGACAAGGGCTGGCTTGAGGACATCACGCCCGAGGCCATGTTCGGCACCACGATTATTCTGCGCGTGACCAGCAAGGCCACCCAGCAGGCAATTATGGATGTGCTCAACGCCCCGCTGGTGGAGGCGCTGAACATGGTCACCGGCAAAGACATGTTCCCCGCCGTCAAGGTGGTGCCGGCGCAACAGTCGCGGCAGCCGAAGCAGGAGGCCCGCGCACGGCAGGAGCCGCGTGCCGCCGGGCCACGCCAGCAGGGCGGCGTCGCCACGCAGGATTATCTGCTGCCGGATCCGATGGAGGCTCCCGCGTCGCCGTATGCCGTGCCCGAGGCCTCCCCGTCCCCCGCCACCGACCAGCCCAGTGTGGACGATCTGGCTGATTCGTTCGCGCAGACCGAGATGGTGCAGCCCTCATTCGACACGCCGACCTATCCCAACGACAGGCACAAGGTGGAGCGCGACCCCAGCACCCATCTCAACAAAAACGCCACATTCGACACCTTCGTGCCCGGCGATTCCAACCGTTTCGCGCGCACGGTCGCACTGGCCGTGGCCGAGGGATCCGGCAGGGACTTCAATCCGCTGTGCATCTATGGCGGTTCCGGACTGGGCAAAACCCATCTGCTCAACGCCATCGGCAACTACGCGCTGATCAAGGACCCCTCGCTCAAGGTGCTGTATGTGACCAGTGAGGAATTCACCAACGAATTCATCTCGGCCCTGCAGAATTCCGCGCGATCCCAAGGTCAGATCACCGCGTTCAACCAGCGCTACCGCGAAGTGGATGTGCTGCTGATCGACGACATCCAGTTCCTCAGCGGCAAGACCGAGACGATGGAGCAGTTCTTCCACACCTTCAACGCGCTGTATCAGGCCAACAAACGTATTGTGATCGCCTCCGATGTGGCTCCGAAAAACCTGAAGGGCTTCGAGGCCCGACTGATCTCCCGCTTCGACTCCGGCCTGACCGTGGACGTGAAGCCGCCGGATCTGGAGACCCGCATCGCGATTCTGCGCATGATCGCCTCGCGCAACAATGTGACGGTGCCCAATGATGTGCTTGATCTCATTGCCGAGCGATTCACTGAGAACATTCGAGAGCTCGAGGGCGCGCTGACCCGCGTCACGGCCATGGCCTCGCTGAACAACCAGCCGGTGACCAGGGCGTTGGCCGAGCAGACCCTGCAGGACTTCTTCTCCGCCGACGTGGAGGTCAAGCCCACCGACATCATCACCCAGGTGGCGAAATACTTCCGCCTGACCTTTGATGATCTGGTGGGCCGGTCACGCACCAAGAACATCGCCAACGCCCGGCAGATCGCCATGTATCTGGCCCGGGAGATGACCAGCATGTCGCTGTTCGACATCGGCCAGGTATTCGGCGGGCGCGACCACACCACCGTGCTGCACGCCTGCACGCGCATCAGCGACGAAATGCAGCAGAAGCGCGAGATCTACAACTACGTGATGGAGTTGACCATCCGGCTCAAGCAACATCCCAACGGCTGATCGCGGCGGTTGGCCCCATTCGTCCGGCGTCTTCCGGACAGACCGGCGCGGAGCATATGAACATTCTTCGTGTGATGCCCCTCCAAAAAAGTTATCCACAGGTTTTTCCACGAATGTGGGTAAACCTTGGGTATATCCGGTGGAAAACGCCGAATTTCACTGGTAACAAGTCGTGGATGCATCCACCGAAATTGTGGACAACTTTGGAGACGTCCGCAAGCGGTGGATAACTCGGGCATTTGCACACACCCACTTCCCCGCGTTGTCCACTGTGACCAACTGCGTGGATAACCGTCATTCCGCCCGAAAAACAAGTTATCCACCGTATCCACCGCCTTTATTACGATGATGAACCTTATATATAAGCTCATCATCGCCATCATCACTGGCCCGCCAACGAAGCACCGACAAACGCCCGCCCCTTCGCTAGAATGAACTCCAGATCACGAACCACCAAAGCCAAGGGGCACAATGAAAGTCGAAATCAATTCCTCAGCGCTAGCCGATGCCGTAGCTTGGACCACACGCGTCATCCCCGCCCGACCGGCCACACCGATTCTTGCAGGTTTGCAACTTGAAGCGCTTGACGGGGCACTACAACTCAGCGCCTTCGACTACGAGGTCTCAGCCCGACACCACATCGAAGCCGGCGTGGACGAGGCAGGCAGCGCCCTTGTCCAGGGCAAGCTGCTGGCGGATATCACCAAAAGTCTTCCGGGCGAGAAAACGTACCTTTCCACCGACGACTCGAAACTGACCATCACATCCGGGAAATCGACGTTCACCCTGCAACTCATGCCCGACTCCGAATACCCGGATCTTCCGGTCGTCCCGGCCAAACTCGGACAAGTGGACGCCCCCACATTCGTCCAAGCAGTCAACCAGGCGACCGTCGCCGTGTCCCGCGAGGAAAGCCGGCCCGTACTGACCGGCGTGAAGATCAACTTCACCGGTGACAAGGTCGTCATGACCGCGACGGACCGCTTCCGCTTGTCCCGCGCCAGCTTCACCTGGACTCCCAAGGACCTCGACGTTGACACCATCACGTTGGTCCGAGGCAACCTGCTCAAGGATGTGGCTCGATCGCTCGACACCTCGCAGAACGTGGTCATCGACTTCGACGAGGCGAACTCGAGCCTGCTCGGTTTCGAGAACGCCGGCCGTGTCTCCACCTCGCAGCTGATCGACGGGGAATTCCCGGCAGTCGACCGCCTATTCGCCGACGAATACCCGATCCACGCGGTGATCAACCGCCAACTGCTGCTGGACGCCATCAGCCGCGTGGCACTGGTGGCCGAGCGCAACGCCCCGATCCGCATGGCGTTTTCCGGCCAGGAGCTCACCCTCTCCGCCGGTGCCGCCGACGAGGCCCAGGCCACCGAAGTGCTTGACGTGGACATGGACGGCGAGAACATCACCGTCGCGTTCAACCCCTCATACCTCAAGGAAGGGCTCGCGGCCATCACCGAACCGTTCGTTCGCATGAAGATGACCACGGCGGTGAAGGCCGTCGAATTCAACGGCCAGCAGGAGGCGGACTCCGACGAGTCGATGGACTACCGCTATCTGTTGGTGCCGATGCGCTTCAACTGACGGGCGACCAACCTCATTCATGTACATTTCAAAACTCGCGCTTGACCACTTCCGCTCATGGGACTCCTGCGTTCTTGATCTTCAGCCGGGCGTCAATATCCTGCGGGGACGCAACGGACTGGGCAAAACCAATATCGTCGAAGCGGTGGAGGTGCTGGCCACCGGTGCCAGCCATCGGACGGCGTCATCGGTGCCATTGGTGAAGCGAGGCGAACGATCGGCCGTTATCCGAGCCAATGTCGTTGACGGCGGCCGTACCGTCACCTATGAGGTGACCGTGCCGGTCCGAGGGGCCAACCGCGGCCGGATCAACGGCGGCTCCAGCGTCTACCTGCGTGATATCGTGGGACGGATTCCCTGCATCGCCTTTGCTCCGGAGGATCAGCGACTCATTTCGGCTGATCCGGCCGTCCGCCGCGGGTTCCTCAACCAGGCCGGCGCGCTGCTGGACGCCGGATACTACGATCTCGCACAGCGATTCGGGCATATCGCCCAACAGCGCGCTGCACTGCTCAAGCAGATCGCCCAGCGTTCCCGCGACGGCGAAACCGTGGACCGGGCGCTCAGCGGATTGGAGATCTGGACGGGGCAGTTCATCGAACTGGGAGTGGCGTTGACACGTGCGCGGGCCAGACTGGTTGATCGTTTGTCCGGCCCGTTCACCGACCTCTATGCGACACTGTCCGGCCATAGCGCCGGTGCCGCCGGTCAACGAGCCAGTCTGGCATACCGCCCCGGCTTCGAGGAGGTCATGCTGTCGGAACATCCGGAAATGGCCATCAGTGAGCATTTCCAGCGCATCTACCCGGGCGAGGCCTCGCGCGGCATCAACTTGATCGGCCCGCAGCGTGACGACCTTGGCATTGAACTTGCCGGCATGGATGCGAGGGCATACGTTTCGAACGGCGAAATGTGGACGATGGCCCTGGCATTGAAAATGGCTCTGTTCGAGCTGATCCGCGACCAAGGCGGCTCTCCCGTGGTCATCCTCGATGATGTCTTCGCCCAGCTCGACGAATCCAGGCGCGCCCAGATCCTGGAATTCGCCGCCGCCCAGCAGCAGGTGCTGATCACCGTGGCCGCCTCCGGCGACATTCCCCGCACCCGTCATGCCACGGTGATCAATGTGGAGGATCTGACGGCTGACGGTGGAAACGACCACGACGATATTGCGGCCATGATCGGAGACCCGGCATGAAGCAGCCCATCGCCGAACAGCTGGGGCTGGATCCGCGCCGGCTGCCGGCCGAAGTGTTCGAGCGATTCACCCAACGGCGATTCTCCCGTGCGTCCCGGTTGCGCAAGGCCGAACAGGCGTGGCTCAACTTCGGCAAACCCGGTCGCGACCCCAGCCGACTGGGATCGGTGGCGGATGCGCTGTCGGTCAGCGGCAACTGGGGGCCGCATCTCAAACTCGCGCAACTTGAGAACCATTGGGACGACGTGGTCGGATCCGGCATCGCCATGCATTCGCGTCCTGCCGGCTATGTGAACGGCGTGCTGACCATTCGGGCGGAATCCACAGTATGGGCGACGCAGCTGACCTATCTGATTCCGCAGCTCCGGGCGAAGATCGCCGAACGCCTGGCGGGGCTGCCCATCGAAAAAGTGGTGGTTACCGGGCCTCAAAGCGGCAGATTCGGCTATAGGCGATATGGGGGCGCACAGGGCTGACGTCCCCTATTGCTGGTACCCTAGCCGGAGACGGGTAGACGCCCAGAAACGCCCGTTATTGGCGTTTTGGGACGTATGGTGTCGCGCGGAACCCTCACCGAAGCAGGGTATTTGCGCATGAAAGGAATTCTTCAGTGGCAGAACTGAATACGGATGAAACGCCGAACGAGGTTACCGAATCCGGCGAACTCAAAGATGCCCAGCTCGATGACTCATTGTCGCCTGAACATTATGACGCGTCCGACCTCAAGGTGCTTGAAGGACTGGAAGCCGTGCGCATTCGCCCGGGCATGTACATCGGCTCCACGGGTTCCAGAGGCTTGCATCATCTGGTGTATGAGATTGTCGACAATTCCGTCGACGAGGCGTTGGCTGGCTATGCGAGTCACATCGAAGTGACCATTTTGCCGGATAACGGCATCCGAGTGGTCGATGACGGTCGAGGCATCCCCGTCGACGTGGTTGAGGCTACCGGCATCTCCGGCGTGGAAACGGTGATGACCAAGCTGCATGCCGGCGGCAAGTTCGGCGGCGGCGGATACGCGGTGTCCGGCGGCCTGCACGGCGTGGGCATTTCCGTGGTGAACGCGCTGTCCACACAGGTGGACATCGAGGTACGCCGCCAGGGATTCCACTGGACCCAGACCTACAAGAACCAGAAGCCCGTTGCCCCGCTCAAGAAGGACCGTCCGATGGAGGAGACCGAATCCACCGGCACATCCGTGACGTTCTGGGCCGATCCGGCGATCTTCGAAACCACCGTCTACGACTTCGAAACCCTGCGCAGCCGCTTCCAGCAGATGGCCTTCCTGAACAAGGGGCTCAAGATCACGCTGACCGATGAGCGACAGCTCGACCAGGCCGGCGACGAGGTGGCCGGGGACGGCGACAACGTGGCTGAAGAGCTGCATCAGACCGTCACCTACCAGTACATGAACGGCATCAAGGACTATGTGGTCTATCTGGTCAAGTCCCGCAAATCCACGCCGGTCGAGGAGGATGTGATCGACTTCGAGGCGGAAGACCTCAAGCTCGGCATTTCCGCTGAAATCGCCATGCAGTGGACCACCGCGTACTCCGAGGCGGTGCACACCTTCGCCAACACGATCTCCACCACCGAAGGCGGCACCCACGAGGAGGGCTTCCGCGCCGCGCTCACCGGCATGGTGAACCGATACGCCAGGGAAAAGAACATTCTCAAGGAGAAGGACGAGAACCTCTCCGGCGACGATGTGCGCGAAGGACTGACCGCTGTGGTGTCGGTCAAGCTCACCACCCCGCAGTTCGAAGGCCAGACCAAGACCAAGCTCGGCAACTCCGAGGCGAAGACCTTCGTGCAGCGCGTCATGACCGACAAGCTCGGCGACTGGTTCGACGCGCATCCAAGCGAGGCCAAGAGCATCATCCAGAAGGCCATCGAGGCGTCCCGCGCGCGCATCGCGGCCAAGAAGGCCCGCGAGAACACCCGCCGCAAGTCGATCTTCGAATCGGCCGGCATGCCCGACAAGCTCAAGGACTGCCAGTCCAACAACCCCGAGGAATGCGAGCTGTTCATCGTGGAGGGCGACTCCGCAGGCGGCTCCGCCATCCAGGGACGCAACCCGATCACGCAGGCCATCCTGCCGCTGCGAGGCAAGATCCTCAACACCGAGCGCGCCAGCCTCGACCGCATGATGAAGTCCGACACCATCGAAGCGCTGATCACCGCGGTCGGCGGCGGCTACGGCGAGGACTTCGACCTCAACAAGGTGCGCTACCACAAGGTCATCATCATGGCCGATGCGGATGTCGACGGCGCGCACATCGCGACCCTGAACCTGACGCTGTTCTTCCGCTACATGCGGCCGATGATCACCGCCGGATACGTGTACGTGGCCATGCCGCCGCTGTACCGCCTGAAGTGGACCAAGGGCGCGCACGACTTCGTGTACACCGACGCCGAACGCGACCGCGTGCTCGCCGAAGGCAAGGCGGCCGGACGCCAGCTGCCGAAGGGCGAAGGCATCCAGCGCTACAAGGGTCTGGGCGAAATGAGCTACCAGGAGCTGTGGGAGACCACCATGGATCCAGAACACCGCATCCTCAAGCAGGTGCAGATCGAAGACGCGGCCGCGGCCGACGAGACCTTCTCCATGCTCATGGGCGACGAAGTCGAACCCCGTCGTCTGTTCATCCAGCGCAACGCGCGCAACGTCAGCTGGATCGACGCGTAAGGGATTCACAGGGACTTCAAGGCAAGGATTAGAAATTGGCAGACGAAAACAACAACACTGAAGACGGCCAGTTCGTGCCGGACGGCTCCATGGAGCCGTTGAGCCCGCAGGAGGCCGACAACACCGACTACGGTCTGATGACCGGCGAACGCATCCAGAAGAAGGATCTGCAGCAGGAAATGCGCGATTCCTATCTGGCGTACGCCATGTCCGTGATCGTCGACCGTGCGCTCCCGGACGTGCGCGACGGCATGAAGCCGGTGCACCGTCGCGTGATCTACGCGATGTACGACGGCGGATACCGCCCGGACCGCGGCTACTCCAAGTGCGCCCGCGTGGTCGGCGAGGTCATGGGCAAATACCACCCGCACGGCGACTCCGCCATCTACGACACGTTGGTGCGTATGGCGCAGTCCTGGTCGATGCGCTACACGCTCGTCGACGGACAGGGCAACTTCGGCTCCCCCGGCGACGATCCCGCCGCGGCAATGCGTTACACCGAATGCCGCATGGCGCCGCTCGCCATGGAAATGGTGCGCGACATCGACAAGGACACCGTCGACTTCATTCCCAACTATGATGGCAAGACGCAGGAGCCGACCGTGCTGCCCGCGCGCTTCCCGAACCTGCTGGTCAACGGTTCGTCCGGCATCGCCGTGGGCATGGCCACGAACATCCCGCCGCACAACATGCGCGAAGTGGCGGACGGCGTGCATTGGGCGCTGGACCATCCGGACGCCAGCCGCGAGGAACTGCTCGAGGCGTTGCTCGCCCGCATCAAGGGGCCGGACTTCCCCACCGGCGCCACCATTCTCGGCCATAAGGGCATCGAGCAGGCCTATCGCACCGGTCGCGGCCTCATCACCATGCGCGCCGTGGTCAACACCGAGGAGATCAACGGCCGCATGTGCCTGGTGGTCACCGAGCTGCCGTATCAGGTCAACCCCGATCGTCTGGTGGTGTCGATCCGCGAGGCCGTCCGCGACGGCAAGATCCAGGGCATCGCCGACATGCGCGACGAAACCTCGGGGCGTACCGGCCAGCGACTCGTGCTGGTCTTGAAGCGCGATGCCGTGCCGAAGGTCGTGCTGAACAACCTCTACAAGCATTCCCAGCTGCAGCAGACCTTCGGCGCGAATATGCTCGCCCTGGTCGACGGTGTGCCGCGCACACTGAGCCTTGACGCCTTCATCCGCCACTGGGTGCGCCACCAGCTCGACGTGGTTGCGCGCCGCACCGCGTATTTGAAGCGCGAAGCCGAGGAGCGCGACCATATTCTGCAGGGTCTGCTCAAGGCGCTGAATGCCATCGAAGAGGTTATCAAGCTGATTCGCAGCAGCCAGGGTCGCGACGACGCCCGTCCGAAGCTGATGGAATTCCTCGACATCGATCAGGTGCAGGCTGATGCCATCCTGTCGATGCAACTGGTTCGTCTGGCGAATCTGGAGACCCAGAAGATCATCGACGAGCATGAGGAACTCCAGCGCAAGATCGCCGATTACGCCGATATCCTGGCTCGTCCGGAACGTCAGCGTCAGATCATCGGCGACGAGTTGGATGAGATCGTCAGCAAGTACGGCGATGATCGCCGTACCAAGATCCTTCCGTTCTCCGGTGAGATGAATGTCGAGGACCTGATCGCCGAGGAGAACGTGGTGGTCACCCTGACACACTCCGGGTTCATCAAGCGCACCAAGGCCGATGAATATCGTGCCCAGCACCGCGGCGGCAAAGGCGTCAAAGGCGCCAAGCTGCGCGAGGACGACGTGGTGGATCATTTCTTCCTCACCTCCACGCATAACTGGCTGCTGTTCTTCACCAACCGCGGTCGCGTCTACCGACTCAAGGCGTATGAGCTGCCGGAGGGATCCCGCGATTCCAAGGGGCAGCATGTGGCGAACCTGCTGCAGCTGGCGCCGAACGAAGCCATCCAGACCGTGCTGTCCATCCCGAATTACGAAGTGGCCGAGTACCTGGTGCTGGCCACCCGTTCAGGCAAGATCAAGAAAACCCGTCTGAGCGAATACGACTCCTCTCGCGCCGGTGGACTGATCGCCGTGCGGCTCATGGCCGACGAGGCCACGGGAGAGCCCGTCGACGAGCTGATCGGCGCGGCGCTGTGCAACAACACGGACGACATCATCCTGGTTTCCAGGCAAGGCATGAGCCTGAAGTTCGAGGCCAACGACGAGCAGCTGCGACCCATGGGCCGCCAGACCGCCGGCGTGCAGGGCATGAAGT
>ERZ808262.859-NODE-859-length-10837-cov-2.760156_pt1 | contig 10837 bp, 8 predicted proteins | sample MGYA00520895_ERZ808262 | MGnify/ENA primary metagenome ERZ808262 (study PRJEB31516, sample SAMN03275588) | gut metagenome | biome: mammalia-associated habitat; material: feces | host: Papio cynocephalus | place: Kenya | collected 2012-08-02 ... | reverse complement strand
GTTTTGTGTTGGAGATAAAAAAGAACTGCCGCACATTAGTGCGACAGCCCCTTTTGCTTTTTTATGTTTTGTACTGTCTATGGCTTATAACCGTTTCCTTATTTCACTACTCTTACACGGAATACACCGTCAATCACAGAAAGGCTGTCTACAATGTCCTTGGTGGGTGCGCTTTCCACATCAATCATGGTATAAGCCACTTCTCCTCTGGACTTGTTGGTCATATCGGTAATGTTGATGCCGTTGTCGCCTAAGCAGGAGGTGAACTTACCTATCATGTTGGCAATGTTCTTGTGGAAGATTGCTATTCTTCCTGCCTGTGTGCAGACACCCATATCGCAGTTAGGATAGTTTACACTATTGTGAATGTTGCCGTTTTCCAGATAGTCCATCATTTCCTGTACTGCCATTACCGCACAGTTGTCCTCGGACTCTTCCGTGGAAGCGCCCAGGTGAGGAATGACGATGCATCCCTTCTTACCTGCTGTGGTGGCGTTGGGGAAATCGGAAACATACTTGCGTACCTTGCCGCTTTCGATAGCATCCAGCACATCCTGCTCGTTTGCTAAAAGGTCTCTCGCAAAGTTAAGGAGAATAACGCCGTCCTTCATCATATCGATGGCATCTTTGTTAATCATGCCCTTTGTGGTGTCTAACAGAGGCACATGGATGGTGATGTAATCACAGGTTTTATAAATTTCTTCCACATTCAGCACATGCTTTACATCTCTGCTTAAGCTCCATGCTGCGTTTACGGAAAGATAAGGGTCATAGCCGTATACTTCCATGCCGAAATGTCTGGCGGTATTGGCTACCTTAACGCCGATGGCGCCAAGTCCGATAACACCTAATTTCTTGCCCGCCAGCTCGGTACCTGCAAAATTCTTCTTTTCTTTTTCGGCAGTCTTGGCAATGTTTTCATCGGAAGCATTTCCTTTTACCCATTCGATACCGCCTACTACATCTCTGGCTGCAAGCAGCATGCCCGCAAAAACCAGTTCCTTTACGCCGTTGGCATTGGCACCGGGTGTATTGAATACAACGATACCCTTTTCTGCACATTTATCCAGAGGAATGTTGTTGACACCGGCGCCGGCTCTTGCTACGGCAAGCAGGCTGTCGGGAAGCTCCATCTCATGCATGGAAGCGCTTCTTACGAGAACGCCTTCCGCACTGTTGATATCCTCTGTCTTTGCATAATCTGCACTGAAATTATCAAGACCCACTTTGGAAATGGGATTTAAGCAATAATACTGAAACATTTTTCTATCCAGACCTTTCTCAATTAGGCATTGTTTTTTTCAAATTCTTTCATGAACTCTACAAGCTTTTCCACACCCTCAATAGGCATTGCATTGTAGATACTTGCACGCATGCCGCCGACGGTTCTGTGTCCCTTTAAGTTGACAAAACCGGCTTCGGTTGCTTCTTTCACGAATTTGGCATCCAGTTCTTCGCTTCCCGTTACGAAAGGAACGTTCATTAAGGAACGGTCTTCTTTTCTGACAGTGCCCTTAAAGAGTTTGCTTTCGTCCAAGAAATCATACAGAACCTTGGCTTTCTTTTCGTTGTATTCCTTCATGGCTTCGAGGCCGCCGCGCTTCTTTAACCACTTGAATACCTTGCCGCAGATATAAATGCCGTATGCAGGCGGTGTGTTGTACATGGAACCGTTGTCTGCATGGATTTTATACTTGAACATGGTCGGTGTACCGGGCAGAACGTCCTCGGTAATCAGGTCTTCTCTGATGATAACGATAACCCCCCCTGCCGGTCCGATGTTCTTCTGGACGCCGCCGTAGATAACGCCGTATTTGGTTACATCCACGGGCTCGGATAAGAAGCAGGAAGACACATCCGCTACCAGGGGCTTACCCTTGGTATTGGGAAGGGTCTTGAACTTGGTTCCGTAAATGGTATTGTTTTCGCAGATATAAACGTAGTCCGCATCTTCGCTGATGGGTAAATCGGAGCAATCCGGTATGTAAGAGAATGTCTTGTCTTCACTGGATGCAATCTTGTTGGCTTTGCCGTAAATGCCTGCTTCCTGATATGCCTTCTTTGCCCACTGGCCGGTTACAATATAATCAGCAACCTTGTTCTTCATCAGATTCATGGGAATCATGGCGAACTGTGAACTTGCACCGCCCTGTAAAAAGAGCACTTTATAATTATCCGGAATATTCATCAGGTCTCTTAAATCGGCTTCAGCTTCCTTGATGATTTTCTCATAAGTTTTAGATCGATGGCTCATTTCCATCACGGACATGCCACTGCCCTGATAATCTAACATTTCATCTGCTGCTTCCTGTAACACTTCTTCCGGTAATACTGCCGGACCTGCTGAAAAATTGTAAACTCGCACGGTTACTACCTCCTCATTTTATGTAAATGGCTTTCTGTATAAAAATACATATTAGCATTTCCTTATTGTAAACTTTTCGGACGCTTTAGTCAACTGCATGGATAAATTATTTTTCAAAATCAATAAAACATTACCACGGGTGTGCCGATTACCACCATGTCGTAAAGCTCTCCCGCTTTGTCCTTCGGCATATTGATGCAGCCGTGGGAACCGCTTTTTAAATAGATTTCTCCGCCGAACTCCCTCCGCCAGGTGGCGTCGTGCAGACCGATATTGCCGTTGACCGGCATCCAGTAATTCACCGGTGTGGCGTATCCCGGACCTCGTAATGTGCGGTTTTTCTGCTTGCCGTACACATAATTTACGCCCGCCGGGGTGTCCCACTTCCTACTCATGTTGCCGGTTACCACATCCGTTTCCAGTTTTAAGACGCCCTCTTCATAATAATAAAGCTTCTGTTCTCCCATATCCACTTCCACGTAGGTGGTAAGCAGGTCCTGCTTTCCTCTCACATACGCCTGTTTCTTATAAGAAGGAATATGCTTTCCACTTTGTAAGGCATCCTGCCCGGACTGCAGGTTTCCGTCCGCCAAATCCTCTTTTCCGGAAGATGTTTGAAGTTCCGCACTTCCGAAGTAACCTTTTAAGAAAGCGATTTCCGCTTCCCTGTCAAGCTCGTTACCGTAGGTGCCTCCTTCTATTTCTATGTCCTCGCCTCTCGTGGCATGAAAAAAATGCGGTTTGCCGTAGGTATCGTATTCCGCCGCCAGGCTGTCCACAAAGGCTGTGATGCCCTCTTCATTTACCACCGGCCAGCCGTTTTCCAAGGTGAATTTTCCACCGTTGCAGATTAAAAATTCCGCCGTAATTTCCGGTGTCAGCATCACATCCCCGTCCCCCATGTCATAGGTCAGGCTGCGGTTCTGGAATTCCTCCACCGTTTGCCATACCGCAAGGGTGTCCTCCATTTCCGCCGTATAGGACAAATCCTCATAGCATTCCGAAACATCTGAGGAAAGATTTCCGGCAAGCAGGCTGTCTGTCAGAACCTTAAGCATTTTTTCTTCCTGCAGGGCGTTCTTCCTTCCGTCATAGAGTACATATGCCTGTTCTTTCCGGATTTCCACTACCGGTTCCTTCCGGTTATTGGCAAAGAAACCGTTTTTCTCCAAAGCCTTAAGCAGTGCCTCTTCAGAAAAAGAAATCTCCGGGGAAATCTTCTTATTTCCGCCGGTAATGGCCTCTATTCCCCACAGAAATACCGATTGACTACTCTGGACAGTTTCAAGTTGACCCGTATAGTCAGTCTTGTAATCTATGGAAGAAAGCGGGATTTCATAGAAATTTCCATATAAGTCCGTCACGGTAAAGGACTTGCCGTTATACTCCTTGGTCAATTCGCTGTTTATATCTTCTACAGACTTTCCGGTACAATAAACCCCATTAATAAATTTTCCCATGCCAAAGCTCTGCCTGTAATATATCCCTGTCACATAGTACAGGGATATAAGCAGGCAGACGCCAAAAAAGCATAGGGATTTTACGGGAAACTTATTCTTTTTCTTCATGGTACATTTTATGCATTTCTTTTTACTTCATTATGCATTTTTCTGATTCAGGTCATCCTCATCAAATGCATCGCTTATGGGTGCTCCCGCGGGAACCATGGGGAATACCTTGTCGTCCTCGGGAATCATACAGTCCAGTACAACCGGGCCGCCTGCGACAAGCGCCTTACGCAGAGCCGGTTCCACTTCTTCTTTCTTCGTGATACGGATTGCCGTACAGCCAAGTCCCTCCGCTACCTTGCAGAAGTCCACCGCATCCTCCAATACGGTCTGGGAATATCTGTGACCGTAAAACAGAGTCTGCCACTGGCGTACCATACCCAGTACATGGTTGTTGATAACCACCTGGATAATGGGAATTTTGTAACGGCTTGCGGTTGCCAGCTCGTTCATATTCATACGGAAGCAGCCGTCACCGCCGATATTGATACAGATTTTATCTGGTCTGCCCATTTTTGCGCCGATGCAGGCACCCAGACCGTAGCCCATGGTACCGAGACCGCCGGAGGACAGGAAGGTTCTGGGCTCCGTATATTTGTAATACTGCGCCGCCCACATCTGATGCTGTCCCACATCCGTGGTAATGATTGCCTTTCCTTCCGTCACCTTATAGATTTCTTCCATGATGTACGGACAGGAAAGAACATCCTCATGGTACTTAAGGGGATATTTTTCTTTTAATTCTTCGATATGCGCCATCCATTCCTTATGCTCTTTTTTTTCAAGCATGGGAAGCAAATCCGTAAGAGTGGCTTTCATATCACCTACCACACTGGCATACGCCGGAATATTCTTATCAATTTCCGCCGCATCAATGTCAATGTGCAGAACCTTGGCGTTCTTGGCAAAGGTTGCGGGATTTCCGATAACACGGTCTGAGAAACGCGCCCCCAGTGCAATCAGAAGGTCGCATTCGCTGACGCCGAAATTGGAAGCCTTGGTGCCGTGCATGCCAATCATGCCGGTATAACGCTCGGCTGTGCCGTCAAAGCCGCCCTTGCCCATCAGGGTATCGCATACCGGTGCGTCAATCTTTTCCGCAAACTCGGTTGCTTCCTTGTTGGCGCCGGACAAAATGGTGCCTCCGCCCAGGTAAATAAAGGGCTTCTTTGCCTGATTGATAAGCTCTGCCGCTTTTTCCAGATCTTCCTTCGTATAGCGGTTGATTTTTTCCGCTTCTTCCGGTTTTTCCGGGGTGTATTCATAGGTTGCGGCGGTTACATCCTTGGTGATGTCCACCAGTACCGGTCCGGGTCTGCCGGACTTTGCAATCTCAAACGCTTTCCGGATGGTATCCGCCAGAATACGGATATCCTTTACAATATAGCCGTGCTTCGTAATCGGCATGGTAACACCCGCAATATCCACTTCCTGGAAGGTATCCTTGCCCAGTAACGGCAGGTTTACGTTTGCCGTAATGGCTACCATGGGTACAGAGTCCATATAGGCGGTGGCAATACCGGTTACTAAGTTGGTAGCTCCCGGTCCGCTGGTTGCCATGCAGACGCCTACCTTACCGGTGGCTCTGGCATAACCGTCCGCCGCATGGGCAGCGCCCTGCTCATGGGAAGTCAGAATATGGGTGATTTCATCACTGTGTTTGTATAATGCGTCATAAATATTTAAAATCGTGCCTCCGGGATACCCGAAAACGGTATCCACGCCTTGTTCCTTCAGACACTCAATCACAATTTCAGAACCTGTAAGCTGCATCTTTCTTCTCCTTATCCCGTATTATTTCTTGATTTCCAGGATAGCGCCGCGGTTGCCGCTGGTAACAAGCTCATGGTATCTTGCCAGATAGCCTGTGGTTACCTTGGGTTCTCTCGGCTGCCATTCTGCACGTCTCTTTGCCATTTCCTCATCGGAAATCTTAACATTCAGTGTGTTTTCCGGGATATTGATACTGATAATGTCGCCTTCCTTTACCAGTGCAATGGGGCCGCCCACTGCTGCTTCGGGAGAAACATGTCCGATGGAAGCGCCTCTGGATGCGCCGGAGAAACGTCCGTCCGTAATCAGGGCTACGGAAGAACCGAGTCCCATACCGGCAATGGCGGATGTAGGATTTAACATTTCTCTCATGCCGGGACCTCCCTTGGGGCCTTCGTAACGGATAACCACTACATCGCCCGCTACAATCTTGCCGCCGCGGATAGCTTCGATGGCATCCTCTTCACAGTCAAATACTCTGGCAGGACCTTCATGCACCATCATTTCAGGCACAACGGCGGAACGCTTTACGACGCCGGAATCCGGTGCCAGGTTGCCCTTTAATACGGCAATACCACCTGTCTGGGAATACGGATTTTCCACGGGACGGATAACTTCGGGGTTCTTGTTGTAAGCATCCTTGATATTTTCGCCAACGGTCTTGCCGGTAACGGTAATCAGGTCTAAGTTCAGAAGGTTCTTCTTGGAAAGTTCCTTCATAACGGCATAGACACCGCCCGCTTCGTTTAAGTCTTCCATATAGGTAGGGCCTGCAGGTGCCAAGTGGCACAGGTTCGGGGTGACGGCGGACAGTTCGTTTGCCATATCCAGATTCAGTTCCACGCCTGCTTCATGGGCAATCGCCGGAAGGTGCAGCATGGTGTTGGTGGAGCATCCCAGTGCCATGTCCACGGTAAGGGCGTTCTTGAATGCTTCTTCCGTCATAATGTCGCGGGGCTTAATGTTTTTCTCCACAAGCTCCATAATCTTCATGCCGGCATGCTTTGCCAGACGGATTCTTTCGGAATATACAGCGGGAATGGTGCCGTTTCCCTTAAGACCCATACCGATTGCTTCGGTCAGACAGTTCATGGAGTTTGCCGTATACATACCGGAACAGGAGCCGCAGGTCGGGCATACCTTTTCCTCGTATTCGCAAAGTTCTTCCATGCTCATGGTGCCGGCTGCTACGCTGCCCACCGCTTCAAACATGGAGGAAAGGCTTCTCTTCTTGCCGTTTACATGACCGGCTAACATAGGGCCGCCGGAAACGAAAATGGTGGGAATATTTAATCTTGCCGCAGCCATTAACAGGCCGGGTACGTTCTTGTCGCAGTTGGGAATGCACACCAGACCGTCAAAGCCGTGTGCCATTGCCATACATTCGGTGCTGTCGGCAATCAGGTCTCTGGTAACCAGACTGTATTTCATGCCGATATGTCCCATGGCGATACCGTCGCAGACAGCGATTGCCGGGAATACAACAGGAGTACCGCCCGCCATGGCTACGCCGAGCTTTACAGCCTCCGCAATTTTATCCAGATTCATATGACCGGGTACAATTTCATTGTAGGAGCTGACAATACCGATTAACGGTCTGTTTCTCTCCTCTTCAGTAAAACCCAGGGCATTGAACAAACTTCTGTGGGGTGCCTGGCTGGTACCCTTCATAACGGAATCACTTCTCATTTTATTTTCCTCCTCAAAATCCTATATTCTTTCGGCAATTAAATCGCCCATTTCGGTACAGCCCACTTTTTTGCAGCCGTCCGCCATAATATCGCCAGTACGGTAGCCGTCCTTTAATACGGTTTCCACTGCCTTTTCAATGGCTGCCGCAGCAGCATCCAAATCAAAGCTGTAACGTAGCATCATGGCAGCACTTAATATGGTGGCAATGGGGTTTGCGATATCCCTGCCCGCAATATCCGGAGCGGAACCGTGGCTGGGCTCGTAAAGACCGAATTTCGTATCGTTTAAGGAAGCGCTGGAAAGCATGCCGATGGAACCGGTAATCATGCTGGCTTCGTCGGAAAGAATGTCGCCGAACATGTTCTCCGTCAAAATCACGTCAAACTGTGCCGGTTCTTTTACAAGCTGCATGGCGCAGTTGTCAACCAGCATATGCTCTAAGGTCACATCCGGGTAATCCTTTGCCACTTCGATGACAACGGCTCTCCACAGTCTGGAGGAGTCCAGCACGTTTGCCTTGTCCACGCTGGTGACCTTTTTCTTTCTCTTTCCGGCAATTTCAAATGCCTTTATGGCAATTCTTCTGATTTCGTTTTCGTTGTATGTAAGAGTATCGACCGCCGTTCTGACTCCGTTTTCCTCGTATGTCTTTCTTTCGCCGAAGTAAAGGCCGCCGGTAAGCTCTCTCATAATCATAATGTCAAAGCCCGCCTTGGAAATTTCCTCTTTCAAGGGGCACGCACCGGCTAATTCCGGATACAGGTAAGCGGGACGCAGATTGGCAAACAGGTTCAATGCCTTTCTGATTTTCAAAAGTCCTGCTTCGGGTCTCTTTTCGGGTGGAAGCTTGTACCAGGGGGAGGTTGTGGTATCTCCGCCGATAGAGCCCATCAGTACGGCATCCGCTGCCTTTGCGGTGGCAATGGCTTCATCCGTAAGGGGTACGCCGTGCACATCTATGGAGGCACCGCCCATTAAAATGTCTGTATAAACCGGTGTAAATCCGAATTTCTCTCCTGCCTTTGATACGATTTTCTTAGCCTGGGCAACAATTTCAGGACCTATGCCGTCACCGGGTATACAGGTGATTTTCAAGTTTTTTTCTGCTCCCATCTCATTCTCTCCTTTTATACTGCTTATTCATAAAATGTATAAAAATACTCATTTATCATACCGTAAACAGCCTGAAAATTCAATACACAGATTTTAAGGCACTCCCCGCTTTTTCAGCTTAAATACGCACAAAAAGACCCATGGCTGAAAAACCGCGGGTCTTTGTTTTCTAAGAAATTAGGTTGGCTGTTTTCCTTATGCCTGAGCCTCGCCCTGCTTCTCTACACGGCAGATAGCGCTCTTTTCCATAGGGATACGGCAGTTCTTGTTGTTGCCGAACTCTACGATAACGGTGTCGTCGTTAATGTCGATAACAATGCCGATAAAACCGGATGTGGTCAGTACGCAGTCGCCGATTTCCATAGCGGCAATCTGTGCTGCCAGCTTCTTCTGTTCCTTTTTCTGGGGTCTGAATAAGATAAACCAGAGTGCAAAAATGAAAATACCGTACATTGCCAGTGTCATAATAAGACTCATTGTGTTGTTGCCGGTAGTTGTGGTTTCTGCCGCTGCTTCCGTTAAATAAAGATTAAACATCAATAATTCCTCCTGCATATTATGCGGACATGCCGCAAGTTCTAAAAGACATGATACACAAACTTCGGGACTCCCGCAAGCATTTTATAAAAATTTTATTGAATGACTGTTTTATGCCTGTTTTTATCACCGTACTTTAGTCTTCCGGTCCCGCTTCCATGCCTGCCAGTTTCCGCTTCTTGTATCCGGCAAAATCTCCGGCATCCAGTGCATCCCTTATTTCCGTCATCATGGTGTTGTAGAAATACAGATTGTGCAGCACGCACAGACGCATACCGAGCATTTCCCTTGCCTTTAACAGATGCCTGATATAGGCTCTGCTGTATCTGCGGCAGGCGGGGCAGGCACAGCCCTCTTCAATGGGACGCATGTCCTTTTCGTACCTGGCGTTGAACAGATTGATTTTGCCGTGATTGGTATACACATGGCCGTGTCTGCCGTTGCGGGACGGATACACGCAGTCAAAGAAATCAATGCCCCTTTCCACACTCTCCAAAATATTGGCGGGAGTACCCACACCCATCAGATAGGTGGGCTTGTCCTTCGGCAGGTACGGTACCGTTTCTTCTATAATATGGTACATCTGCTCATGGGTTTCTCCCACGGCAAGTCCGCCTATGGCGTAACCGTCCATGTCCATGTCGGCAATCCTCTTGGCATGCTCAATACGAATATCCGCATAAACGGCGCCCTGATTGATACCGAACAGAAGCTGGTTTTTATTGATGGTGTCCTCTAAGCCGTTTAAGCGCTGCATTTCCGCTTTGCACCGCGCCAGCCAGCGGGTGGTTCTGTCCACGGAAGACTGCACGTAGCCTCTCTCCGCCAGAGCGGAGGGGCATTCGTCAAATGCCATGGCAATGGTGGAGGCCAAGTTGGACTGTATCTGCATGCTTTCCTCCGGACCCATGAAAATCTTTCTGCCGTCTATATGGGAATTAAAATAAACGCCTTCTTCTTTGATTTTGCGGAGTCCCGCAAGGGAAAACACCTGAAATCCGCCGGAGTCCGTAAGAATGGGCTTGTTCCAGGACATAAATTTATGCAGGCCGCCCAGCTCCTTTATGACTTTATCCCCGGGACGTACATGCAGATGGTAGGTGTTGGACAGCTCTATCTGGGTTCCGATACCCTCCAAATCCTCCGTGGAAACGGCCCCTTTAATGGCAGCAACGGTGCCTACGTTCATAAAGACCGGGGTCTGCACAGTGCCGTGAACGGTCTCAAGCTCTCCTCTTTTGGCACTGCCCTCCTGTTTTAAAATACGATACATCAATATTCCTCCCAAAATTCCTCTAATGTCAGTTCATGTGTAGTCATATAGGTAGCGGCATCCACGCCCACATAGCGGAAATGCCACGGTTCAAACTCAATGCCGGTGATATATTCCTTGCCCTTCGGATAACGCAAAATAAAGCCGTATTCATAGCTATGCGCTTTCAGCCATTTGCCGGTTTCCGTATCGGCAAAGCCTTCGTTTAAGTTGCGGTAGCTGCTGCTGTAAAAGTCAAAGGCAAGTCCCAGCCTGTGCTCGCTGGCATTGGGGGACGTAACCGCAATGGAGGCTTCCTTGTAGGCATCCATATAGGACATGCCCGCATTCATGTAACGGGTAATTTTCCGGTTAAACAAATAGGTCTGTCTGTTAAAATCCCGGTACGGGGAACAGATTACCAAATCCACGCCGTCGTCCTTTGCCGCCTGCATCATTAAAAGGAGCTGTTCAAGCACCCTGGCATCGCACTGCATGCTGCCGGAAATGGTGCCCAGCGGAAACTCGTAGTCGTCCGGTATGGAATGCTGCTTATTGACAAGTAAAAGCCGCCAGTCCGCCTGCGCTTCCTCATAG
>ERZ808262.856-NODE-856-length-10855-cov-12.663333_pt1 | contig 10855 bp, 10 predicted proteins | sample MGYA00520895_ERZ808262 | MGnify/ENA primary metagenome ERZ808262 (study PRJEB31516, sample SAMN03275588) | gut metagenome | biome: mammalia-associated habitat; material: feces | host: Papio cynocephalus | place: Kenya | collected 2012-08-02 ... | reverse complement strand
GCCTTGGCCGGCGCCCAGTTCGTCGTCAAGAAGGACGGCAAGTACCTCAAGCAGGCTGCTGACGGCGCATGGTCGCTTGTTGCAGACCAGCAGGACGCCACGGTGTTCACCTCTGACAAGACCGGTCTGGTGCAGCTCAAGGGCCTCGCGGCCGGTACCTACACGGTCGAGGAGACCGTCGCGCCGAACGGCTACGCCCAGAACTTCAGGGTCACCTTCACCGTGACCATCGCGGCGGACGGCAAGGTCACGTTCGAGCAGGACGCCCTCAAGCAGGTCACGCCGAGCGACAACGGCACGGTGGGCGCCACCGCCACCGTGAAGAACGTGAAGTCCATCACCCAGCTGCCGCTCACCGGTGCCGCGGGCACCACGCTGTTCGCTGTAGTGGCGCTGCTCGTGGCTGGTGCCGGCGTTGCCGTGGCCCTCAAGAGCCGCCAGCGCATGCACTGAGCGATCACGCAATGAGCCTCTAAGGCAATCATTGACGAGGGCGTACGTGGGAATCCCACGTACGCCCTTTTTGCGAGGGTACGGGGGTGTTGGCGCTCAAGTCCATGTGGCAAACGTGGATCTCGAGGGGCCATAGGCGGAAAGGTCCCACACAAGGGTGAGGAAACGGGGGCATTCCGCGAAAAGCCGTTCTTATAATCGCAAGCGAATCCGCGGCGTGAATGATGCCTGGCGCAACGGCGCCGCCATTGGCACGCGGAATCACGCGCATACTACAGGCGATACAAGGGGGAACGAATCATGGCGCATGGCGGTGGATCATTCAGTGATGAGGAAATTCAGCTGCTGCGCCAGTTGCCGGCGGTGGCCAACGTGACCAAAGACCGGATCACCTATTCCGACGCGTTCAAACAGGTGTGCACCATCCGTTATCTTGCGGGCGAATCGCCTACGAAAATCTTCCGCGAAGCCGGCCTGCCGCCGGATCTCGTCGGCTACAAGCGCATCGAACGCAGCGTGGCTCGCTGGAAGGCGGCCGCCATCAAATCGGTGAACGGCAGCGGCGAAATGGACGATAGCGAGGTCATCGCGCAGCTTGTCGAACGATACAAACGCGCGCTCGTGACGCGCCGCAACCTCGACAGCATCACCAACATCATCAACGAGCCGATGAAGGCGGGGCATCCGTACGCTCCCGACGCTTCTGCCACGCGGACCGCTCCCGCGCAAGGCATGATCGATGTGGGAACCGCCGGCATCATCATCAAACAGCAGGCGCGCCGCATCGACGAGCTGGAGCGCGCCAACAGCGAACTGCGCGCCAAACTGGGCGATGCGGTCCCGTCTCTGGCCACTGGGGTCTGAAGCATCGGAATGGACGGCGCGCGGAACGGAAACCCAGCGCTCGGGATTCCGTTTTACGCGCCGCCGATCATGTTCGCCTCTGCGCAAAACGGACATATTCCGGCAACCGGTCGTTTACGCACGATGTGACATCGGCGCGGTAGGGTGTAACGCATTATGACTTCCGAGAATTCCAATCACGCGGGCGGACCCGCGAACGGCAGCGCGCATTCCGCGCAAATCAAATCCGTCGAAAGCCTCGACAAGGGCAACGAAATGGAACGCGGCCTGAAGAACCGCCATGTGCAGTTCATCGCCATCGGCGGCACCATCGGCACCGGCCTGTTCCTCGGATCCGGCAAATCGATCGCGCTGACCGGTCCGAGCATCATCTTCGTATACATCGGCGTCGGCCTCATCATGTTCCTGCTGATGCGCGCCATCGGCGAGATGATGTACAGCGACCCGAGCCAGCACACGTTCATCAACTTCATCACGCGCTATCTGGGCCGTGGATGGGGCAAATTCGCCGGTTGGACGTATTGGATCGTGCTGATTCTGACGGGCATGACCGAAATCACCGCCGTCAGCACGTATTTCGTCACGTTCTTCAACATGTTCGGCATTGATCTGAGCGGATGGAAATGGCTGATCGAACTGTGCTTCCTCGTCGCGCTCACCTGCGTCAACCTCATCGCGGTGAAGGTGTTCGGCGAGGCGGAGTTCTGGTTCTCCATGATCAAAATCACCTTGATCGTCGGCCTGATCGTCACCGCCATCGTGATGCTGTGCATCGGATTCACCTACCCGTCGACGCATATCGAAGGCGTGGACGGCACGGTGTCCGGCGCCACGGTGAGTCTGAGCAACATCACTGACGGCTTCCAGCTCGCGCCGAACGGATGGATGAAGTTCTTCCTGAGCTTCCAGATGGTGTTCTTCGCCTACCAGCTCATCGAATTCGTTGGCGTGACCGTGTCGGAGACGCAGAATCCGCGCAAGGTGCTGCCGAAGGCCGTCAACGAGCTGATCATGCGCATTCTGATCTTCTACGTGGGCGCGCTGGTGGCGATCATGGCGATCGTGCCGTGGCGCAACTTCCACCAGAACGCTGACGGTTCGTTCGGCTCGCCGTTCATCATGGTGTTCAAGTACGCCGGATTGAACTGGGCCGCCGCGCTCGTCTTCTTCGTGGTGATCACCGCTGCGGCGTCCTCGCTGAACTCGCTGATTTATTCGGCCGGCCGCCATCTGTACCAGCTCGCGCAGGATTCCGATTCCCCGGCGATGTCGCGACTGGCCGAGGTGTCGGACCGCAAGGTGCCGGCGAAGGCGATCGTGCTGTCCGGCTGCATGATTCTGTTCTCGCCGTTGGTCAACGCGATTCCCGGCGTCTCCAGCGCGTTCGTGCTGTTCGCGTCGGCCGCCAGCGCCGTGGTGATCTTCATCTACGTGCTGACGATGCTCGCGCACCGTCGCTATCGCCAAAGCCCCGACTTCCTCGCCGACGGCTTCGTCATGCCGGCTTGGCAGGTGTTCGATTGGGTGGCGATCGTGTTCTACGTGGCGGTGTACGTGACGCTGTTCCTGTCGTCCGACACGCTTGGCTCCGCGGTCGCGGGACTGCTGTGGCTGGTGCTGTTCGGCGGCTACTGCCTGCTGCACGAGCGCTTCCAGAACCGTGATCTGAAGGCCGCGCTGCGCAAGTAGCGCGCGAACAGTTCCACGCGGATCAGCCGATGTGATCCGCCTCGTTCGTCGGGCTGGACGGCTGCGTAGAGATAACAGTAAGTTAACGCACTAATTTTTTGCATCTATGAAAATATTAGTGCGTTAACTGCCGTTTATCTACTCTTTTATCACATTTCCTTTGCTACCTTGAACAAAGGAGGTGGTGATATGAAGGTATATCCTCGCGAGCAGTATTTAAGGAAGATAAGACCGTTCTATGACGATGACCTTATCAAAGTCGTTACCGGCGTGCGTCGTTGTGGAAAATCCTGTCTCATGGCATCCATTGTCGAAGAGCTGAGGAAACGAGGCGTTGCGGATAAGGACGTCATCTATTTGGATTTGGACAAACGCGGCAATCGATCCATTAAAACGCCTGATCAACTCGAAGCGGCGATTGAATCTCGTCTCATTGACGATGACTTCAAATATCTTTTCATTGATGAGGTGCAGAATGTCAAGGGATTTGAAGAGGTCGTAAACGCCTTCAATACGGATGGCGGTTTTTCCATTTTCATCACGGGATCGAACTCCTATTTGCTGTCCGGCGAACTTGCCACGAAATTGACGGGACGTTACGTCGAGTTCGAGATGTTCACGCTTTCTTTCTCCGAATATCTTGATATGAAGGCGTTTCTCGGAAAAGAGATTCGTGATGCGCGTATTGAATTTGATGACTATCTCCGCTACGGAGGATTCCCGCGTTCCCTTGAATATGATGATTCCGAAGCGAAAGCCCGGTATATTGAAGACGTTGTAAATCAAATCCTTGAAAAGGACATCAAGACAAGAAGAAAGATTCGCAATGTCGCTACTTTCGAACGTGTCATGACCTATGTCATCAATAATTTCGGCGCACCCACAAGTCTGACGAATCTTGTTCATTATTTCAATGACGTGGAGAGAATTCCTGTTCAGCGTAGAACGATCGCCACATATATCGAATCGCTTGTCGAGGCGAAGATTTTATATCGATGTTCGCGGTTCGATCTTAAATCCAGGAAATCGCTTCGCGGAGAAGAGAAATACTATTTGGCCGATCCTGGAATTTATTTCGCAAGGAATGTTGACGTCCGCTTGAATTATGGGCCTTCGCTCGAAAACGCCCTTTATCTCTACCTGCGCTCACGGGGATACAGGCTTTCCGTCGGGCGAATCGGCAAACTCGAATGTGATTTCATCGCTCGCAAACGGAATGAATATGCTTATATTCAGGTTTCAATGAGCATTGCGGACCGCAATGTTGAGGAACGTGAGTATCGTCCATTCGGCTATATCCGAGACGGTTATCCGAGATATTTGTTCACCTTGGATCCACTCCTCCAAGAACGTGAAGGAGTGCATCATCGGAACATGATCCATTTCATGGAGACGAATGGGGAGCTCTTATAAACGAGGGTTTTTATTCACTGTATTGGGCTGGATAATTGATTGCGCAGCCGTGAAAACCATGTGGATCGGTGCCGAATGACATGGATATGGGTTGACCGGCGTGAATCGGCCAACCCATATGAATCAGCCGATGTAATCCGCCTCGTTCGTCGGGCTGGACGGCACGGCATGGTCCTCCGTGACCTTGCCGAGTCCCGACAGGTAGGCTTCGCGTCCGGCCGCGATCGCGTTCTTGAACGCGCGGGCCATCAACGGGATATTGCCGGCGGAGGCGATCGCCGTGTATGCCATCACCGCGTCCGCGCCCATCTCCATCGCCTCGGCCGCCTGGCTCGGCCGTCCGATGCCGGCGTCGATGATCACCGGAACGTTGGAGTTCTTGATGATCACCTCGATGAAATCGCGTGCGCGCAGACCCTTGTTCGAGCCGATCATCGCGCCAAGCGGCATCACGCATGCCGCGCCGGCGTCCTCGAGGCGCTTCGCCGCGATCGGGTCGGGGAACATGTACGGCATGACCACGAAACCTTCCTTCGCCAGCATCTTCGTGGCCTTGATGGTCTCTTCGTTGTCGGGCAGCAGATACTTCGCCTCATGCTCGATCTCCACCTTCACGAAATCCGTCTGGCACACCTCGCGCGCCAGACGCGCGATGCGCACCGCCTCTTCGGCATTGCGCGCGCCGGACGTGTTCGGCAGCATCGTGATGCCCTTCGGAATGTAGTCGAGCAGGTTGTTCTCGGTGGTGCGGCAGCGGCGCAGCGCCATGGTGACGATCTGCGTGCCCGCGTTCTCGATGGTGGCCTTGATGAGGTTCAGGTCGTAGCGGCCGGACCCCAAAATGAACCTGCTGGTGAACTTGTGACCGCCGAGGATCAACGGATCCGCGTCGCCCGTGGCGATCTCGTCATAGGCGTGCGCGTCCGGCTCGGGCAGGATGGCGGTGTTCGTCGTGGTGCCGACCAGCTCGTCGAGCGTGGCGTTCGGCGCGGCCGCGAAATCCTTCTCCGCGGTGGTGATGGTGTTTTCGGTGCTCATCTTTGGGTCCTTTCGTTGATGTTCTGCTCAATCCGTCGTTGATTCTGCTCAATCCGTTCCGTGCGTTGCGATTGGCATGGCGCGATTGCCGCGTCACGATCGGCATGTTGCGATCGCCGCACAGTGGAGCAACGTAGTATTTTCATCCGCTGTAGTATTGGCGTCCGCGGAAGCGGTGGAGTATCGTAGTAACCCCACCGCTTCCGCCCGATATTGCCTGTATGATCCGCGTCACGCGTCCTCTTCGCCGAGGATCAGACGCGTGATCATATTCGCCTCGTGGCAGGCGACGACACCCACGCGCGGCGCCATCAGGCCGGCGCCCGGCACCGGCGCGGTCTCGCCGTCGCCGCTGAAGTAGAAGTTCTTCGAGACGCGGCGCGTGCTCACCAGGTTGGAACTGCGGAATCCCGCCATGCCCGAAGCGCTCACGAGCTTCTTGTCCGGCAGGTTCTCCAGCACCGCGTTGACGAGCATCGTCTTGTTCTCCGGCACGTCGAACGCCTCGCAGATGATGTCCTCGTTCTTGAACAGCGTCGGCACGTTCTCGTCGGTCACCTTCACCGTGTCGATGGTGATTTCGGTGAACGGATTGATCTGGCGCAGGTTGCTGCGCAGCGCCTCGGTCTTGTACTGGCCGAGGTCCTTCAGGAAGTACTGCTGGCGGTTCAGGTTGGTCATGTCCACGCGGTCGAAGTCGATCAGGTGCAGGTGGCCGACGCCGATGCGGGTCAGCGCCACCGCGATGGTGGAGCCGAGGCCGCCCAATCCGCAGATCGCCACATGCGCGGCGTCGAGCTTGTCCTGCGTGGCCGCGGTATGACGGTCGAGCAGTGCCGCGCGGATCTCCTCGCGGCTGACCAACGTGGTCGGATCCGGCGGGTTGTCGAATGCCTGTTGGCGGGCGTCGATCTGCTCCTGCGTTGCCGATGGTTCAAAAGTCATGATTGTTCTCGTTTCCGTTCGTTGATGTGCTGGATGTTGTTGTTTGCGTGCGCCGCTCAGCCGCCCTGCACGAACGTGACGATTTCCAGCGTGTCGGTGCCCTTGAGCTGCGTCTGCGCGCGCTTGGCGCGAGGCACGATCTCGCCGTTCAGCTCCACGGCCACGCGGTCGGCGCGCAGTCCGCGCTGCTCCACCAGTTCCGCCACGGTGATCGGTGTGGCGATGTTCTCTTCCTTGCCGTTGATGATCATGCTGATGATCCTTTCTATGCTTGTCGCACGTGTTCCAGGTCCCACGTCTGAGTGTCCGATTCTTCCGGATCGGGCGACTGCAGGGCTTTTCCCGCCCTTTCCGCCGAATCGGTCATGCATGGCATTTGCCCAGGCTTCGAATGTCTGTTCCCGCCTAATCGGACGTCAAACATCTGCCCAAACAGCCCGCATGCCCGTTTCCAGCGAATCAGGCATTCGGAGTGGTACGAAAAAAGGGTCGCGAAGAGAAGCCGTACCCTATGAGGTGGTGCGCCCCTCCGTGACCCTAATCACGCGATATTCGGTTATCGCGAACGGAAATGAGATGCGCCTTGCGGCGCGAACAACCCGTCTCCTTACGGCGGCATTACCCGCATCAAGTCCTCGGTCGGAGTCTTGCGGCTCCCTCTCAGCCTTTCGGCTCCCGTTCGGTTGTGCCTTCATCTTCGCGCACCCGTCCGACAAGCCGTGCGCGCGCATACGGTTCCGTATAGTGCTGATATGCGTCGTAGAAACACGATAGTTATTGTTATTCTGACTTTTATAAGTGATAATTATCATAATAATGACAATAAAAGTTTTACAGGAAACATTGGATGTGGGTATGAGGTACGTTCCGACAGCAGTAAGGCATTCGCTTCGCGTTCTGGGAAGGCATGCCTCGATTCAGCGAAAACTGTTGAATCTTACGCTTGCCGATGTGTCGCAAAGGGCGGGCGTGAGCATCAATACGGTACGCAACGTCGAAAGCGGCAAAGCCGTGAGGACTGATTCCCTGTTCGCGATTTTGAACATCCTGCAGCTTCTGGGACCGGCCGTGGACGCCACCGATCCATATCAGACTCCGCTGGGCATGGCCTGCGCCATTGATCAGCTTCCGCAACGGGTGAGGAGGTAAAGACCATGACCGTGAGGCAAAAGATCGGCGTTCATACCACTGTCGATGGGAAATCAGTTCCTGCGGGTGTGGTGTTTGCAAGCAAGGGGAGTCTGACGTTTCGTTATGATTCGGAGTATTTGGAAAATCGTGCCGCGTACGACATAGCCCCGGCACTGCCTCGTATGGCGGGCTCGATGTTTCATTTCAATGGTTTGGGTCCTTTTTCGGATTCCGCTCCAGACAGGTGGGGGCGTCGTCTGCTCAACCGTGCTTTGAAACGAACTCGTGTATCCGAAATCGAGTATCTGCTGGGCGTGGATGATCTGACGCGTCAGGGAGCTTTGAGATATGTGATTGATGGTGTCGCCCAGGCGGACGGTAGCAATGTTCCCGTGCTCACCGACCTTCCGGGTCTTTTGGATACCGCGGATGCGGTCAGTGAGGATCGTGATGTTTCCGACGTGGCGTTGCGCCGATTGTACAAAGCGACCGGCTCTCTGGGCGGTGCCCGTCCCAAAGCCTGTGTATACGATCGCGGATGCTTATGGATGGCGAAATTCCCGAAGCCCAACGGAGATGATTGGGATGTTATCGGCTGGGAGGGCGTGACCCTTGATTTGGCCAGATTGGCTGGAATCGATGTTCCCTGTTTTCGGGTATTGGATGTTCAAAATAGCGGTGGGGCACACAGGTCGGTTCTGCTGACTCAGCGATTCGACCGTTTTCCTTCTTCGGAAGGTCCTCAGAGCATGGCGCGCATTCCGTATATGTCGGCTATGACGGCACTGGATTTGCATGATGGGGATGGCGGCGACTGGCTTGATTTGGCTGAGTACGCGCGTTCAGTTGGCTGTGATCTTGAGGAACTATGGCATCGTGCCGTATTCGGCGCGGTGATCGGCAACTGCGATGACCATCTGCGGAACCACGGTTTTCTGCGAGACGGGAACGGTTGGACGCTCTCTCCTGCCTTTGACATCAATCCGGAACCGTATGATCCGAATATGGAGGATGCCCATCAAATGGCCTTGTTCGGTGATACTGACGTTACGGTCGATGCGTTGATGCGGACGGAGACGTTGGAACTTTTCGCAGTACCTCGGGAGAGGGCGATTCGGTGGTGTCGCAAACTTCGGTCGATTCTGAACGGCATTGGAACATTGGGCGGTGCAAGGCGGTTGGACACGCGTTCTTTGGGAATCATGCGCTCTCGTTTTGAAGAAGCGATCAATGAACTGGATGCAGTGACGAAATAGGCCGGCATGCGCTGAAGGCATCGGGTGCCGAACAATGTGCGAGAATGGGTGGCGGATATCGACGATGCGGAGGGAACGGTTATGACGATTGCGCGGAATATGGGCGAATTGGCGGGATTCACGGTTCCGAGGCTCGGCATGGGCACGATGGCGCTCGCCATTGAGGGGCGTCCGGACCGTGATACGGCGATCGAGACGATCCATGCCGGACTCGATGCGGGCGTGCGCTATCTGGACACCGCGTGGTCGTACTACCTGCCGAGCCGTCCGGGCACCGGTGAACCCGAGGACCTGGGATACGGTGAGAAACTGGTTCGTGACGCGCTGCGTACGTGGGACGGTCCGTGCGACGAGGTGCTGGTCGCCACGAAAACCGGCTACCGACGCACGATGGAGGTTCCCGTTGCCCAAGCGTCGGATTCCGCGGAGCCAGTCATGCGCAAGGATGATGAAACGTGCCGATCATCCGATTTGTCCGATTTGTCCGATTTGTCTGCGTCGGCCGCGCCGCAGACGGACGCGAAGTCCCCTGAGACGCAGTCGGCAATGGAACGTCAACATTTGCAGGCCGCCGGCAGCCGATATGGGTGGATGGCCGATTCGCGCCCGGAAACGATGATTCGCGACGCCAAGGAATCGGCCCTGCATCTTGGCGTGGATGCGCTCGACCTGCTGTATTCGCACGGCCCCGATCCGGCGGTGCCTTATGAGGACCAGGTCGGTGCGCTCAGGCAGCTGCTTGACGAAGGCGTGATTCGATATGCGGGCATTTCGCGCGTGGACAACGCGCAGATCGACATCGCGCGCGGAATGCTCGGCGACCGCTTGGTGGCCGTGCAGAACCAGTTCTCGCCCTCGCATCCCGATCCGGAGCGTACGTTGGAGCATTGCGCGGAGCTTGGCTTGGCGTTCGTCTGCTGGAGTCCGCTCGGCGGATTCCTCGACGCGTTCGACCGGCATGCCTACGATGCGTTCCGCGAAGTCGCGGCCGCCCGTGGCTGCTCCTATCAGCGCGTGGTGTTGGCATGGGAACTCGCGCAATACGGTGGCCTGTTCACCATCCCCAGCGCTCGTAATCCGCATGAGGTCAGCGATTCCTTCGCCGCCACCGGTCTTGCGCTTACGCAAAGCGAGCTTGCCGCATTGAATCGTTCCGTATTCGGTGACCGGAACTGAACGATATGGCGATTGGCGCTGGGCCGGCCGTGCTGATTTTGCACAAGGTGCGAAGCGTCTGCCTTGTGCGTTAGTCCTCGAAGTGTTCGTTATGCTCGATGCGCTTGGCATGCTCGCAGAACGTCCGTGATGTTCGTGGGATGTTTGGAGACTTGCGGGATGCATGAAAATTCCAGCTGGAATTCGGGATCATCCATTGCCTATCGTGGGAATCGTCAGGTCGGTATCCGTTAGCTTGGCGTCTGAATCGATAATTCTCATCGATAAATTGTTTATACTGTAAGCTATTATTTATATTGGAAGCGTAAGCACGGTTGTGTCGTGTGATTTGCGCGCGGATTGACAGAAAGAGCGTTGCGGCATGGGATTCGAGCAGGAAGCGGCTGACCGGTTGATGCGGGTCACTTGGGGCAAGCGTTCCCAAATGCAGAAAGAGATTTCGCGCGGCGCCAAAGGCGAACCGTTCGTCGTCCAGGAGCTGTACGTCAAGGGCGCGATGATGCCATCGCAGATCGCGCAGGCCATGCAGGCCACCACCGGACGCGTTTCCGTGCTGCTCTCGGCATTGGAGAAAAAAGGGCAGATCGTGCGTGAGCCGGATCCGGAGGACCGTCGCAGCGTGCTGGTGCGTCTCACCGAGGCCGGTGAGGAACGCGCGCGGCGGCAGCGTGAGGATATGCGCGACGCGGTGTGCTGGATCTTCTCGCAGATGGGGGAGCGCAGGACGCGCGAATTCATCGATCTGACCAATGAATTCACCACATACATGACATTGTGCATGCCTGGAAAGCCGCGTCCCACCGCGGAACAGGTGAAACAGGCGTTTGCCGATGCCGCCGAATCTGATTTCGGCGAGTGACGGCGGTCGATTCGCGGTCCGGCATTTCCGT
>ERZ808262.855-NODE-855-length-10863-cov-3.157754_pt1 | contig 10863 bp, 12 predicted proteins | sample MGYA00520895_ERZ808262 | MGnify/ENA primary metagenome ERZ808262 (study PRJEB31516, sample SAMN03275588) | gut metagenome | biome: mammalia-associated habitat; material: feces | host: Papio cynocephalus | place: Kenya | collected 2012-08-02 ... | reverse complement strand
TGGTCCGGAGCTGGACCGCCTGAAAGACCTGCCGGACGCCAACACCTTCATCAGCATCGAGCCTATCCTCTCGCGCATCGACCTCGACTTTTCGGACGCCCTGCACAACGTCGACTGGATAATCGCCGGAGCCGAGACCGGGAACCAGAGGCAGAAGACGAAGCCGGAGGCATCCTGGATAGCCCACATCGTAGCCGCGGCGAAGAAGGCGGACATTCCCCTCCTCCTAAAGCACAGCGACGAGTTGGCAGCCGTCTGGCCGGAAGACATTCAGCAATTCCCCGCGAGTCTCGCCCCGGAGCAGGACGAACCCATCCCGCACTGCAAGTCCTGCCCGTATGCGAAGAGCGAGCACCAGGGCCGCCGCGGCGACAAATACTCCTGCACCATCGCCCCCAGCCTCGACGAGGACATGAACGCCGTCATTCGGACCCGCCACATCCTCGGCCGCTACACCCGCAGCAGCCCGCCGTGGTGCCCCCTGCGGAAAGAGAACCGCGCCGGAGAGGAGGAACACGAATGATTTTCACCAGAGAGCAGCAGACCGTCATGCTCCACGACGCCGCCAGAGCGGCAAATATGGACGGCCACGTCACCAGCGCCCCACCGGCCACCATGGCCGAGCGAGCTATGACCTGGTGGGGCGGCCGTAAGAACACGCCACGCAAGAACAGCTACCTCTACTGCGATTCCGTCGACGCCTGCTTCTTCTATACCGTCGACGGGACCCCGACCGTCACCATCACCGCCCGCTGGACCTGCGGAGCCAAGGACCTCGACCGCATGGCCGACGCCGCGGCCCTCATAAAGACCATGCTCCAGGCCATGAAGGAGCAGGCGGAAAAAGCAGAAAAGCCGAAGAACGAGGAGGCGAAGCAGAGTGCCGTATAAGCCGCTGGCCGACAGCACACTTTTCCACATGACGAAGGCCGAAATCATCGAGGTCCTGCGGTGCGCGGAACATAATGCGCGGGCCTTCGAGGAGAGCCTGAACCAGCACATCGAGAACGTGAAAGACTGGCAACCCGTAACGCGCTGTAAGGACTGCAAATACTACGCCAACCACCCGAACGGCCTGTGCTACCTGCACACGGAGCCGAAGGCAAACGCACGTGGGTATTCCGGCGAAGCAGTATGCGTCGAGCCGGACGACTTTTGCAGTCACGGCGAGCCGAGGAAGGAGGAGGCATGAAGACAAACGCCCAAATCAGCTTCACAGTGGAAATCTTCGTCGACAACTTCGCCGGCGGCGGCGGAGCCTCCACGGGCCTCGAAACCGGCCTCGGCATCACCGTAGCCGCGGCCATCAACCACGACCCGGCCGCAATCCTCATGCACAAGACCAACCACCCCTACACCGAGCACTACCAGGCCAGCGTCTGGGACATCGACCCGCGACAAGTCTGCCGCGGCCGCCCCGTGGCCGGAGCCTGGTTCTCCCCGGACTGCAAGCACTTCAGCAAGGCCAAGGGCGCAGCCCTCGTCGATAAGAAGATCCGCGGCCTTGCCTGGATAACCCTCCGCTGGGCCGCGCTGGTCCGGCCCAGGGTCATATTCCTGGAGAATGTCGAAGAGTTCCAGACCTGGGGACCCGTCAGGAAGGGAAAGCCGGTGAAGAAGCTCGCCGGGACCACCTTCCGCAAATTCATCGCCCAGCTTCAGGACCTCGGCTACACCGTAGAATACCGCGAGCTTGTGGCGGCGGACTACGGAGCACCCACCACCCGAAAGCGCTTCGTCCTGATTGCCCGCTGCGACGGCCGCCCCATCGTATGGCCGGAACCGACACACGCGCCCAGGACGAGCGAAGCCGTCCGGGCCGGGAAGTTGAAGCCCTGGCGCAGCGCCGCAGAAATCATCGACTGGACCCTCCCGTGCCCCTCCATATTCGACACGAAGGAGGAAATCATGCGGCGCTACGGCCTGAAGGCGGTCCGGCCGCTTCGGCCGAACACCATGCGCCGCGTCGCCCGCGGCGTGGATAAGTTCACCATCCGCAGCGGGGAGCCGTTCATCGTCCCCACCGGCTACGGCGAGCGGAAGGGCCAGGCCCCGCGGACCCACGACATCAACGAACCCACGCCGACCATCGTCGGGACCGCGAAGCATAACCTTTGCGAGCCGCTCCTGGCGCCCCTCACCATCAGCAACACCGGCAGCTCCACAGGCGCCGACGCAGGAAACCCCGTCCACACGGTACGAACCGGCGGAGGCGGCCAGGTCCTCGTCACCCCGTATCTTGCCGAGTGCAACCACTCCGGCGGAGGGCACGTCGCAGACGTGCGCGACCCGTACAAGACCATCACGGCGAAGCACACCGGCGGCATCATCGCCCCGTCCCTCATCCAGTACCACACGGAGCAGACCGAGAACGTCCGAGCCTCCGGCCTTGGCACCCCCATCAACACCATCGACGCCTCGAACCGCTACGGCCTCACCTGCGCGAACCTTGTGGAATACTACACCGGCGGCCGCCCGCTGAACGTCCAGGAACCGATGCACACCATCACCAGCCACGACCGCGAAGCCGTTGTGGCCGCTCACGTCGTGAAGTATAAGGGCACCAACCTCGGAAGCAGACCGGCGGAGCCGGTGCAGACAGAGACCTCCTGCGGCACCTTCGCCCTCTGCAAAGTCTGGCTCTATAGAGCGCAGCAGCCCGGAGGCTCCGACCGCTGGCCCCAGGTGCGAGACCTCCTGAACGCTTACTGCGGCTACGACCTCGGCGAACGAGATATTCTCCTTCTGGAAATCGGCGGCGCTTTTTACTACATCGCCGACATCGGCCTCCGTATGCTGACCCCACGGGAGCTTTACAACGCTATGGGCTTCCCGGCGGACTACATCATCGACCACGACTACACCGGCCGCCCGTACCCGAAGAGCGAACAGGTCGCCCGCTGTGGAAACGCAGTCTGCCCGCCCCTCGCGGCGGCCGTGGCCCGCGCCAACTTCCCGGAGTACGTCGCAGAGGTCGGAGACACCATCGTCACAATGGCGGCGCTTTTGGACCGCCTGGCAGTTTAGAGAGGAGGAACGCATGAAGAAAGGGCCTATCCTTTGCCGCCTGGGTCTCCATACGCCCAGCAAGACCGAATACATCACCATCACGCGCCGCCGGAGCGACCGACACGGCGGAAAGTACGCCACCAACTACGCCGCCTGCGCCCGGTGCGGGAAAATCTGCTACCGCGTGCGCTTCCACAGAGAAAAGCCGAAGGAGGGCGAGCACAATGACCGTTGAATATAAACTGCACTTCGAGATTGCTGGAGAGTTCGGCGCCGAAATTTCCTTCGAGAGCATCCCCGGCATGAAGGAAGAAGACCTCGCCGCAGCCATCGACACTGAAAAGCTGGCGGAGCTTCTGTGCATCGACGCGCTGGGCTACGGCCCGGACGACATCGCCTTCATCACCGCGGAGCAGTACGCCGAGAAATACGGCCACGAAGAGGAAGGCGGTGGCGCCGGATGAACATCCCGCCGAAGGACCGAGAGAGGCTTCTGGATGCCATAGACGCACTCCATCGAAGCACGGCCGAGCTGAAGCGGTCTCTTTTGGCCGCTGTCGCCCCTATTTGCGAAGTTACAACCGAGGGCGGGAAAATACCCGCCGAAGATGAAAAAACGACCAGGCGGCCCGTGAGGGCCGTCGTGGTGGTCCATGCAGCTATTAAGGAGGAAGAGCATGAAGAGCAACGAGAGCGCCGGAGCAAAGTCCGAATTGTTCGCCGCCATCACCACCCGCGTCATGGAAAACGCTATCCAACAGGGCGTGGACGCCGGCATCAGGGCCGGCATTGAGTACATCGACGAGGAGAAGAAGAGGGCCAGGAAGGACCGCTATGACCGCCGCCTCCACAACACCCGCCTCCTCCTGAAGAATTACCGCCTTTTCAAGAAACACGCCCAGGGGGCCATCTACTCCGCCAAGCAGGCACGGGAAAGCGCCATCGACGTCCTCGACGGCCTGGACACCTACACCTTCAACGACAACCTCTACATCGAGAGCATCAGGACCAGCCAGCAGCGGACCCTTGTCATCCTCGAACACATCGACCACATGATGCGCTACTACAAAATCGACTGCACCGAGAACGGCAACCCCGAAGACCTCCGCCGCTACAACGTCGTCATGGCGACCTACATCAACGAGCCGAAAATGTCGCCCGACGAAATCGCGGGCACTTTTGGCATCGACCGCCGGACCATCTACAAGGACATCAACGCCGCCCTGAAGCCGCTCACGGCCTTGTTTTTTGGCATCGACAGCCTGAAGACCGAGTGACCGGGAGCCGAGGGCACAAAGTGGGCATTTACAGGGCAAAGGCAAAAAGCTAAAATTGATACGATGGAGAATGTGAAAATGAGCAACACAAACACCACCACAGAACCGAGGGCAACGACCCCCGACGGCTTCAAAGTCTTCTGTGCCTACGACGAAATCGCCGACATCGAGACCCTGAAGCCGAACCCGCAGAACCCCAACAAGCACCCGGAAGCGCAGATAAAGCTCCTCGCGGACATCATCGAGAAGGCCGGATGGCGGAACAACATCACCGTCAGCCGGCGAAGCGGTCTTATCGTCAAGGGCCACGGCCGCCTGGAAGCAGCCAAGGCCGCCGGCACGAAGTACGCCCCCGTCGAATACCAGGAGTATGCGACCGAGAGCGACGAGCTGGCCGACCTGGTCGCCGACAACCGCATTTCCGAGCTGGCCGTCCTGGATAAGGACCAAATCATCGACATTCTCGCCCAGCTCGAAGCCAACACGGACGGCCTCGACCCGGCCATGACCGGCTTCGACACCGACACCATCGAGAAGATGCTGAAGGAGGCCAAGGAGAAGAAAGAGGACGAAGCGGCCAAGGAGGCCGCCAAGCTCACGCTCCAGCAGCGTTTCCTCATTTCTCCCTTCACCATCCTCGACGCCCGCGGCGGCTTCTGGTCCGAGCGCAAGAAGGCGTGGAAGGCCCTCGGCATCCGCTCGGAGATTGGCCGAGGCGCAGACGACGACAAGACCGAAAGCGGCCTGACCTACGCACGAAGCAGCCAGCCGCCCAGCGTCTACGAGGCCAAGAATGCCTACGAGGAGAAGCTGGGCCAGAAGATAAGCTGGGAGGAGTTCGCCGAGCTGTTCCCGGACCAAATGGCCCAGGGCGGCACATCCATCTTTGACCCGGTCCTTTGCGAGGTTGCCTACCGCTGGTTCTGCCCGCAGGGCGGCAGCATCATCGACCCATTCGCAGGCGGCAGCGTCCGCGGCATCGTCGCCGCGCTTACCGGCCGCAAGTACACCGGCGTCGACCTTTCCGGCCGCCAGGTGGAAGCGAACCGGGCCAACTGGGAGGAAATCACCCACGACGGCCTCGGCGACTACGACGTCACCCCGCCGACCTGGATAAACGGAGACAGCACCCACATCGCGGAGCTGGCCCCCGGAACCTACGACCTCTTCTTCACCTGCCCGCCATACGCGGACCTGGAGGTTTACAGCGACAAGCCGGAGGACCTGAGCAACAAGGACTACCCGGAGTTTCTGGCCCTCTACCGCGACATCATCGCCAAGGCCACCTCGCTCCTGAAGCCTGACAGCTTCGCCGCCATCGTCGTCGGCGATGTGCGAGACCCGAACGGCTTCTATCGGAATTTCATCAGCGACACCATCGCCGCATTTCAGGACGCAGGCCTGAAGCTCTACAACGAAGCAATCCTCATTACCAGCTACGGCAGCCTCGCTATCCGAGCGGGAAAGCAGTTTGCCAACAGCCGGAAGCTGGGGAAGACCCACCAGAACGTCCTCGTCTTCTGCAACGGAGACCCCGCCCAGAGCGCCGCCTTTGACACCAGCACAGACGAGACCCTGGCCCACGACAACGCCGCCTTCCTTCAGAGGGGCGCCGGCAAGCTGGGTCAGGAGCACCAGAAGGTCCTCGTTTTTTCCAAAGGGAAGCCAGAAACGGCCGCCTCGGCCATTGGCGTCCCGGAGACAGCCGAAGACCTCGAAGACACCGACAACGCCGCCCTCCTCCGGGAGCTTCTCGGAGAGCAGGCGCCGGACGAAGAATAAACCGCAAGGGCGGAGGGAACACCCCTCCGCCCTCATGCTTTTTCAGGAAGGAGGACGACCATGGCAAAGAAGAAACGCCCGAAGCAAAACACCGGCGAGCTGTGGGACCAGATGGCCGGAGAGACCGCCCGAAACTATGAGCTTTTCTGCGCCTACCGCGATATGCGATATGACATCGGCACGAAGGAGAAGCCCCGCAACCTCCCGAAAATAGACCTCAGCCGCGAGCGGAGCATCCGCCGCCTCGGCGAACAGCTCGGCATCAGCCACAAGCCTCTGGAGACCCTATCGGCCACCTTCAAGTGGGTCGAGCGCTGCGAGGCCTATGACAAACACATGATGAACCGCGCCAGGGAGAAGAACGAAGCCGAGCTTTTGAAGATGTACGAGACCCACGCGGCCCTGGGCCAGCAGCTTATGAAGAAGGCCCTGGCCCGCCTCCTCACCATCCCGGAAGGAGACATCAGCGCCGCCGACCTGGTCCGCATGGCCGACGTCGGCGTCAAAATCGAACGTCTGAGCCGCGGCGAGAGCACCGAAAACCAAAAGGTCACCGGCGAGGTTGCACACTCCGGCTCCGTGAACGTCCAGGCGCCGGGAGCCTTTGACCTATCCAGCCTCACAGACGAGGAGCTGAGCGAGCTTGAAAAGCTCCTTGGAAAAGTTCAGTAATGCCGCGTTCGTGGACCGCGACGCGCTGCGGGCCGCCATCGCCAAAGAGAAGGCGGAACGCAACCTCTCCGACTTCATCACCCAGGCATGGCCCACTATAGAGCCGGGCACGACCTACGTCCACAACTGGCACATCGACATCATCGCCGAGTACCTACACGCAGTCAATGACGGCGAAATACGCCGCCTGTTGATAAATATGCCCCCGCGCCACATGAAGAGCATCGAGGCCACGGTCTGTTATCCCGTTTGGACCTGGACCCGGCACCCAGAGAAGCGCTTCATCAAGGTCAGCTATTCCGACAGCCTATCCCGCAAGCACAATATCCTTTCCCGCGACATCATCAACAGCCCGTGGTTCCAGGGCAACTGGGGTGAAGTCTTCAGCCTAAAGGACGACGTCAACCGTCAGAACGAGTTCCAGAACAACCACCACGGCATGATGCTCTCAACCTCCGTCGGCGGCTCCCTGACGGGCGACGGCGGCGACGTCATCATCATCGACGACCCGCAGAACCCCCTCATGGCGAACAGCGAAACGGAGCGGCAGAACAGTATCGACTTCTTCAAGAATACCCTCCAGACCCGTCTAAACGACCCGAAGACCGGCGCATTTATCATCATCATGCAGCGCCTCCACGAAAACGACCTCACCGGCTACGTTCTCTCCGAGGACCTGGGCTACACGCACCTATGCCTCCCGGCAGAGGCGCCGGAGCGCACCATCGTCACCTTCCCGAAGAGCGGCCGCCAGGTCGTCCGGGAGGCGGGCGACGTGCTCAACCCCGGCCGCTTCGACAAGGAAGTCCTCGCAGGCCTGAAGAAGAGCATGGGAAGCCTCCAGTATGCCGGCCAGTTCCAACAGGTCCCCGCGCCGGCGGAAGGCGTCATCTTCAAGCGCGAATGGCTCCACAACTTCTACAAGGACGGAGCCGCCCCCATCACCCAGGATATACAGTCCTGGGATATGGCCTTCACGAAGAGCGAAGGCAGCGCCAAAGTGGCCGGCTTCGTCATGGGCCGCCGCGGCTCCGCTATCTACATCAAGGACCTTGTCAACGACAAGATGACCTTTACCGAGAGCGTCGCCGCCGTCCGCACCCTATCCGGCAAGTGGCCCAGGGCGCGGGCAAAGGTCGTCGAGAACAAGGCCAACGGCCCCGCCATCGTGGACCTCCTGAAAAAGGAGATACCCGGCATGGTCGAATTCAACCCCCGCGGCAGTAAGGAGGAACGCGCCATCAGCGTCACCCCGTACTTCGAGGCCATGAACATCTTCCTCCCGGACCCGAAGACGCACCCCTGGGTCGACGACCTTATCCGCGACCTGCTCATATTCCCAAAGGGTACCTTCAAGGACACCACCGACGCCCTTGTTCAGGGCATCCTCTACCTCATGGACAAACCCACCGTAACCTGCCCGCCGAAGGACACCGGCGCACTGGCAAAGGAGAGCTACTGGCGCCGATAAGCCCGGCACCAGACCGGCACCGTGCAAGCCTGGTGCAAGCACAGTGACAAAAACGTGAAAGAACCTACCCAGCACTGACCCAGCATGAGGCGAGCACCATATCAGCACCAGAAAGTGCAAAAACGCCCCTCCCGATGCATAACCTGCCCGCCGAAGGACACCGGCGCACTGGCGAAGCGCTCTCGCAGCGCCGGAGGGCGAGAAACAACATCTTGTGGACGACGCGGAGAGTTATCCACAACATCCACCGTTTTCTCCACAGCACCGGGCGAGCACAGGGAAAGCACGGTGACAAAATGGAGAAAGAACTTCCTTTTACCTATTACCCTTTACCTTTTACTTTCTACTAACGTAGAAAGTATTTCGCGCATTTTCATGCGCGGCGGGCTTATCCTTGCCTTTTGCTTCCTATCGACGTAAAATGGGAGGACAGAAAGGAGGGATTATGTGCACATTCTGGTCCTGATAATCGTCATCATCCTTCTGATTTTCCTCGTTGGGAAGCTGCTCGAAGACATCGGCGGAACCTTGGGAATGATAGGTCTCGCCATAGTAGGCGCAGGCAAAGGCATCGCCTCTCTCTTCAAGAGGGCTTCCAGCAAGGAGAAAACAGAAAAGCCTCCCCGGCCGCCGAAGCAGCCGAAGAGGCCAGCGCCGGCCGAGGGACCGACGACGATCACCGTCAGGTGCAAATGCAAGCATCAATTCCAAGTCACCACAGACCCGGAGGGCGCGTGGCATGGCTTTTGCCCGGAATGCGGCGAGGCCATAAACATCGCCCTCAAGCGGGCCAAAAAGTAAAAGAAGAAGCAGCCACGTGTCTTTGGTCGGACGAGAGTGGCTGCTTCCGAACAGACAGGACCGAAGCCCTGGTGTCGGATAAAGTATATCAGCCGTGGGCCTGCCTGTCAAATAATTTTAACAGGAGGAACCCCAAATGAGAAAGACCATCATCACCATCGCGCCGGACGAGAAGCCCGGAACCCACACCCGCCACGAAGGCCACGACATTTTGACCCTCATCACCGCCCCAAACTTCCCCACTGCGAAGGACCTCTATTTTGACATCCTCGCGGAGGAAGCCCTCGACCGCGTCGAGGCGGAGATGGAGGGCAACGAGAAATGACGGAGCTGGAACGCATAGCAACAGGCGTCCTAAAGGGCATCATCAACGCCAACCCGGACGACGTGTGCCAAGCGTGGAAAGCCCGCCCGGCCGCTTTTGCGGCGTGGGCCGTTGCCAACGGCTACGCGCCGGGAAAAAAGCTCTACCGCATGGACACCGCCCAAAATTACACCCCGGAAAACTGCTTCTTCAGCAGTACGGGGCCATCTTCTGCCCCAAAGGTATTCATCGAGTACGACGGCCGAAGCCAGAGCCTCACGGAATGGAGCCGGGAGACCGGAATCCCATACGATACCCTCTACGGCCGCTGGTGCACGGGCAAGAAGCCGGCGGAGATTTTGAAGAAGGGACACCTGAAGACGGGCCGAGGGGCCAAGCACTACCTCACCGCAGACGGCCGGACCCAGAGCTGGGCCGCCTGGAGCCGGGAGACCGGCATATCCTACGAAACTATCCGCGGGCGCGTATGCGCCGGCTGGCCGGACCACAAGGTCCTGGGCCTACCTGAATAACCGATAGCAGAGAGCGCCGGGAGACTGGCGCTCTTTTCTATACCATCCCCGAAGAAAGGAGGAGACACCAATGGCAGAAATGAAAGAGCTGGGCCGCGTCGGCATGAACCGATGGGGCGGCCACTTCCGCGAGGAGTTCCTGACAGAACTTCAGGGCCGCCGCGGCATCCAGGCCTACCGCGAAATGTCGGAGAACGACGACATCATCGGCGCCGTGCTCTACGCAATAGAGCTTCTTATCCGGCAGGCCACCTGGGACGTTCAGCCTGGAGGCGACAGCGCCAAGGACAAAGAGGCCGCCGAGTTCGTGCGGAGCTGCATGGACGATATGACGGACACCTGGACCGACACCATCAGCGAGATTTTGAGCTTCCTGACCTTCGGCTGGAGCGCCCACGAAATCGTCTACAAGCGCCGGGCAGGCAACAGCCGCGACCCGCGCCTGAAGAGCAAGTACACCGACGGCCTTATCGGCTGGCAGAAACTCCCCATCCGAGCGCAGGAGACCCTCTACGAGTGGAAATACGACGACAGCGACAACCTGACCGGCCTCGTTCAAATGCCGCCTCCTGACTACGGCATCATCGAAATCCCCGTCGAGAAGCTGCTCCTTTTCCGCACCAAGAGCCGGAAGGCGAACCCGGAAGGCCGCAGCATCCTCCGCAACGCCTACCGCGACTGGTACTTCAAGCGCCGCATCCAGGAAATCGAAGGCATCGGCGTCGAGCGAGACCTCGCCGGCTTCCCGACCCTCACCGCCCCCGAAGGTATCAACATCTGGGACGACGAAGACCCGGAAATGCTCCGCATGAGAGCAGCGGCCGAACGCCTCGTCCAGAACATCCGCCGCGACAGCATGGAAGGTATCGTCATGCCGGCCGGCTGGCAACTCTCCCTTTTGAGCACCGGCAGCCGCCGCCAATTCGACACCAACGCCATCATCGAGCGCTACGACGCCCGCATCGCCATGACGGTCCTGGCCGACTTCGTCCTCCTGGGCCACCAGAACACGGG
>ERZ808262.846-NODE-846-length-10936-cov-6.624483_pt1 | contig 10936 bp, 14 predicted proteins | sample MGYA00520895_ERZ808262 | MGnify/ENA primary metagenome ERZ808262 (study PRJEB31516, sample SAMN03275588) | gut metagenome | biome: mammalia-associated habitat; material: feces | host: Papio cynocephalus | place: Kenya | collected 2012-08-02 ... | reverse complement strand
GATTCCTCCACGTGGCTAAAGACCACGTGGTTTCCTCACGCAAAAATTTATGAAAATAAGGATACCATTGATTATTGTATTGTTGATGATAATAACGATATGTTACCTTATCAGATGAGAAATTTCGTTAAAATTGATAGTTTGTATGGTGTCACTGACGATGACATTAACAAAATCAAGGATATATTAAAATTTTGAGCATAGAATATGAATAAAGGAATATTTCATAATGCACAATTTGGTGACAGATTCAAGACAAGAGATGGTCTCGAAGCCATTTACCTCAGTTCTGAACGTCATCGTGATAAATTGGGGCATTTAACAGATTGGATATATCATAATGTGGTTATTAATATAAATGGCATTGTCCCTTTGGAAGGACGCCCTCCTTTGATTACCAAAGAGGTAAGTACTTATGTGGAATACCGTGATTTTGCAATCAGTTCAAATCTAAAATATTACACAGATGGTGGGTGGAAAGATCGAGAAGAAGACATCGTCAGTAGATGGGACGCAGGTGACAGTAAGCACATGACCAAACAAGAAGCCATCGATAAAATTAGGGCATTGGAGACTGTATTACCGACAGCTTCAAATGAAATTAAAGGGATAATTGAAACTTTAACCAAATAATAATAGTAATAATGGAATACTATCTTATATTAATACCTATATTATTGACCGTTATCTTAATAGCAATATGTCGAGTGGTCAAGGGTAAAGAGTTCTTTGACCAAAAATATAAGGAGGATGGTGCTGCGACTGCAATGTTTCTATCAATCCCGACGTTATTCACACTAATGTTGATAGCTTTCCTTTCATTTTCAATGAAATCCTGCAATAGTACTGATACTGAGTATCTTAGTTATTATTACACCAAATTACGACATACAGATAAATGGAATGAATACATTCATCAGACTTGTACAAGAAGAGTAAAAACTGGTGAAACACAGGATGGTGAACCTATTTATAAGGAAGAGGAATATGACTGCTCCTATGTGGATGAACATCCCGAGAGATGGATAGCATATGACAATGATAACTCTGAGATTTATCTCAATGAGGATGAATGGATGAGAATTAAGAATAAATGGAAAGTCCCATCCATATTCGTAGATATGCATCGTGACTATTATACGCTTGATGGCGATGCACAGGATTACGCATGGGATAAAAAGAAGGAAACAATAGAAACTTATTCGCAGACACATCAATATCATAATTATATCGCAAATTCACAATCACAATTCAAATTTCGTGATATAAGTCGAGACGAAGCCAAGGAATTAGGATTGTACGATTATCCAAAGATTGAGAATAATGAACAGAATCCTATAATTGGTTACATCAAATTCATCAAAAATAGTGACATAAAAGAATTGCAATATTTAAACGCAATATATGGCAAATCGAAACAGTTCAGGACATTTGTATTAATCTATGCGGATAAGTCTCCATCAATCGTAGAAGACCAAAGATGTTATTGGCAAGGAGGAAATAAAAATGAATTTATTATTTGTATCGGTATTGACAGCAAAACTAATGAGCTGAAATGGGTAAATGGTTTCACTTGGATGGATGATGAAACGATGCTACTTCGCTGCCGTGATGAAATGTCACAGAAAAAACAATTCCTTATTAAAGACTATTCACAATGGATTCAAAAGAATATCAAATTGTGGAAACGAAAAGAATTCAAGGATTTTGAATACATTGAGGAAGATGTGTCGCTTACGGATGGTCAAATGATGGAAATAATGGTGACAGTTATTATCGTTAATATCCTCATTTTAATTATATTTGGCTGCGCAATAATGTCAAACGAAAAGATGACTTTTGTATGATTAGATATATTCATGGTTCGTCAGACAGTGTCGATTTGGACACTGTTTATGTTTTTGAAAATGAACCGACATTTAAGGAAGCAAAGGAATTTTGCGATAATAAAAAGGACGAGAATGCAAACATCATTTGTATTGACAATGGCAAGGTATCTTATTGTTATAAAGGAACTATCGACGAGATTAACAATAGTATTCTTGCGACGTATAGTTTGCATAAACAAGATTATCCTCTAATAGTCACTGACAAAGTTGAAAGAGACAAATACCTTAAGTTAATACGTTCCAATAGATGTATTACATCGCAATTCTCAAGGACGGACAACAGAACCGTAATTAAGAAAGGTCTCAATGGCAATTGGAGTGATAGGAAAAAAGCTCTCCTTGCTATAGAGGATAAGTTAAGTCTATTTAGCTTAATGCCTTTAATGTATGGCAAGAAGAATTCAATTGAGATACTTAAAGCGATTGCGTTCCAAATTGGTCAAACGTTGGCGTTATTTGTCGTCAATGAAGAATTGTATACCAAGAACGATGTTTCTGAAAAATATCCTTTGCTGAGACAATATCTTGAAAGATATATGACAGATACAGTGGATATTAGGACAATGTTACGTCAGCTGATAAATGTCCTCCAAACAGAAAAATACAAGATTATCGGTGAACACGGCGTACAGTTTGAAAGTAATTCAAGCGTGGTGTATGATATGAAAACTGAACAGAAAAAGGTAATTAATAAAAATTAGTATATGACCATTAAGTTTAAAGATAAAATTTATACATTTTCACCTAAATTTATTAATGGTGATTTAATAAAATTCAAAGGTAAATATTATTCTATAATGGAGGTTAGTGAAGACAGTGTAAGTATCTGGTATTTGTGAATGCTCACCGATTATTTTGAAAGTTAATGCAGATGTTAATGGCAGCTATAACATATTGAGAAAATGTAAGCCAAATGCCTTTGATGAGCAATGGTATAATGGGTGTGTAGTTCACCCAGTGGTCATAAGAACCACGAACTGATTTCATTGAATTTCAATGGAATTTGGAACTATAAACGATGAATATGGCATTACATTAAACAGAGAAGTACTATTAAATCCCTTGGTCGATAGTAAACGTGACGAAAGAAAAATTCTTGATTTCTTGGAGGAAATAAAGAAAGATGAAGAACTGAAACTAAATTTTCTCGATTATATAAATAATCATAATAACTATAAAGCTGAATATGGGGGATAATCCATATTTTGAGAACAATTATTACTACTATAATCATATAAAAATCAGTAAAGATGAAACATAGTATCTTATTTATCGTCGATATGCAGAATGATTTTATCGACGGAAGTTTGGCAGTAAAGGGAGGTAACGAGGCTGTCGATAATTTAATCAAGCATATTGATGGACTTGATAATTCAGAATATTACAACGCTGTAATCATTACTAATGATTGGCATACCGAGAATCACATTTCCTTTAAGGAATGGCCGAGACACTGTGTCGCAAACACAAAAGGGGCAGAAATTCCTGATAGATTAGCAGATAAATTATACGATACATATAGTTACGATTTCATTTATTTTGAATATAAGGGGCGTTCCAAGGACAAGGATGAATATTCAATCTTTGATAATGAGAAGAATCGTGAAGAAGTACAGAGTTTAATAGAAGGCTATTCATATAAAGGCGAGGAAACGACTATCACGGTTTGCGGAATTGCGGGCGATATCTGTGTATACAATACCATCAAGGATATGATTAAACTTAGGTACAAAGATAGAATTGAGGTCTTGGTAGACGCAACAGCTTCCATTGATGGAGGCAAAAAGCTAAATGAATTAATTGAAGCTGAACATTTGAAAAAAGTATATTGTTAGTCCTATATTAATATAGGATATAATAAATACTTTTATTGTAATGAAAGGCTTTAAAAAAATATACCATAAGGTAAAATGGATTGGCTATATGTACACTGAGAAATGTGGCATTTATAATGCATTTCTTCAGAATATTGTACTATGGCTAATGATAATAATAGGATAATATATGAGTTACGGATGATTAAAAGAGAATTAAAAGATGTTGGTAAATATTCAAAGGCTAATAGGTTTGTCCTTCAATTCGATAAATCGATAGAATTCCCCGAATGGGAAGTTTCTAAATTTGAATATGGAAATGATAATACATTTATGATATCATTAATGGATTATGTCTTTAAGGATGAAGGAATAAAGTATTCAACAGGAAGCTACTTTAACGAAAAGATGAAAGGTCAATCTAATTACGACATAGAAATAATCCATTTGGAGCCTGATAATGGCGAGACAATGTATATCGAAAGTTTTACGGGTTGTAAGATTATACAAATAAAGCCAGATAATTTAGACTATGGTTCAGATGAAATACATAAGATAAAAGTAACTTTCAGTTACGAGAAAAAAGAATACGATTTCTGATTTAATATAAATAAACAAAAAGAGAATCGGTGGTGTACCAAAGAATTTTTCAATGGTTACATCACCGATTACATTTATTATCACTTTTCAGAAGCCTACGTTATCCCACATCTTTGTACTGCCATTACCTTCAGGATGCCTTACAAGTTCATCTACTTTTTCTCTTGCAGCTTCCAAGGCTGAAATAACCTCTTGATTAATATCATCGGTAGTATCGTATTCATTTTCAAACGCTTCCTCGAATTTGTCAATCGCATTAATTAATTGATAATAAGGCTCTTTAATCGAAGTTTCATTCTCCCTCAATACCTTTCTTATGCTATTCTCTACTATCTGATGTATCCTTGCTTTTGTTGAATTTCTCATTATATGTTGTATAAAAATTTTATTATATATTAAATAAATATCATTATATATCAGTTAATAAATCGCCCAGATAACTACTCCATCTTTGCGTGGCATAGGGGAACATACTCTCGCCGATTCTTCGACAATTTCCTCCTCATCAATAACACCATTATAATAGTCGAGTATGAAATTTCCAATTGCTTCGTTTTCACTATCGTAATAATTAACAAGGTAATCCACTATCCCGTGATCGATTTCATGACCTATAGTAATTTTTGCTTGTGCCTCTATATTGAAATCGTCTTTATCAATGCCTCTTTTGCACATTTCGTCATATATATGAGAATAATTAATTGCAATTAATATGATTCCTTGTGATAGTTTGTTTGATGACGCTTCGTAGGATGCCAACCAACGCCTTTTGCCAAAATTATACACTGTATCTGTCCTTTATCTCATCAAGAACTTCATAAATTTTTGCGTGAGGAAACCACGTGGTCTTTAGCCACGTGGAGGAATCACGCCCTCCATTTTTTTTTAATAATTATTATAACTTTTCAAAATTACTTACACCCACTTTCGAGCAGCGAGCTGCCCCTGAGTGGCAGGGTGTCGTCAATCACCCGATCGTCCGCAGTCCACTGACTTCGTGACAAGCCCACAAGTCTTCAGCCTGTGGGTAATTGACTAATAATTATTAATTGATTTGAAAACTTTTTATCAATTGTTCCTTAATGTAAGGTAATTGTACTTTTTCATATGTTCCATCTTCCTTTAACCAAATGAGACGACGGTCAATTACTTCATAACCAAGGTTTTCAAGCATCATCGAATACAATCCTTGTTGTATCATATAATGTGATAATGCCTCATCATAAAGATTATCAAAGGGGGGCTTCATCATTATATTCTTGTTACGATTATAATCATTGGTTAAACTGTTGTTGTTCTTGTAGTCTGTCTGCATTATTACCCATTTTCCGTTCTTTTTCTTATATGCGAATAATGTATCGGCAGTTCCACAAATAATCTCGTTAATGCCATACTTATTTCCAAGTGGCAGATACATCTTACATTCGGCAATCAATGGGTATACATTTGGTAATGAGAACATTTCCTCCCAAAATGACATTCCAGCCTCTTCCTTTTTCCCCAATGGAACTAAATAGCCTCTTTCATATTGAGGTTGGATTTGCGAAGGTATCTTGAATTTTTCTCCGAACATTATCAGATTCTGTAATTGCTCATTATAGTAATGGATTTGTGTACCTTGGTTCGTCGCCCTTAGATTGTTTTCATCCCATTGCCTTTTTACAACGTCATGAGGGATATTGTGGTTAACGGAATATTTCAGACTTACCTCATTCCAGTCTATCTCATTCTCGAACCGATGTATTATCGCAGATGCCGATGGTATCCCCTCAAGCACCGTGCCGTCGGAGTTATGCAGATTATAGATGTGACCTTCCTCGATGAACTCCAAGTTTGAAAAGGAAGACAAAATATGATCTCTCATTTGTGTGACTTCCTTTGGTTCGGGGTTGTCACGCAGTCTCTTGTTTATGTCTTCAATATTTATCATATCTAAAAATATTATATATTACAAATATACTATTTTATTCCGATAATGGAAAATTTTTTAATATTTTTTAAATTCCTTATTCGCCTTTGTCTCAATGGCTTAAGTCCATCGAAATCATATTCATTAAAAAATTTTTAGAAAAAGGTAGGCTTTCGTTTGAATTAATTGTCGTTTTATTCTATTTATTATATAGATGGACGCTCGTGGATACATATCGAACATACGAGACGCAGTTTATATAAAGTGCTGTTCAGATATTAAGCAATATATAAAATTCGCTATTGTCTCTATGTGCAATGCGCAATCGACGCAGTAAGTTCATCTTAGTTGAAAAAGAGTTCAATGATGAACAAATTAATTAAATAATTATTTATATAAACATATAGAGACAAATGTCAAAGACAACTAAAATCTTACTTAAGAGAAGTACTGTCGCAGGAAAAGCTCCTACCGCCGAAATAATGGAACCAGGTGAAGCTTTCGTAAATATCGCCGACGGTGCAGAACATCTGTATTTCAAGAATACAGCAGATGAAGTCGTTGCAACCAAGCTTGGTCCTCTTGACAAGGAACTTGACGAGACATCGGAGTACGGTGTGGAAAACCAAGCGATTGCCAAGAAATACAATGAATTGAAGAAGCAACTTGACTTAATTTCACAAATATATTCGATATACGGATTTGCAAGGGTAAACGGAGACAATTCTCCTAATGGAACTATCTTCTTCGGAGAGGACAGTAACCTCAAAGAGATTACGTCCCATTTTCATATGGGACTAACCATGAAGAATGGAAAACTGTACAAAAGGTGTGCAAATTGTCGTCTCGATGTTGCTGCCGACGGTACTAAATTAAAAATCGATGGTACTAATGGTGATGTGATGTTGTTCACTGACTCGGATTTGTATTTCTTGAAGGGTACTGTCGCAGCACCTACAGACCTTAACCTTGGTGACGGAGTTGAATTGAATATTATTGCCTTTGGTATGTCACCATTCAGAATTTATAATGTCAACGCAAAGAAATTCTCACCATTTGCACTTAATCCACAGTATACCGTGAACTGCAAAATAAACGGTATCGATGATGTTGTGTGTGCTCATTCAATTTTCAATACCAAATATGCAGGCACATATACCAAAGCACTTGGTTGGTTTAATGAGACATTCAAACCTAATGGCAACGGATACCCAAACCAGAATATTAGTTCGATGCAAAGTATTTGGTATGCACAAGGAAAGAATGCTAACCAAAAGACGAACAGACCTTATATGGGTGGTTACTATGAATTTTTTGAAATATTCCTTGCCCTTATGTTCTGTGAGTTGAAGAGCGTTTACCATCAGTTATTCACTTCATTCGGTACTGGTTGTACGAATTTAGGCGGAAGTATAAAAGATTTCAACCAAATGTCGGCTTATAGTGGAATAATGTACGTGACTAAAGATGGTACTAAGAAGTACGGCAAATTGACACGAAGCATTACCATCGCCAACGGTAGCGATTCTTCTAACAATCCAATCGAAGGCCTCGTAGGTTCTTCTATATACGGATTTACCGAAATGCTTGAACCTGATCGTATCTTGAACGATATTGCAAAGGCAGGACTTATCAACAAGATTTGGGACGGTGTTACAGCCGATAGTCAGAATGCGTCTGTAGTGTTCGAGTATGATGACGAAGGTAATATGAAGGTGTCTGATTTCACCAACGAGGAATTGGCGACAGGTGCAAATATGACTCCTAATCACAAGTACTACCAGGTACGTAGCGTTCCTAATGTAATGGGAATGTCAGATGGTGCGATGACTGCCGTTATCAACATTTACGTTAAGATGACGTTCAAGGATGGTACTACCGTGAACAATGTTGACCATACAGGTGGATATGTTGTGTATAAAATGTCTCATCCTGTATATCGTGGTATGTGCTTGATGGACGGTATGTTCAAACAGATGCAAGGTTGCCATTATGTGAACTATTGTTATGAGGGGGCTACCGGCGAAGATGGCAACAAGGAAGCTGACAAGTACGTTACTTATTTCAAGTGCGCTGAGAATGTGGATGACCTTCCTGCACAGGAGGCAGATTCCATTGAGTATTTCGGCGACGTGGATAAAGACTTGGCAATGGAACGTGGATTGACCAAGGTAGTTCAGACACACGGAGAGATGACACTTTTGCAGAAGAGGGAAACTCCGTCTTGGGCGAAGAAAGCTGATTACAACGCTTCATTGATGTGTTATACCCAAAGTGGTGCTGGTATTTCAACAGGTGAGTGTGCGTTCTTGCTTAATAACGCTAGTTGGAGTAATGGCGATACTAATACCACCGATGAAGGATTGCCGACTGCGGGTAGGAAGTGTGTGAACGCTTTTTCGTTAGGCTGCTACTCGATGTGGACTTACGTTTCTGCTCGTACGGTCGATAGCAATCTTTCAGTGAACGACAGCACTGATTTTCTCGCCGGTGCTTTTGCCATCCCTCACCTTAGCTTGTAAACAACGACTATAACCGTTGGCCTAGACAAATGCGTACATAGTAAGGTGAGTGGTGAACGAACCTTACTGGTACTTAAGAAAAAAGAAATAATAAATAAATTTATATTACATAATATAAGGAAATGACAACAAGTTTAACATTTTTGGAAAGACATCCATCAATTGAGTATGGAGTCTTGGGCAATACATATGTATATGCCAATGAACAGGAAGTAGAGGAAACATATGCTGATATGAATACTGAAGGCGAAGAAGAGGAAAAAACTCGCACTGTTTATAAGTATGATGTGATTGAAGTCGATAAGAATCTCAAGACGGAAGCTGAGATTATTTCAGCATTAAAGTCAATGAAGACAGATGAAATCATTAAATACGATACATCGTCAAATGTAAATGTATTCTCATTGAATGGTACCGATGTGTGGTTGGATAGAGATACCCGTGTAAGTTTGATGAACTCTACTACCATTGCCAAGAATATAGGTCAGGAAGAGACTACTCTTTGGTTGGGAACTGTTAAAATCGTCGTTAAGTGTGACCAAGCAATTCAATTGCTTTCTGCTTTGGAGATGTATGCGTTAGGATGTTTTAATAAGACTGCCGAGCATAAAAAGAACGTAGAGGCATTGAATACAATTAATGAAATTGTTTCATATGATTATACGGTTGGTTATCCTGAGAAACTGAAATTGGTAATTGAACAATAAAGAATAAAATTGGTAGGATGATATGTCGATTTTTGCATTTATTTGTTATCTTTTATCATTCACGATATACATTATATATCTTTGTGCTTGTATAAAGAGATACGGAAGTAAAATGGATTGCATATCATCCACTTTTTATCTTAACAAGAGAAAGTGGGTATTCGGTGCAATCATAATTTCCATTTCATTCTTGATATTGCCTTCTTGGTTGGAGATAAGTGGAGATAACTACACATTCTTAGCTTTCTTGTCAACAACATTATTAAGTGTCGTTGGTATTTGTCCAAGGTATTTGGAAGATGAAAGAAGAATACATCTTGCTTCGGTTGCCTTGTCTTGCGTGTTGTCGCTGATATGGAATATTGTATCAGGTACTTATGTATTACCTATAATAGGTTTAATATTATTGCTGTTATATAAGGCAATATTCAATGTTAAGGATATGGCGTTATCAAGTGAAATAATGGGTTTTATCAACATTTATATGTCTATAATTATTAAAGCGTTCTTTATGTGATTAATTAAATAATTATTTATATAAACAAATAGAGACAAATGTCAAAGACAACTAAAATCTTACTTAAGAGAAGTACTGTCGCAGGAAAAGCTCCTACCGCCGAAATAATGGAACCAGGTGAAGCTTTCGTAAATATCGCCGACGGTGCAGAACATCTGTATTTCAAGAATACAGCAGATGAAGTCGTTGCAACCAAGCTTGGTCCTCTTGACAAGGAACTTGACGAGACATCGGAGTACGGTGTGGAAAACCAAGCGATTGCCAAGAAATACAATGAATTGAAGAAGCAACTTGACTTAATTTCACAAATATATTCGATATACGGATTTGCAAGGGTAAACGGAGACAATTCTCCTAATGGAACTATCTTCTTCGGAGAGGACAGTAACCTCAAAGAGATTACGTCCCATTTTCATATGGGACTAACCATGAAGAATGGAAAACTGTACAAAAGGTGTGCAAATTGTCGTCTCGATGTTGCTGCCGACGGTACTAAATTAAAAATCGATGGTACTAATGGTGATGTGATGTTGTTCACTGACTCGGATTTGTATTTCTTGAAGGGTACTGTCGCAGCACCTACAGACCTTAACCTTGGTGACGGAGTTGAATTGAATATTATTGCCTTTGGTATGTCACCATTCAGAATTTATAATGTCAACGCAAAGAAATTCTCACCATTTGCACTTAATCCACAGTATACCGTGAACTGCAAAATAAACGGTATCGATGATGTTGTGTGTGCTCATTCAATTTTCAATACCAAATATGCAGGCACATATACCAAAGCACTTGGTTGGTTTAATGAGACATTCAAACCTAATGGCAACGGATACCCAAACCAGAATATTAGTTCGATGCAAAGTATTTGGTATGCACAAGGAAAGAATGCTAACCAAAAGACGAACAGACCTTATATGGGTGGTTACTATGAATTTTTTGAAATATTCCTTGCCCTTATGTTCTGTGAGTTGAAGA
>ERZ808262.841-NODE-841-length-10972-cov-2.801227_pt1 | contig 10972 bp, 7 predicted proteins | sample MGYA00520895_ERZ808262 | MGnify/ENA primary metagenome ERZ808262 (study PRJEB31516, sample SAMN03275588) | gut metagenome | biome: mammalia-associated habitat; material: feces | host: Papio cynocephalus | place: Kenya | collected 2012-08-02 ... | reverse complement strand
GCCCCGTTTGGGGCCTTCTTTTTATGAGATGGGGGCGCCGCTCATACAGAGCTGCGCCCCCATCGTCGTTTCGCTGTGCGGGTTCGTTTTCCTATTCGATGAAATCGCCCACGCGGTGGACTTCGGGTTCGAGGTCCACGTCGAATTGGCGCTTGACCTCGGACTGGATGTGGCGGATGAGTTCGTCGACGTCGGCGGCGGTGGCGTGGTCGGCGTTGACGACGAAGCCGCAGTGCTTCTCGCTCACCTGCGCGCCGCCCACGGCGTATCCGCGAAGTCCCGCGTCCATGATGAGCTTGCCGGCGAAGTGGCCCTCGGGGCGCTTGAACGTGGAACCGGCGCTCGGCATCTCGAGCGGCTGCTTCTCCTCGCGGCGCTCGCGATAGCCGTCCATGTCGGCCTTGATCATCGCGGCGTTGCCCGGTGCCAGGCGAAACGTCGCGGAGAGCACGATGAAGCCGTCGCTCGCGATGCGGCTCTTGCGGTAGCCGAGGTTGAGCTCGTCCACATCGAGATCGATGATGGCGCCGCTGCCGCGAATGCCGTCGTCGACCGCGCGGGCCGGCTTGTAGACACGCACGGACTCGAGCACATCGGCCATCGAGGAGCCGTAGGCGCCGGCGTTCATGTAGCACGCGCCGCCCACCGATCCCGGGATGCCCGAGAGCGGCTCCATGCCCGTGAGCTCGGCATCGGCGGCCGCCGCGGCGACGTCCGAGAGCAGCGCGCCGGCGGCCGCCGTCACGCGGTCGCCCTCGACCGTGATGTCCGCAAGGCCGGATCCGAGCGCCACGACGACGCCACGGATACCCTTGTCGCCCACGAGCAGGTCCGACCCGTTGCCCACGATGGTGAGCGGCAGGTCGCAGCGGTAGCAGGTGTCGAGGGTCTTGACGAGCCCCTCCTCGCTGTCGGGCGTGATAAAGATGTCGGCCGGCCCGCCGATCTTGAACGTGGTGTGCTCGCGCATGGGCTCGCTCATCTGGACATTGTCCTCGCCGGCGGTCGCGGCGAGCGTGCAGAGCAGGTCCTCATTGAAGAAGTCGTTCGAATGCATATGGGTTTCCGCCTTTTGGTGGTCGTTGTCATGCGAGTAGGAATATACCCCATGGGGCGTTTCGCTATGTGCGCCCACGGCGGTAAAGTTGCCGTTTGGCGATGAGGTAAAGCGTTTACCATCGAGGTCGCGGGGCGGCCACTATAATCTCTTGCGATTATGCGCGCAGCGCGGGAGGAGCAGTATGGCGAACAAGGTCACCCTGAAGCAGATCGCCCAGGAGGTCGGGCTCTCGCCCTCCTCGGTCTCGCTCGTGCTCAACAACCGCCCGTGCCGTATCTCGGAGGAGAACCGCAAGCGCATCAAGGAGGTCGCGGCGCGCGAGCACTACGTGCCCAACCAGATCGCCCGCAGCCTTGTCATGCGCGAGTCCCGCACGCTCGGCCTGATCGTCCCCAACATCGAAAGCCGCTTTTTCGCCGCGCTCGCCGGCAGCCTCGAGAAGCGGTGCCGCGAGGACGGCTACGCCCTCTTTATCACGAGCTCGGGCGGCAGCGCCGACGACGACCTCGAGCTGCTGCGCCAGCTGGTGACCCGCGGCGTCGACGGCGTCTTTCTGGTCGTGGGCGACGAGTTCTCGGACGACCGCGCCATGCGTGAGGAGCTGAGCCATCTGCCGATACCCGCGGTCATGGTCGACCGCGCCATCGAGGGGCTCGAGTGCGACAAGGTGATGTTCGACCACGAGCTCGGCGGCTACATGGCCACACGTCATCTGATCGAGGAGGGGCATCGCCGCATCGCCTGCCTGGTCAACGCGCGGCGTTCGAACACGGGGCGCAAGCGCTTGGCCGGCTACGAGCGGGCGCTGCGCGAGGCGGGGCTTCCCATCGACGCGCGCCTGGAGTTCGAGAGCGAGTACTACATCCCGAGCGCCTACGAGGCGTCCGAGGCGGTACTCGCCACCGACGCCACCGCCGTGTTCGCGAGCTCGGACAACATCGCGCTGGGACTCCTCAAGCGCCTGCACGAGTACGGCAAGCGGATCCCCGAGGACATGTCGGTCGTGAGCTACGATAACTCGGCGGCCGACGTACTCTTCGAGCCGGCGCTCACCGCGATCGAGCAGAACCCCGGCGAGCTCGCGGACCATGCGTTTTCCTGCATGTCCAAGCGCTTGGCCGGCACCGGTCCTAAACGGGTTGAAGAGATTGTGCTCAAGCCTCGACTTATCGTTAAAAACAGCGTACTTCATATCGATAAACAGAATTAAACGCGTTTATCATGTGCGCCGCGGTCGAATGTGGACGGATTGTGATGCCCGCGACCGCTGGTCAGGCACCGAGTTGAGCCCCCGTATCGCGATAACGGGATGATAAAACGTTTTTTCAGCATGATAAAACGTTTTAGCAACTACACTGGTTCCAGCATGGGACACAGGACCGCGCACAAGGCGCGGCCGCATCGCGAAGGGAGCCGGACATGGCCAAGACCATCGGCACGCCGTGGCAGAAGCTGGGACACGAGGTATCCGAGGAGGAGCTCGAGGGCGTCGACCGGTATTGGCGCTGCGCCAACTACCTGTCCGTCGGTCAGATCTATCTGCGCTCCAACCCGCTCATGCGCTCCGATTTCAAGGACGAGAAGACGGGCGAGATCCGCGACTTCGGCCGCCCGGACGTCAAGCATCGCCTCGTGGGCCACTGGGGCACCACGCCGGGCGTCAACTTCCTCTTCGGCCACGTCAACCGTCTGATCGCCGACCACGGCCAGAACGCCGTCTTCCTCATGGGCCCCGGTCACGGCGGCCCGGCCGGCACCGCGCAGTCGCTGCTCGACGGCACGTACCGCGAGATCCGCCCCGACATCACCGATGATGAGGCCGGCCTGCAGAAGTTCTTCCGCCAGTTCTCCTACCCCGGCGGCATCCCGAGCCACTTTGCGCCCGAGACCCCCGGCTCCATCCACGAGGGCGGCGAGCTCGGCTACACGCTCAGCCACGCCTACGGCGCCATCATGGACAATCCGAGCCTGCTCGCGGTCGCCGTGGTGGGCGACGGCGAGTCCGAGACCGGTCCGCTCGCCACGTCCTGGCAGTCCAACAAGCTCGTGAACCCTGCGACCGACGGCATCGTGCTGCCGATCCTGCACCTCAACGGCTACAAGATCGCGAATCCCACGATCCTCGCCCGCATCTCCGACGAGGAACTCACCAAGTTCTTCGAGGGTATGGGCTACAAACCGCATTTCTTCGTCGCCGGCTTCGACGACGAGTCGCACGCGAGCATCCACAAGCGTTTCGCCGCGCTCTTCGAGCAGGTCTTCGACGAGATCTGCGACATCAAGGCCACCGCGGAGGCCCAGCAGGCCGCCGGCGAGACCGTCACGCGCCCGGCCTACCCGATGATCGTCTTCCGCACGCCCAAGGGCTGGACCTGCCCCAAGGAGATCGACGGCAAGAAGACCGAGGACTCCTGGCGTGCGCACCAGGTGCCGCTGGCAAGCGCCAAGGACACGCACGAGCATTTCCGCGTGCTGCGCAGCTGGCTCAGGTCCTATAAGCCCGAGGAGCTCTTCACGTCCGAGGGCCAGGTCCGCCCTGAGGTCACGGCCTTCATGCCCGCCGGCGAGCTCCGTATCGGTGCGAATCCCAACGCTAACGGCGGCAAGGTGCGCCGCGAGCTCGAGCTGCCCGATATCCACGCCCACGAGATTCCCGTCGCCGAGAAGGGCCACGGCTGGGGCGCGACCGAGGCGGCGCGCGTCTTCGGTGAGTACACGGCCGACGTCCTCGCCAAGAACATGGACGATTTCCGTATCTTCGGCCCCGACGAGACGGCGTCGAACCGTCTGCAGGCCGCTTACAAGGTGACCAAGAAGCAGTGGGACGCCGGCTTCTACGGCGACGACGCCAACGACGAGCTCCTCGCCGGCACCGGCAAGGTCGTGGAGCAACTGTCCGAGCATCAGTGCGAGGGCTTCCTTGAGGGCTACGTGCTCACCGGGCGCTCGGGCGTGTGGAGCTCGTACGAGAGCTTCATCCATGTGGTCGACTCCATGGTCAACCAGCACTGCAAGTGGCTCGAGGCCACGCGTCGCGAGATCCCGTGGCGCGCGCCCATCAGCGGTCTCAACATCCTGCTGTCGAGCCATGTGTGGCGCCAGGACCACAACGGCTTCTCGCATCAGGACCCGGGCTTCATCGACCTGCTGCTCAACAAGGCCAACGACACGCATGTCGTGAACGCCTACTACCCGGCCGACGCCAACATGGCGCTCGCCGTGGCCGAGCGCGTCTATCGGTCGACCGACTGCGTGAATGCGATCTTCTGCGGCAAGCAGCCGGCGCCGACGTTCCAGACGGTCGACGAGGCGCGTGTCGAGCTCGCCGAGGGCGTGGCCCAGTGGGCCTGGGCGTCCACGGCAAGCTCGCTCGACGAGGCCGACGTCGTCGTCGCCACGTGCGGTGACGTGCCGACGCTCGAGGCCCTCGCCGCGACCGACATGCTCCGCGAACTCGGCATCAAGGTCTGGTTCGTCAACGTGGTCGACCTGCTCAAGATCCAGAACGCGAGCGAGAACGACGAGGCCATCTCCGACGAGCGCTGGGCTGAGTTCTTCGGCCGCGGCGAGAAGCCCGTGCTCTTCGCCTTTCACGCCTACGCCGGCACGATCCGTCGCCTGATCTGGGACCGTCCGGGTCACGACGCCTTCCGCGTCCACGGCTACGAGGAGAAGGGCTCCACGACCACGCCGTTCGACATGCTGCGTCTCAACAACATGGACCGCTGGGCGCTTGCGGCCGATGTACTGCGCATGGTCGATGCCGAGAAGTTCGCCGCGAAGATCGACGAGTGGGAGGCGTTCCGCGACGAGGCCTTCCAGTTCGCCGTCGACGAGGGCTACGATCACCCGGCCTTCACCGACTGGGTGTGGCCCGACGCCGCCGCGGCCACGGCCGAGGACGGCGCGCTCTCGGCGACTCAGATGACCGCGGGCGACAACGAGTAGCCAGCTTCCCCAGGCACCCGACCTTGCCGCTCAAACCGTCGCTTGCGTACTCAAGTACGCGGCGCTCCTCTTTCGCGGCAATCTCGGGCACCTGGGAACCCGGCGGGCTGAGACCGGCTCGCTGACTCGTGTTCGACCTATGTGGTTTCTTAATTTGGGGCTTTGAGATTCAATTGACCCTTTCCTCTGCCCGTCGACCGTTGTTTCCGGTCGGCGGGTTTCTTTTTCACGTGCTTATAATGGGGCGGTTTCATAGGTTTCGATCTTGAGAGGCGGAAGATGAGTTTCACGAGCGTGGCGCTTGAGATGGTGACGGTCTCGCTGCCGATCCTGCTGGGTTGGGCGATCGCCAAGCTGGGCTTCATGCAGCCCGAGTTCGAGCGCGAGCTGTCGCATCTGCTGCTCAAGGTGGCGCTTCCGTGCCTCGTGCTTTCGTCCGCCCTCGGCGACGACGTCAAGCTGCCGAGCATCGGCGACACCTTCTCGCTCATGGGGCTCACGGTCGCCATGTACGCCGTCGCGGTCCTCATCGCCTTCGCGATCCCGGCAATCATGCGCGCGCCCAAAGGCACGGAGTGTTCCTATCGCTTCGCCGTGCTCTTCGGCAACGCGGGCTTCATCGGCTTTCCCGTGATCCAGGCCGTGCTCGGCAAGCAGGCGCTGCTCTATGCATCGATCGCGCTTATCCCCATGAACTTCTTCATGTTCTCCGTCGGCGAGATGCTCTTTCGCGACGGCGCCGGCGGGTTCAAGAAGACGATGCGCAGTCTCGCGGCCTGCTGCAAGAATCCCGGGCTCATCGCGAGCTTGATCGTGCTCATCGTGGTGCTGACGGGTTGCACCGACTGGGGCGTGCTCGGCGATTCCATCAATATCGTGGGCACCATGACCACGCCGGCGGCGCTGCTGCTCATGGGTTCCTCGATCTCGCGTTACCGCCCGGTCGAGATGCTCACCAACTGGCGCGCCTATGTGACTGTGGCGGGGCGCCTGCTCATCGTGCCGCTGGCGAGCCTTGCCCTGGCCCGCGTCTGGCCGGGCATGAACCGGATCTTCATCCTCACGCTCGTGCTCGACATGGCCATGCCCGTGGGCAGCAACGGCACGCTCTACTGCCTGCAGTACGGCCGCGACGCGCGCCCGATGATGCAGTGCACGTTTTTGTCGATCGTCTGCTCGATCCTCACGATCCCCTTTGTGACCGTGCTCGCTGCGATGTAGAGGGATCGAGGCTGCCCGGCGACCGGGACGCACCTGCCAACCGCGAGCCCCAATGTTTCCAATTGAATACGCGGTTGGTTGTTTTGGGCGATTTATGCTGCGAGCACTCTAGTATGCTAAAGTATCGGGACATGTCGGCGGAGCCATGCCGACATCTCTGCAATTGATACGGCGATACATGAGGAGGCTCACCAGATGACAGCCACACCGTGGGGATTCCGGGATATCCTGCCCGAGGAGGCTCAGACGCGCGAGGACATCGCGCAGACGGTGAAAGGCTGCTTCAGGGAGCACCATTGCCTGCCGGTCGAGACCCCGATCCTCGAGGACAAGGCGTCGCTCGAGGAGGGTGGCCGCATCGCCGACACGCCGTTCACGCTGTTCGACGACGACGGCCGTTTGCTCGTGGTGCGTCCCGACAACACGCTTCCCATCGTGCGCTTGGTCGCGAACCGCATGAACGCCGGCGACCTGCCGCTGCGCCTGCGCTACGAGGCGCCGGTGGTGCGTGAGCTCCGGCGCGGGGGCGGCGGGTCGCGCCAGTTCACGCAACTGGGCTTCGAGCTGATCGGAGAGGGGGATGCCGCGGGCGATACCGAGGCCGTCTCCATCGTGGCCGAGGCCCTGCGCGCGCTCGGCCTGCCCGCCCCGCGCATCGTCTGCGGCAGCGTCCGCCCCTTCAAGGCGCTGCTCGCCGTATGCGAGGACCGCTCGCTCGCCGAGGAGGCCCTGCGCCTGGTGCATGCCAACAACTTCATCGATCTGGACGAGCGCGTGGCCGCGAGCGGGGAGAGCGATGCCGTCAAGGCCGCGATACGCGAGCTGCCCCGTCTCGCCGGCGGTGCCGAGGTGCTCGACCGCGTGGACGAGCTACTCGCCGCGGCGGGCGTGTGGGGCTCGGCGACATCCGAGCTGCGCGCGCTCGTCGAGGGGCTCGACGATCGGGACGCGGACACGCTCTCGTTCGACTTCTCGATCATGAACTCGTTCGACTACTACACGGGGCTCGTCTTCAAGGCCTATGCCGGAGGCCTCGCCGATCCGGTGGGCTCGGGTGGCCGCTACGACTCCATCTTCACCGGCGTTTTCGGCCGCGGCATCGAGGTGCCGGCGGCGGGGTTCGCCTTCTCGCTCGAGCGCCTCGAGGCGGCCAAGGCCGCGGACGAGCCGAGCGCGGCGGCGGACGGCGATGCGCAAGCGCCGCGCCCCCTGCGCATCGCCGTGCCCAAGGGCTCGCTCAAGGCCGACACCATCCGCGTGCTCGAGGCCGCGGGTATCGATGCCTCCGAGTTCGCCGATCCCGGACGCAAGCTCATCGTGCACGGGCGCGACACCGCCGGCGACATCGGCGATATCGAGTTCGTCATCGTGCGTCCGAGCGACGCGCCCGTCTTCACCGCATGCGGCGGCGCCGACTGCGGCATCTGCGGCTACGACTCGCTCATCGAGGCTGACGTGGAGCTTTTGCAGCTCGTCGACCTGGGATACGGCGGCTGCCGCTTTATCGAGGCCGAGCCCGCATGGCGCGCCGGCGAGGCCGAGCGCAACTATGCCCCCCTGGGGGGGCCGGGCGGGGCGACCCGCGCATCGCGAGCGCCTGGTACGCGAGCCGCGGCGTCAACGCCGAGATCGTCTCGCTTCACGGCAACATCGAGCTCGGGCCCATCGTGGGGATGGCCGACCGCATCGTCGACATCACGGCGACGGGCGCGACGCTGCGCGACAACGACCTCGTCATCACGGGCGAGATCATGGAGTGCACGGCGCGGTTCTTCGTGAACCCGGGCGCCGCGCGTCTGGACCCGCGCGTGCGGGAGCTGGCGGCGCGCCTCGCCACCGCCGTGGAGGGGCTGCATTTCGAGCCTGTCGCGGGCTCGGCCCAGTGACGGGCGCCTCAGCCAAAGCCGTGACCGTTGACCGGACGACGGAGCTCAAGCTGCGCTGTCCGAAACCTCGACCGATAGGGGATTGAAGATATGAAGACCATCAAACTCGCTCCCGGCGAGCGCCTCGTGACCGATCAGCTCAACCGCAAGGGCGTCCTTCCGGCCCAGATCGTCGATGCCGCGCGCGACATCGTGGCGAACGTGCGCGCGAACGGCGACGCGGCCGTGCGCGACTACTGCGCCCGTTTCGACGGCGTGGAGCTCGAGAGCTTCCGCCTGCCGCAGGAGCAGATCGACGCCGCGCTCGAGGGGCTCGATCCGGCCTTTGTCGAGGCGCTCGAGAAGGCCGCCCGCCAGATCCGTGACTTCCATCGCCGCGAGGTCGAGCAGAGCTGGTTCACCACGCGCCCGGACGGCACAATGCTCGGCGTCAAGGTGACCCCGCTCGCCGCGGCCGGCATCTACGTGCCGGGCGGTCGCGCCCAGTACCCCTCGACCGTGCTCATGAACGCGATCCCGGCCAAGGTCGCCGGCGTCAAACGGGTGGTCATGGTCACGCCACCGCAAAAGGACGGGCTCATCAGCCCCTACACGCTCGCGGCGGCCAAGCTCGGCGGCGTGGATGAGATCTACATGGTGGGCGGCGCGCAGGCGGTCGCCGCGCTCGCCTACGGCACGGAGTCCATCCCCAAGGTCGACAAGATCACGGGTCCGGGCAACGCCTTCGTCGCCGCGGCCAAGCAGATCGTCTCGGGCGATGTGGGCATCGACATGGTCGCCGGTCCCTCCGAGGTCTGCGTGCTTGCCGACGCTACCGCCAAGCCGATGGTCGTCGCGGCCGATCTCATGGCCCAGGCCGAGCACGACCCGCTTGCGGCCTGCTATCTCGTGACCTGCGACGAGGAGTTCGCGCGCGAGGTCGAGGCCGGTATCGACGTGCTCGTGGCGCAGTCGCCACGCGCCGAGATCACCCGCGCCTCGCTCGACAATGAGGGCACGATCGTCGTCGCCGCCGACATGGCCGCGGCGGTGGAGGCCGTGAACACCGTAGCGCCCGAGCACCTGGAGCTCCACTGCAAGGATGCCCTGGGGCTCCTCGGCGGCATCCGCAACGCCGGCGCCATCTTCGTGGGCGCCTGGAGCTCCGAGCCGCTCGGCGACTACGTGGCCGGCCCCAACCACACGCTTCCCACCGGCGGCACCGCCGTGTTCTCGAACCCGCTCTCCGTCGAGGAGTTCGTCAAGCGCTCGAGCGTCATCTGCTATACGCCCGAGGGCCTGCTCGCCGACGCCCCCGCCACGCAGCGCCTGGCCGAGGCCGAGGGTCTGTGGGCGCACGCGCTCTCCGCGGCGCTCCGCCGTCGCGTGCTCGAGCAGGGCGATGCGTCCGTGTCCCGCGATGCGCTCGCCGCCGCCGACCTCACGAAGGTCGCGTGGCCGGGCGATGCGCCGGAGACGGTGGCCGGAGGCGTCGACCTCGCGGCGCTCGATGCGGCTGCGGCGGGGGCCGCGGCCGGCGGGGAGGCGTAGGCGCGATGGCTGAGCTTTCCGCCCGCATGAAGGAGCTCGTCCAGCCCTATCTGGCCGGCATCGAGCCCTACGACCCCAACTTCACGCCCTGCCGCATCAACCTCTCGGCCAACGAGAACACCTATCCACTGCCCGAGGGCGTGCGCGCAGCCGTCGATGCGGCGCTCGCCGCCACGCCGCTCAACCGCTATCCCGACCCCATGTCGAACGACCTGCGCGACGAGCTCGCCCGCTGGCACGGTGTCGCACGCGAGAACATCTGCGTGGGCAACGGTGGCGACGAGCTGCTCTATAACTTTTTGCTCGCCTTTGGCGGCACGGGGCGCACGCTCCTCAACTGCCCGCCGTGCTTTAGCGAGTATGCGTTTTTCGCCTCGCTCTGTCAGACGGAGGTCCGCGACGTTTGGCGCGATCCGGTGACGTTCGAGCTCGACCAGGCGGCCGTGCTCGAGGCGGCGCCGGCGTGCGACCTCGCGATCGTGACCTCGCCCAACAACCCCACGGGCGACCTCGCCCCGCGCGACTTTGTCGCGGCGCTCTGCGACGCCTGCCCCGGCATGGTCATGGTGGACGAGGCCTACATCGAGTTCGCGGACGGGTCTTTCGGCGCCGACGCCACGTGCCAGGAGCTGCTCGCCGAGCATGCCAACCTCGTGATCCTGCACACGCTTTCCAAGGCCTTTGGCGCGGCGGGCTGCCGTCTGGGCTACGTGATCGCCGCGCCCGACGTCATCGACGTCTTCGGCGCGATTCGCCAGATCTACTCGGTGAACGTGCTCACGCAGGCAGCGGCGACGGCTGCCGTGCGGGCGCGCGATGCCTATGCGCCCGTGGTCGCGAAGATCGCGGCCGAGCGCGAGCGCGTACTCGCGGAGCTGCGTGGCCTTGCCGCCGAGGGCCTGCCGGTGGAGGTCTGGCCGAGCACGGCGAACTTCTTGCTCGTGCGCCTGCCGGGCGCTACCCGCGTGCGCGAGCGGATGCGTGACGAGTATTCGATCCTGGTGCGCGACTTCAGCTACGCGCCGGGGCTCGCGGGGTGTCTGCGCGTCACCGTGGGCACGCCCGGGGAGAACGACGAGGTCCTGGCGGCGCTTGCCGCTCTCGTGAAGGAGGAGATGTAGATGGCCCGTACCGCGGAGGTGACCCGCACGACGGGGGAGACCGATATCACCGTGAAGCTCGACCTGGACGGGTCGGGCACCTGCGACATCTCGACCGGGGTGCCGTTTTTCGACCATATGCTCAACGCCTTTGGCCGCCACGGCCTGTTCGATTTGACGGTGCACGCGACGGGCGACGTCGAGGTCGATGCGCACCATACCGTGGC
>ERZ808262.832-NODE-832-length-11123-cov-8.194073_pt1 | contig 11123 bp, 23 predicted proteins | sample MGYA00520895_ERZ808262 | MGnify/ENA primary metagenome ERZ808262 (study PRJEB31516, sample SAMN03275588) | gut metagenome | biome: mammalia-associated habitat; material: feces | host: Papio cynocephalus | place: Kenya | collected 2012-08-02 ... | reverse complement strand
GATTTCCCACCCTACGCCCCGCCAGAACGCGACCCAAGTTGGGGCGAGAAAAAAGCATACAAAACGCACAAAAATTTACCTACATATTTGTGCAAAATGACACTAGACAAAAACGCCAAAAGCGACTATAATATACTTGTAAGTTAAATAAAGAAACTACAGAAAGCGAGGTACACAAAATGAAAATTGAAACCGAGATAAGACTTTTAATAGCAAGTGTCGATACATTTAACGAATTGATCGATATGCTTATAGCCGCTAGTCTTTACCATATTAGCAAAAAATGAATATGACAAGGCTATTAAATGCGAAAACACATATCAAGAAATAGCAATGAAAACCAAGCGGTATAAAAGAAACATCTAAACAAAACATATGTCTTACGGTGGTGATACAATTTATCACCGCCGAAAGCAAAAAAGAATAAAGGAGAATATAAAATGAGATATTTTGTAATTGCCAAGCGTTGGGATGGTAATAAAGCACAACAGGTAAAATATATAGCAGGGGAGTTTGATAACTATATGAATGCAACCATTTTTAAAGAATCATACAACAATTATTATAGAACGAACGCAACAATAGTTGATGATTTCGTGCTAACTAATTATACTTTAAAATAGAAAGGACGTAATGAAAAATGAGCTTTCCCATTATGCATTTAATAGGCAGTGTCAAAGATATAAACCATCAAGATTTTAATGACGCTGAAAAATATTTTACTGAAAGGTGCTATATTGTTTTTAAACCTGTTTTCTTTAATTTACAAACGATTACTTTAACTTAAAATTTAGTAAAATTTACTAATTCGTTTTGTGCACATTTACCATAGACAAAAGCGCCAAACCATGATAATATAATAAAGAAGTAACAAAGAGGTCAACAAATGAAAAAGGAGGAATAGTAAGGCATGAAACAAATAAAAGTGACCTATCTGGACGATCAAAAGACACGGGTTGAGGTAACAGAAATGACATCACAGGAAATTTTAATTTCCCTTGTCGACCTTGAATCAACAGTAGCAGAAGAATTTGGAGTACCGTTATCAATGATGGACAACTTGAAAGCAATCGCATGTGCGGAAAAACTCAAAGAAATTTATGGGAATGAATGAACGCGATCTTATACGGTGCGCACTTTATCACATTGAGGAACATTACATGAAAAACTGTTGCAAGCTAATTTCGGTAACGGGTGATAGGGTGCATAGAGCCGTAACAGTAAAAAGCCCCGATGGAACACTATATAGATACCTATTTGATCTGTACTCAAAACAGATCGCTAGATATAAATTACAAATCGACATATCAACGAAAACAGTTGTATGCGACATCAAAGAAAGAGAGGAAAAAAGACATGGCAAAGAGATTTAACATCATTAGAAACATCAAAGACGAGATTGAAAAAGGTAACATTTACCTTGACACAAACGGGAATTTTGTTTCCGAAGAAATGCTTGAAAGGCGCATTTTAGATGACTTCAAAAGGGCGATTACAAACGGCGATAAGGTAGCGCTTGGGCAGTCTTTACCCGACTACAAAAAAGCGCACCTTGAAAAGTTTGTCAAGGCAGAGAAAGTTATTGAATGTTTAGATAATGCTTTCCCGTTTTTGCTTGTATCAGACATAACGAATGAGATCAAAGAAAACGCAGAGCCTAGTGCTACACGGTCGTTAGAGTCATATCTTGTTGAGCAAAAAAGAAAAGGAGGTAAACAAAATGATGACATTAAAAGAAGTAGCCGAAAAGCTACAACTGTCAAAGAAAACAGTGACGCGACTAATTGAATCGGGCAAATTGAGCGCGTATAAGTTCGGCGGGCAGTACCGTGTGGACGAATTAGAATTAGATCGCTTTATTAGCGAATCAAAAATAAATTAAAAATATTGCTGACCTATCGGCGCGACGGGGAGAACAGGAGAAAAAACAAATGAACACAGAAAAAAATTACACAGATACGGATATGCTTACCGTGCAGAAATCAGACCTTGCAACCGTTGACATGATCGAAACGCTGACGCACCCCGACGGAAAATTTTTCTGTTCGATCGCGGACGACGGAACGAGAAAAAGTAAAGTAGCTATTTTCAACGCTATCAACGGCGCAGACGAATCCGTTGCAGATCACATTGGCGAGGTATTAGAGATAACCGACGTTGTAGCACATCCCGTAACTTTAACTGATGAAGAAACAGGAGAGATTATCAATACCTTGCGTGTAGTATTGATCGACAAGAACGGGAAAACTTACACCGCGGTTTCAGAGGGCATTACAAACTCTCTCAGCAGAATCTTTTCCATCATCGGGATGCCGTCATGGAAAGACGAGCCTGTGAAAATGAAAATACGCCAGATCAAAACGCGAAACGGTAACAACAAGGTAAACACTATTGAATTAGTATAATTCAAGCAAGCCCCGCAGAACATACCAAGCGGGGCTTGTATTAAATTATTAAAGGAATGATTCTTAATGACAAAAGCGAAAAAGAAAAAAGCACACCCACGCAAGGTCAAAAATGTTTCACGTGAAACATCAAAACAGACGAAAGCGAGCCAAAAAAGAGTAGCACGAGCAACAGCAAAAAACCAACAGAGGAAAGCGAACGCAAAGCGTCAACAAGCGGAATTTGCCAGACGCTACCCCGACAAGTACGCAGAACGCGAACGCGAACGCGAAAGACAAGCAGAATTAGAGAGACGATACCAAGAAAAGGCAGAGCGGGAGCGACAGAAAAAACGCGAAAAGCGCAAGAAAAAAATTGAAGATAGAGAACGTCGGCGCGGCGGCGATTGGCAACGATTATATACCATAAAGAACGGTAACGTATTTATGTTTGGCTATCGTGATTTTTCGGGTGAGTTGTCATTATCTGACATAATGGAGAGTGTGCAAGGCATACCCGCCGATATGCTTTTAATAAGATTGCGACACTTAAATGATATGGAGTGTACTTACAGTCCGAATGAGCGAAACAGTAAGTCAAGCGGTTACGCTGGCGAATGCAAGTTTATGCGTCGCGGGTCTGCCACTACTGCCATGCAAGCAATCAACTCCGAGCGACGAAAAGAAAACGACTGGGAAAAGGTATGGAAAGAACATAAAGGAAACCGCGACAAGCAGTATTCGCGCTTTGCATGGCTGACAGATGCTTTAGGTAATCCATATTTTCACGCACTCACAGGACTTGGAATTTTGCAGATTGCAGTAGCTTTCATGGAGCATGTTGTTGAGGATAACCGCAAATTTTTCTATGCCAAACTTTACCCCGAAGTGATAAAAGAAATACAATGGTTAAAAAGGTTCTTTCCAGAACCCAGATAAAAGGATGTTTTAATGGCAAAAGTAAAAAAAGAGCCGTTGATAATGACGCTTGACACAGAAACATACAACGGTTTAATTGGAGGACTAAAAAGAATAGCGATTTATTACGGTCAAGAGGTGGAATACGGCTATACTTTTGCCGACCTTGAACCCACCATTATAAATTTATCGTTGTTTTACGATGTGCACATATATATACACAACGCCGAGTTTGATATACGAAAGATCAATGAGTTGTTTAACGGCGACCGCATTATCTGGAAAAACTCATTATTTATTAACGGCAAAGTTACCAAATTGCAATGCAAACATTATATAATACATGACAGCTTTAAGCTGTTGCCGTCATCATTAAAAGAGTTGAGCGGCAAAAAAGGATTTAACGTCGAGCACGGAAAATTAGATTTATGGACAGAGGTACAAAAGCAGTACCCAAACCAATACAAAGATCATGTTGATTATCTGAACAGATGTGACGTTGACGATCAGTTGTTTTTGGAATATTTAGGTTACGACGTTATATCGCTATATGAGGTATTGCAAACAGTCATTAACCTGTCTGGTCTGACGGTATCTGAATTTGTGAAATGTGTATCAACAGCCAGTCTATCGCGTTACTTGTTTAAACACGGTTACAAGGGGAAAGCCTTTAAACATGACGGAATGCGCAAAACAGATTATCAGATGTTATGCAGTTATAACTGGAAGAAATCTTTGCGCATTGAAGAATTTATACGCGCGGCATATTGTGGAGGGCGTGTAGAGGTATTTATACCCCGTCTGGATGTGCACGCTTATTACAATGACGTAAACAGCCTTTACCCATACGTTATGGCTATGTTGAAAGAATACCCTATAGGCGAACCGACATTTTGCGATTCACCCGAATACGCAAGGGAAGTTTACGAAACGTGGAAAGAGGACAAAAAAGGCTTAGGTTTTGTAAATGCATATGTGTTTATTCCAGATCAAAAAATCCCCCCTTTACCTGTCAAAATGGGGAAGTTATGCTTTCCTTGTGGGCATGTTTACGGTACATGGTCATACGAAGAGTTGGAGCATGCCGAGAAACACTGCGGAGTGGTAATTAAAGAATTTTATGCGGTCTGTCATTTTGAAAAAACATTCCCGGTTTTTGAAAATTTTATTGGAGAGTTTTACAAAATCAAAGAACAGGCGACCATTGATGGTAACATAGCATTGCGGACTCTCGCAAAATTGATACAAAACGTTGGGTACGGTTATACTGGTATGCGTCGCGACGATAAAACAACATTGGACGATTATAAGAATTTGGAAAAGCGCCTAGAAAAAAATGAAAGCATTGTAAACATTGATGATGAATTAGGATTTATTGAGGTCGCCGCAGATGTTGATGCTGAATATATCCAAGTCCAGATCGCCGCATATGTAACAAGTCGCGCACGTCTGGTTTGGCTGAAAGCGGCGCGGGATGTGTTAAAAAAGGGTGGCAATGTTTATTATGGCGACACAGACAGCATGATAACCGATATACCACTAGACCTTTCAATCGTTGATAAAACGAAACTTGGGTATTGGGATGTTGAATGCGAACCATTAAAAGGTTTGTTTTTGCGTCCAAAGGTTTACGCACTGGTCGTTGAGGACGACGACGCGGAAAAATCAAAAGTAAAATTTAAGGGGGTGTCAAAGGACACGCAGAAAAATCTTGATTTTGATTTTTACGAAATGCTGATGGACAATCTAAAAAACCCGCAATCCGAGTATGTTTACGTCGAACGAAACAAAACATTGTTGCGTTCGATATTATATATGAAAAAAAATCATTTGAGCGCGGAATATTACGAAACGCGCGACAAAAAAATGAACCTATTAACAGTTGAGAAACGCCAAGTGGATTACAACAAAAACAACAGCCGCGCGTGGTTTTTTAACACCCTAGACGAATTTGAAAATTTTAGATTCAGTAAACCACACGGAAACGTTGTATTTAAGATGGGAGAAAAAGACCAATGAAAAAACTTACAAATAAGCAAGTGGAAGTATATAACTACATCTGTAATTTTAAAACAGTCAACGGCTACGCGCCAACCATTGACGAGATTGCAAAAGGATTGTATACGTCACGATCGTATGCGCGAGAATGTGTACTATCGTTGCAAGATTTTGAATATATTACGTATAACCCTAACAAACGACGAAGTATCGTCGTCATTAAATTTTAAATAGCGTTCGCTATCGTACTATTGCGATAGCGAATTTTTTGTTATAATTTATACATCAAATCAAAGGAGCGAACAACATGAGCAACGAAAAAGATTTAGAGCAGACGGAAACAAATACCGAACAGCCGAAAAAAACGGAAACGGAGGACATGCCAAAATGGGCGAAAGAGTTGCAGAAACAAATGAAAAAAGTAATGGAAAAAATGAACGAACAGCCGCAGATGGAAAAACCCGTGGAGATACCGTTGCCACCGTCACCGAAACAGGAACAGGAACAGGAACAGGAACAGGAACAGGAACAGAAACAGGAACAGGAACAGGAAAAGCCGAAACAGAAAAAGCTGTTAGATTGGCTACTGTAGACGATGCAGAACAGAAACGACTGGAACGCAACGCGAAACGACGCGAACGTTACGCGCGTGAAAAATCCGAACAGGGCGGGACGGTGCGACCGCGAAAGGTAAACGGTAAAAAGAAAGCAGTTGAACAGACGATTGACACATCACAGATCAATGCCTTGGTCGCTACCATATCCGCAGTGATTGCGTCGCGTCCCGATTGCGAACACTGGTTGTTGTCCGAAAAAGAAATACAGTCAATCACAACGCCGCTTGTTGCGGTATTATCCGAATCGGACGCGCTTGGAAAAATCACGGAAAACAGCAATCAGATTGCGCTTGTGATTGCGTGCATGACCGTGTTTGTACCACGTTTAGTGGTGACCGCAACAAAACAAAAAGCAAAAAAGGAGGTAAGAAAAAATGCCGTCAAGCCGATTAGACCGACAGAAAAAAGCGATACTGTCACTGATGGACGAATTAACGAACGAACTGCCACTCACAGTGCAGACACTAATACAAATGAACCGTTCTACGGTTTACCGCTTAGTTGACAATCTGAGCGGTGAGCATATCGACGACCTTTTGTTGCGTGCGCGTGACATTTTGGATCGAATTGAAAGTGGTGAATTTGATGAAACAGACAGTGATACCGACAGATAAACACGTTTTGGTTTGCGGTTCAACAGGTAGTGGTAAAAGCTATCTGGCAGAGCAGTACCTAAAATCCTATAATTTTGTTGTCAAACTTGACACGAAAGACGAGGTTTCGGAGCGTCGCAAACATGGCTTGTCGGCGTGGGATGGATTGGTTGAGAACAAGGATTTTACCGTTATTCGCATTTTTGACGACTTGGATGCTTGCGACACGGACAAAATTATATACTGTCCCGATTACTACGATCAAGACGAAGAATTATTCAACAGCTTTTTTGACTGGATTTTTCGGCGTGAGAATACGATCGTATGGGTGGATGAATTGATGCAGATTGCAAACAGTTACAAATGTCCGCGCGCCCTATCCAGATGTTACACGCAAGGACGATCGAAAAACGTCGGTATATGGGCATGCAGTCAACGACCAAGCGGGATTCCCGTAATATCGCTTGCGAACAGCGATTACTATTTTATATTCAACTTATACAACAATAATGACCGCAAACGTTTGTATGATATGACAGGTATGCAAGATATGTTAGAGTTACCACAAGGGCATAACTTTTGGTACTATCACATGGGTGATTCTGATTGTACAAAAGCGGTGCTTAAAAAATAAAATGTTTCACGTGAAACATATGAAAGGCGGTGAGGTTATGAACGAAAAATTTTTAGGCGTTGGACTTACAAACGCAATCGGAATTAGCGTACTTGCGATGATCGTTAGCATTATGCTCAAGATCATTTTTACGAAGTATGAAATTGAGGGTGTGTCGGAATTAGTCCGAACCGCTTAGGAGGGAGGAGAAAGAACATGAAAAACATTTTTTCAATGTCTTTTTGGGTGAATCTGTTTTTTACAACATTTTTTACAATGTTAATGATTTACCTTATTAAAAAGGCAAGCGCAACGTTAAACGTACCGATCGTTAGCGATATTGCAAACGTAGTACAGTAAAAAGGAGGATCAAAAAGAATGGCTGAAACATTAACAGCACAGCAGAGGGCGAACCTTTTCGCCATGTCAACTCGCCAGAATTTGCAAATGATGGCTAAACAGAAAGTAACCGACGTAAATACGTCAATGACCTTTACGTTACCCCGTGCGCGGTATCTGTCAAACATATTTGTAAAGGTAGCCGCGACAATCAACGCAAAGCACGCGACACTCACAAACCTTACCGTAGATAAGTTATCAATGTATAACTTAGTGCGTCGTTGGTCACTCGATCTCAACAACGGCTTTATGCCGTGGGCGATTTCTGGTGCGGGCGCATGTGCGCTGAACATGATACAGAGTAATGCAGATATGCTTTTCGCAAACAGCGATTACTGCAATATCCCGAGCACCCTTACCTCGTCGGCGGCGGGTACTGATAACAAGGTTGTGTTTACCGTCCAGCTACCCGTAACTTTAAATCAGCGTGACCCCGTAGGACTGATCTTATTACAGACCGAAAATATGGTAGCCGATCTTAGAGTTGACGTTGGTACACTGTCGGACGTTTTCCCCGATGCAACAGGGTATACGCTGACACTTAAAGACGTTGAGTGTGTGCCGATGTTGGAAACGTTTTCCGTTCCCGCGTCGGACGATGCTAAACCCGATCTGTCGGTATTAAAGTTATGCTCTGATCGCGTGGACACAATCACAGGTAGCGGACAGCAGATTATTAAATTGTCAACGGGCACGATCTATCGCAAATTGTTACTTTACATTACGGACGAAAACGGTAAACCCGTGTCACCCGATTTTGTAACGTCAACTATTGATCTCGTATTTAACGAAGCAGACTGCAACTATCGCGTTGAACCCGCAATGTTGCGTGCGAAAAACGCATATGATCTCGGATGCGACATACCGAAAGGCTTATTTATCTTTGACTTGTCCAATCAAGGCACGCCTAACTTGGGTGGTATGCGTGACTACATCGACACCGAAAAGTTATCAGAATTTTGGGTACGCTTTAATACTAACGGCAAGGGTAAGGTGCGGATCATCAGTGAAACGTTGGCACGCTTGGTTTAATGTCAATCAACGGGGCGTCATAACCGCCCCGACAAAAAAGAGGAGAAAAAAGCATGATTAGATGTGGAGAAATGGCGTTTAACTTCCGCGACATTTACCCCGATGCAGTAGGCGAAGAAACGTCAACGACAGTTATTCCCGAAGCAGAGGACGCAGAAGTTTTGAACGAAAACGCCGATGATGCGCAGAAAGTGCGACACGGCGCAAGCAACAAAAAACTGATCGTCGGGGCTGTTTTGATGATCGGCGCGGTCGTTTTGTTAGGAGGTGTAAAGTAATATGTTGCATGTTTTAATGACACACGCAAATGAGGGATATTCCATTTTCACGAATGTTATCAATAATATGGGTTTCCCGATCGCTATGGTATGCTACTTTATTTGGGACAAAACTAAGGTAACAAATCAGTTATCACAGGCGATTGAAAACAATAACCTTGTGATTAACAAACTGATAACTGTACTCAAACATGACGAGTTGGCACAGGACGGCAACGATGAGTAAGACATACATGTATCTGCTTCTGACGATTGCGACGTATGTATTTGTGATTAAGGGTATCGATGCGGTGAGCAGTTCGGCAGAGAATGAAAAAAATGCGTATGGCGCAAAAAAAGACCGAATAACAACAGCCCCCGCAACAAATGAAACGGTCAAAAAGAATCGACAGGAAAACGCTGACGATCTGAAAGAGCAGATAAAAAAAGACATATCCTTGCGGTATGGATTGTGAGGTAAAATATGAGTGATCGATCAGTCTTTTTAATGATTTTATCACTAGCTTGTTTTTGGTTGGTGCTCGATGAATTTTATGGCAAACACTACGTTTCAAATTTCATCGGGGCGCTATTACCCGGTTAGGCGGTGAGCATGGAGAGTTTATACAACAACTTAGGTGCTGTTTTGGGTATCTCGGTTATAACACTTTTGGTACAAACGTTTTTTGGCGACGAAACCGCGCAAAACATGTTATTGGTAATTTTGTTTTCAATGTTGCTTGTCAATAGCAATAAAATGGTGCAATTTGCACAGAAAGTGAGCGGATAATATGAGTACAATTTCAAAAATTTTGAGCGGTACGGCTATCCTTATTGGTATTTACTTAATCGTGAAAAATGCCAAAGGTAGCGCGACCGTGGTAAATTCACTTGGCGGGATTTACAGTAACTCGGTTAAAACATTACAAGGTAGATAGGAGTGTAAGTTATGAGCATGACATATCGTGAGGTATTAAACAGGATTGCTATTAATCAACTTGCACACGTTCCGTCTATGCCTGATGCGTCGTTGATGGTCGGTGTTACCGAGCGTTTATCAAGGATGCCTGTTGAAATACCTCAACATAAAGTGCCCCGTGAGGTCGCGGAAAATTTAGCGGAATTAGATACCTTGTCTAATGACCAAATCAAAGCGGCAATACATGCGGGTACGTTATCGATCAATGATTACAATGGCAATACGGCTATTTTGGCGGGCTTAATTGGAGGTTCAAAGAGTTGATAGAAAGCGTTGAGAATTTTGCACAAACAGCAAAGAAAAAGGTAGGTAAAAAGGGCGTACTGATCGGTATTGCGACAGTCGGTGGATTGTTTTTATACAATCTTTACAAGGGCGGTTCTGATGATTCCGAGGTTTATTATTCCCCCGCGGGATTTACTAGCTACCCCGATACGGGTTCGACCGCCGATCAGATCAGCGATAACGTAAGCGGTAACTTGCAAGATCAGTTGCAGAACATTTTGGATTCGATCGGCACGGGCGGGAACATGAACGGTACGACTGGCGGTACTGGCGGTCTGACCTTTACAACGGACGAAGTCAACGACTTTTTGGACGAGCGCGACAGGTCAATGTATGACTACATTGATAAAGCGATTGCAAGCCGTGAGGAAACAGCAAACATCACAGGCAGTAAAAAAGACCTCGGAGCGTCTGACAACGGCATGCTCTTAAATCCGTCAATCCTTGATGTGATTAAGAATGGAACGAGTAAAGCGCAAGAGGTTAAAAACAGTTCGACGGGTAATAAAACATCATCAAAGTCAACGAGTAGTGCGTCAAAGGTAGCGAATACTGTAGCGGGAGTAATTAGCGGTATCACTACGGCGGGCAAGTTGACAGGTGCGGCAAGCGGCGCGACAAGTGGCGCGTACAATACCAATGCAAGCGGCAAAATGGGGAGTGGTAGTATTACTTCTGTATCGTCCAAAAGTAGCGGCGGCTCATCGTCCAAAAGTAGCGGTAGCGCGTCAAAAAGCAACGGCTCACAAAACGGTACAAACGGCGCGTTGCGCTCTGGTAGCTTAAACAATAGTACCGTTTCTGGTATTCTCGCTGTTGCGGGCGCGGCTAGTTCCATCGGCACAAAAGTAGGTAGCGGAACGATTACAAATGTAACAAGTAAGTCGAGCGGCGGTCGCAGTAACAAGTCGAGCGGCGGTAGCAGTAACAAGTCGAGCGGCGGTAGCAGTAACAAGTCGAGCGGCGGTAGCAGTAACAAGTCGAGCGGCGGTAGCAGTAACAAGTCGAGCGGCGGTAGCAGTAACAAGTCGAGCGGCGGTAGCAGTAA
>ERZ808262.830-NODE-830-length-11189-cov-3.129962_pt1 | contig 11189 bp, 8 predicted proteins | sample MGYA00520895_ERZ808262 | MGnify/ENA primary metagenome ERZ808262 (study PRJEB31516, sample SAMN03275588) | gut metagenome | biome: mammalia-associated habitat; material: feces | host: Papio cynocephalus | place: Kenya | collected 2012-08-02 ... | reverse complement strand
AAAGGTTGTCGAGGGCAATCTCAACCCATCGTCAGATACACCTACCCACCTCGCCATATACCGCGCCTTCCCGGAAGTGCGAGGCATCGTGCACACCCACTCCACCTATGCCACGGCATGGGCGCAGGCCGGCAAGGACATACCGAACATAGGGACGACCCACGCCGACTACTTCCACAATGACATTCCTTGCACCGACGACATGACCGAGGCTGAGGTGAAAGGCGACTACGAGCTGGAGACGGGCAACGTAATAGTCAGGCGTTTCGTGCGCGACAACATAAACCCTATGCACACGCCAGGCGTGCTCGTGAAAAACCACGGCCCATTCACTTGGGGCACGTCGCCCGACAATGCCGTATACAACGCTGTAGTGATGGAGCAAGTGGCGAAAATGGCTTTCGTCTCGCTCAGCGTCAACCCCAACACTACGATGAACCCACTGCTCATAGAAAAGCATTTCAGCCGCAAGCATGGGCCCAACGCCTACTACGGACAGAAAAAGCAAAGCAACAAATAACCACTAAAAACTAAGATAATCATGATCAAGGCATTTGACAATTTCGAGATTTGGTTTGTAACAGGAGCACAACTTCTATACGGAGGCGATGCCGTGGTGCAGGTAGACAACCACTCCAAGGAAATGGTGGCTGGACTGAACGACTCTGGTCGCCTGCCAATTAAGGTGGTCTACAAGGGCACCGCCAACAACACCCACGAGGTGGCCGACGTGATGGCCGCCGCCAACAACGACAAGAAGTGCGTGGGTGTCATCACATGGATGCATACCTTCTCGCCCGCCAAGATGTGGATTCACGGCCTGCAGATTCTGCGCAAGCCACTCCTCCACCTACACACGCAATACAACCAGCACATTCCATACGAGACGATGGACATGGACTTCATGAACCTTAACCAGAGCGCACACGGCGACCGCGAGTATGCACACATCCTCTCGCGCCTGCGCAAGCCGCGCAAGACCGTCATCGGCTACTGGAAGGATCAGAAGACACAGGACCACATCGCCGTGTGGGAACGGGTGTGCGCGGCTTGGGCCGACGCGCAAGACTGCCTCATCTTGCGCTTCGGCGACCAGATGAACAACGTGGCCGTGACCGACGGCGACAAGGTGGCTGCCGAGCAGGTGCTGGGCTACCACGTGGACTACTGCCCGTTCTCCACCGTGATGGAATACTTCGACAAGGTGAACGACGATGACGTGACGGCTCTCGTACACGACGTTTACTTCAAGCAGTACACCGTGGCCGACGAACTGAAAGACGAGACATCGGAGGCTTACCGCAAGATATGGAACGCCGCAAAGGCTGAACTCACGCTGCGTCTCGTGCTCAAGGCTTTCGGCGCAAAGGGATTCACCACCAACTTCGACGACCTTGGCGACTACAACGTGGAGGAGACCGGACGCGGCTTCGACCAGATTCCAGGACTTGCGTCGCAGCGACTGATGCACGACGGCTACGGCTTCGGCGCCGAGGGCGACTGGAAGAGCGCGGCCCTATATCGCACCACATGGTTCATGAGCCAGGGACTCGAAGGCGGCACGTCGTTTCTTGAGGACTACACGCTCAACTTCGATGGCGACAACACGTCCATCCTTGAGTCGCACATGCTCGAAGTCAACCCCGACATCTCCGAGGAGGAGAAACCACGCCTGGAGGTTCACTTCCTCGGCATAGGCATACGCAAGACACAGACCGCGCGCCTCGTGTTCACCACGAAGCAGGGCCACGGCATCACCGCCACTGTCGTAGACATGGGCAACCGCTTCCGCCTCATCTGCAACGACGTGAACCTCATCAAGTCGAAGCCACTGCCGAAACTCCCCGTGGCATCGGCATTGTGGATTCCGGAACCCTCGTTCGAGATTGGCGTGGGATGCTGGATGCAGGCTGGCGGCACGCACCACTCATGCTTCAGCTTCGGCCTGACAGACGAGTATTGGCGCGACTACGCCGAGATTGCCGACATAGAGTGCTGCGTCATCAACAAGGACACCGACTACGAGCGCTTCCGCCAAGACTTGCGAACCAACGAAATCTACTACATGCTGAGCAAGGCTCTGAGATAACATAAAATAATATCATTTCAGCTATGGCCAATCCCAAACAGACAATACTATCAGGGCATGCCGTGCTCGGCATCGAGTTTGGCTCAACCCGAATCAAGGCCGTGCTCATCGACGAGACAAACTCGCCCATCGCGCAAGGCGCGCACGAGTGGGAAAACCGCTATGACGACCGGCTTTGGACATACGGCATCGACGACATCTGGAACGGACTCCAAGACTGCTACGCTGACTTGCGCAAAAACGTGAAAGAGCAATACGGCACGGACATAACGTCGCTCGCCGCCATTGGCATAAGCGCGATGATGCACGGCTACATGGCTTTCGGCAAAGATGGCAACATCCTCGTGCCGTTTCGCACATGGCGCAACACAAACACTGGCAAGGCAGCGGCCGAGCTCTCCAAGCTCTTCAACTTCAACATTCCACTGCGCTGGAGCATCGCCCATGTCTACGAGGCTATCATCGATGGCGAGAGCCACGTGAAATCGATCGATTTCCTCACGACGCTCGCTGGCTACGTGCACTGGAAACTCACGGGCAAGCGCGTGCTCGGCATTGGCGACGCCTCCGGGATGTTCCCCATCGACTCCGCGACCAACAACTACGACGCGACCATGGCCGCAAAATTCGACCGACTCATAGCGCCGAGAAAACTTGGATGGAGCATCCTCGACATCCTGCCGGAGGTGCTCCTCGCCGGCGACATCGCGGGCGTGCTTAGCGAAAATGGCGCACGGCTGCTCGACCCCTCGGGCAACCTGCGGGCGGGATGCCCGCTCTGCCCACCAGAGGGCGATGCCGGAACTGGCATGGTGGCCACCAATGCCGTGCGCAAACGCACGGGCAACGTGTCGGCCGGCACGTCGTCGTTCTCCATGATCGTGCTCGAGAAGCCCCTGAGCCGACCATACGAGGTCATCGACATGGTGACGACTCCATGCGGAAGCCCAGTGGCCATGGTCCACTGCAACAACTGCACGAGCGACCTCAACGCCTGGGTCACGCTGTTCAAGGAGTATGCCAAGCTCCTTGGCGTGGACGTGAGCACGGGCGACGTGTTCTCCAAACTCTACAACCATGCCCTCGAAGGCGATGCCGACTGTGGCGGCCTGCTCGCATACAACTATTTCTCTGGCGAGCCCGTAGTAGGCCTTGAGGAAGGACGGCCACTCTTCGTGCGCTCGGCTTCCGACCGTTTCAACCTTGCCAACTTCATACGCTCAAACCTGTATGCGTCGGTTGCCGTACTGAAAATCGGCAACGACGTGCTCTTCAAGGACGAGCACGTGGAGGTTGACCGCATCACCGGACACGGCGGACTGTTCAAGACTCCCGTCGTGGGACAGCGCATCCTCGCCGCCGCCATCAACTCGCCAATATCCGTCATGGAGACTGCCGGTGAAGGCGGCGCATGGGGCATCGCGCTGCTCGCCGGCTACATGGTGAACAACGTGGGACAAGAGACGCTTGCCGACTGGCTCGACCACCGCGTGTTCGCAGGCGACAAGGGAGTGGAGATAGTGCCTACGGCCGACGACGTGGCTGGATTCGACGCATACATCGAAGCCTACCAACAAGGACTTGCCATAGAGAAGGCTGCCGTGGAGAATAAGGAATGATCATGTACTCCCAATATGTCAAGTAGAGGGAAACTCATGCCCAAAATAAACCATAAACGACAATAGAGACAACATTGCCAAAGATTGTCTCTATTGTCGTCAATAAAAAAAATTATCCTGATTAGGTAATCATATATGAACATCAACAGATTCCTGTCGTGCCTCATTGCCGCCTCATCGCTATTCGGGGCTCATGCACAGACGCATACCCTCGACGTGAACACGAAGAAGCTCGGAGCCGCGGTGCAGCCCACGATGTATGGCGTGTTTTTCGAAGACATCAACTTCGCCGCCGACGGCGGGCTCTACGGCGAGCTGGTGAAGAACCGCTCGTTCGAGTTTCCGCAATCGCTCATGGGCTGGCAGACGTTCGGCAACGTCAGAGTCAGGGACGACGGCCCATTCAACCGTTGCCCACATTATGTGCACCTCGGCTATTCTGGCCACAACGAGCGACGCACCGGGCTCCAGAACGAGGGATTCTTCGGCATAGGAGTTGAGAAAGGCGAGCCATACCGCTTCTCGGTTTGGGCGAAAGCCGACAGCGGCGACGCCAAGCTTAGGGTAGCTCTCGTCGACGAGAGCACACAGGCCGAGAACCAGGAATTTGCCACAGCCGACCTGATTGTAAAGGGTGGCGAGTGGCGAAAGTATGAACTCGTGCTGGAGCCTCAACTCACTGTCGGCAAGGCGAAGCTACGCCTCCTGCTCGACGGCAAGGACGGAGTGTCATTAGAGCACGTAAGCCTGTTTTCCGTCAACACGTTCATGAACCGCACCAACGGTATGCGCCACGACCTCGGACAGGCCCTTAAAGACCTGCGCCCCGGCGTGTTGCGCTTTCCTGGCGGCTGCATCGTGGAGGGCGAGACACTCGCCCACCGCTACCAATGGAAGAACACCATCGGCCCAGTGGAGAACCGACCGCTCAACATGAACCGCTGGCAGACAACATTTACCAATAGGCTCTTCCCTGACTATTTCCAAAGCTACGGACTGGGCTTCTTCGAGTATTTCCAGCTTGCCGAGGACATCGGCGCGGAGCCGCTGCCCGTGCTCAACGTGGGCATGGCGTGCCAGTATCAAAACTGGAACGATGCCAAGGCGCACGTGCCAGTCGACTCCTTGCGACCCTACATCCAAGACTGCCTCGACCTCATAGAATTCGCCAATGGCGACACCACTACCACATGGGGGCGCAAGCGCGCGGAGATGGGGCACCCCAAACCATTCAACATGAAACTGCTGGCCGTGGGCAACGAGCAGTGGGACACACTGTATTATGAGCGACTGCGACCATTCATCAAGGCCATCAAAGCACGCTATCCCAAGATTCGCATCATCGGCACGTCAGGCCCCGACCCCGAGGGCAAGATGTTCGACAAGGGATGGAAGGCGATGAAAGAGCTGAAGGCCGACCTCGTGGACGAGCACTTCTATCGCGACGAGAAGTGGTTCCTGTCCCACGGGCTGCGCTACGAGCAGTACGACCGCAAGGGGCCGAAAGTTTTCGCCGGCGAATATGCCTGCCACGGCAAGGGCAAGAAGTGGAACCACTTTGAGACAGCCCTCTACGAGGCCGCCTTCATGACCGACCTTGAGCGCAACGCCGACATAGTGGACATGGCCACCTATGCCCCGCTCTTCGCCCATGTCGACGGATGGCAGTGGCGACCCGACCTTATCTGGTTTGACAACACGCGCGCCGTGCTCACGTCAAGCTACTACGTGCAGCAACTGTATGCCCACAACAAGGGCACCAACGTGCTGCCACTGACGATGAACGGGAAAACCGTTGCCGGCCAGGACGGACAAGACGGCCTTTTCGCGAGTGCCGTCGCCGACCGACAGAAAGGCGAGACCATCGTGAAGGTGGTCAACACTTCCAGCCAGGCGCAAGCCATCACGCTAAACCTACACGGCATGAAAGGGTGCCACTCCGCCACCGTCACAACCTTGCAATGTGACGACATGGACGCGGAAAACACGCTCGACACGCCCAACCGCATACAGCCAGTGAGTGGTAAGGCTCAATGCGTCAGCGACAAACGCAACACAACCCTCATCGACGACATACCAGCCAAGTCGTTTCGCGTGTATGTCATAAAATGATGCGAAACACACAGTAAAATCAGGCATGGCCGCGCCCCCATTGACATCGCGTCGGCCTTACGCTTGAATCGCAACGGCTTTACGCTTGAATCGCAACGCGATTCAAGCGTAAGGCCGAAATGCTGCAAAAACGGTCTTTTTCATCCCCCATTTTTCACCTGAGAAGCATGGGCAGAGCACGTGCGATGTCGTCGTAGGTGCGCTCGAAATCGCCCGTATACCATGGATCCGCCACGTCGCGCTCCTCGCCCACGAGCGACATCAAGAGCCTCACCTTGTGGCATCTGTCATCAATGCCAATCATGCGGAGCCAACGCAGGTTGTTCCTGTCCATCACGAATATCCGGTCATAGTGGTCATAATCGGCCTGGGTGACTTGCCGTGCCTGCCTGTGCGCGAAAGGCACGCCATGGGCGCGCAGGCACCGCTTGGCGGGCGGATACATGTCGTTGCCTATCTCCTCGGTCGACGTGGCTGCGCTGTCTATCTCAAACTCCTCTTCACGGCCCTGCTCCCTGACGAGCTTTTTCATCACGAACTCCGCCATCGGACTTCGGCAGATGTTGCCGTGGCAGACGAAAAGTATCTTGTGCTTCATTATATGGGTTACTTTAATGTTTGGTTATTACATACAGACAATGAATCATATTGCCAACAACAACGCGAGAAACGACTTCAACTTCTCTCCCCATCGTGGCTCAGCAGCCATATCTGCTTTGCCGATTGTCTGAATTATCTTGCGCCGGACGATATAATCTTCCAACCGTTTTGAATATTCATTATTATTGAGCAACAGACACGACTCCTCATCCACATAGGCATAATCCATGTTTCCGCCGAGCGATGCTCGTGTTGGCGAGTTGGTTTTGCAAAAAACTCAAATAAGGAGCATCTGACATATGGCAAAGGTAAGCATAAAATCCGAGAAGCTCACTCCGTTAGGTGGAATTTATTTCACGAGCAAGGCATTTAACGCCCTTTCACTTGGCAAGGTAATCAACAAGGCACTTGGGCGTGGAGGATGTGAACAGAAGCGAGTGCCACCTGCGTGAGTCTCCCAACGCCAGCATACCGACAAGTCACACTGTCGGGCGTGCCATAAAGGAACTTGCGCATGAGAACATTGAATAGAAGTAATCTCCCCTGAGCCTAAAAATCGCCCTTTTGAAATCAATAGACAGATTTTAGTGTCATTTTACCACGAAAAATTTGCTAAATTCAATAATACAGTGTAACTTTACACTCCAAAGTTAAAGTCCAACGACATCAGTCAGTGAAATGAGAAAGACAAAGACTACACTTTGCGCCGCGAGCATCGCCATTGCGATGTCAGGAATACAATAGCCACTTGGCTTACACGTTTTCCATAAAACAGCAATAACACAGATAGAATCATACCAAAAATTATGAATGACATTAAAACAATGAATCATGCCGCTGACAACATCCGCATTCTTGCTGCCAGCATGGTAGAGAACGCCAAGTCTGGACACCCAGGCGGCGCAATGGGCGGCGCTGACTTCATCAACGTGCTCTTCTCCGAATATCTCGTGTGGGATCCAGAGGACCCCAAATGGACAGGACGCGACCGTTTTTACCTTGACCCAGGCCACATGAGCCCCATGCTCTATTCTGCCCTTACCTTGCAAGGCCGTTTCAGCATCGACGATATCAAGCAGTTCCGCAAATGGGGCTCTCCATGCCCGGGACACCCTGAGGTTGATGTCATGCATGGCATAGAGAACTCTTCTGGCCCCTTGGGGCAAGGCCACGCCATCGCCGCCGGAGCCGCCGTGGCCGAGAAGTTTCTTGTGGCACGCTTGGGTCACGTCATGATGAGGCACCACATCTATGCCTATATCTCTGATGGTGGCATCGAGGAAGAAATATCACAGGGCGTGGGCCGCATAGCCGGAGCACTGGGATTGGACAACCTCATAATGTTCTACGATGCCAACAACGTGCAGTTGTCAACAACCGTCGACGAGGTGATGGCCGAGGACACGGCCGCCAAATATCGCGCGTGGAACTGGACGGTCATGGAGATTGACGGCAACGACGTGAAGCAAATACGCGAGGCCCTCGACAAGGCCTTGGCAAGCACAGGACACCCCGTGCTCATCATTGGCAAGACCGTGATGGCCAAGGGAGCCTTGAAAGCCGATGGCACAAGCTATGAGAACAGCGTGAAGACACACGGTGCCCCACTCGGTGACGGAGCGTATGTCAATACTATAAAAAACCTTGGTGGAAACCCAGAGAAGCCATTTGAGATTTTCGACGACGTGAAGAAGCTCTATGCCGACCGTCGCGAGGAACTCATGAAGATCGTGGCAAGGCGCAGGGCGGAGGAAGCAGAATGGGCCGCTCAAAACCCAGGGAAGAAGAAGCAAATGGACGACTGGTTCTCCGGGAAGGCTCCCGCCATCGACTGGAGCAAGATTGAGCAAAAGCCAGATATCGCAACTCGCGCGGCCTCTTCGACTTGCTTGAAGCTCCTCGCCCACGAGGTAGCGAACATGATTTGCTCCTCAGCTGACCTTTGCAACTCCGACAAGACCGATGGATTCCTTAAGGAAACCCACGACCTGGTGAAAGGCGACTTCTCAGGAGCTTTCTTCCAGGCCGGCGTATCGGAGTTGACAATGACAGACATGTGTATCGGCATGATGCTGCATGGCGGCGTCATCAGCGCGATGGGCACGTTCTTCGTCTTCTCCGACTACATGAAACCTGCCATCCGCTTGGCCGCACTGATGGGCACACCCGTGAAGTTCATCTGGACTCACGACGCGTTCCGCGTGGGCGAGGATGGACCAACACACCAGCCAGTAGAGCAGGAAGCACAAATAAGGCTCTTGGAAAAGCTCCAAAACCACAAGGGTGAAGACAGCGTGAGAGTGTTCCGGCCTGCCGACAGCAACGAGACTACGATTTGCTGGCAGATGGCAATGGAAAACATGGAAACTCCTACCGCTCTCATTCTCTCACGCCAAGCCATCAACAACCTGCCCGAAGGCAACGACTACGAGCAAGCACGAAAGGGCGCTTATATAGTGAGCGAATCAGACGACAACCCTGACGTAATACTCGTGGGCAACGGCTCTGAGGTTTCCACGCTGGTGGCTGGCGCAAGACTGTTGCGCAAAGACGGCATCCGCGTGAGGGTAGTGAGCGCGCCTTCAGAAGGCTTGTTCCGCAGGCAACCTGTCGGATACCAAGAGAACGTCTTGCCTTACAACGTGAAAAAGTTTGGCCTCACCGCTGGGCTGCCATGCACGCTTGAGGGCCTCGTTGGCATCGGACCAAACAGCTACGTATATGGAATGAAGAGCTTTGGCTTTTCGGCGCCATACAAAGTGCTCGACGAAAAGCTCGGCTACACAGCTGAGAACGTATACAAAATGGTAAAGCAATTTGTGGAGCATTAAAGGCCAATACAAATAAGCAAAGAGCCGGAGCCCATACGGGTTCCGGCTCTTATATTAAGCGTTCTACTTGTTTTTTCTACTAAAAGGATGGAAAAGGCCGTGTGCCTTATCGCGCCATCCTGTCCATAATAAGTGCTGTCATTGCGATGCATACGAACATTACGGTAGCCGTAATCGTGAAAGTTTCAATACTCATCTTATTACTCCTCCATTTTAAAATTATTCTACATTGCTGGCATAACTCTTTAGCCAGTGTTATCCTAAATCTCTGTTATCCTAAAAAATCCTTATCCTGAGGAACTTAATTCTATACAATACTTTTAAATGTTATCCGAATACATATCTGTTGCCTTTTAGAAGGCTCCTTATTTTCTTATTGACACTGCAAAGATAGACATTCCCCACTGTGTGCGCAAACAATTGGTACTACAAATGGATAATTTGATGCCAATATTTGATACTCATCAAACAAGTTGACCTGCGTCAACCCACATACTTGACACAAATCAACGGTCGATGAGGCGGGAACAGACCGATTGCCCATGCTAAGTAATGATAAAGTTGGTGCCATTTCCATAGTAAGTCAAAATATTTTTATAATTTTGCAAGGCAATGGAATCCAAGAAGACCATAAACACGATCATACAGGTGGCAACATCCGTACTTTTGGGTGGAGCCATACTCTATTGGATGTATCGTGGCTTCGACATCAAGAGCATCGGCGATGTGATGATGAACCAGATGAACTGGACATGGATGCTCCTCTCGTTTCCTTTTGGCATCCTGGCTCAGGCGTTTCGAGGCTGGCGATGGCAGCAAACCCTTGAGCCACTGGGGGAAAAGCCTCGCCAAACCGTCTCCATAAACAGCATCTTCGTCTCCTACGCGGCAAGTCTCATCATACCACGCTCAGGCGAAATCGTGCGCTGCGGAATATTGAAGCGGTGGGACGGCGTGTCTTTCCCAAAGTCGTTGGGCACTGTGGTGACAGAACGAGCCATTGACACATCGCTAATAATCATAATAACCGCGCTCACGTTCATTTGGCAGTTGCCAGTGTTCCACAAGTTTTTCTCAAGCACAGGCACTCGCCTCGACGAGATACTATCGAGGTTTTCAGCGGCAGGATGGTGGGTAACGGCCATTTGCGCCATAGCCGCGTTGTTGCTGGTTTGGCTGTTGCTTCGACGGTTGTCGATATATAACAAGGTGAGAACCACATTCACCGGGCTTCTCGCTGGTGTCATGTCGGTAAAGGACGTGCGCAACATTCCCCTGTTCATATTTTTCAGCATCGGGATATGGGCGTGCTATTTCCTGCATTATTACCTGACCTTCTTTTGCTTCTCCGCGACATCCCACTTGGGCATGGCATGCGCGTTGGTGACATTCATCGTGGGCTCCATCGCCGTCATCGTGCCAACGCCAAATGGAGCTGGTCCTTGGCACTTTGCCGTGAAGACCATGCTCATTCTCTACGGCGTGGCATCAAACGACGCATTATACTTCGTGCTGATAGTACATAGCGTGCAGACACTTCTCGTGATGCTGCTCGGCTTCTATGGATGGGTGGCTCTGACATTGACAAGAAAGAGACAAGCCGCAAAAGGCGGAAAACGACAAGAATAACATAACACATATATTTAATAACCAAAAACTATGAGTGAAATCCGTAACCTTCAACCTGCCGCCGTCTGGCGCAACTTTGATGACCTCACACAGATTCCACGTCCCAGTGGCCACGTGGAGAAAGTGCAAGAATTCCTTCTCGACTTCGCAAAGCGCGTAGGCGTTGAGGCATTCAAAGACCCGGCAGGGAACATCGTCATGAGAAAGCCCGCCACGCCCGGCTTCGAGAACCGCAAGACCGTGCTGCTGCAAGCCCACATGGACATGGTGCCTCAAAAGAGTCCAGACTCCACCCACAACTTTGAGACC
>ERZ808262.828-NODE-828-length-11232-cov-2.539948_pt1 | contig 11232 bp, 11 predicted proteins | sample MGYA00520895_ERZ808262 | MGnify/ENA primary metagenome ERZ808262 (study PRJEB31516, sample SAMN03275588) | gut metagenome | biome: mammalia-associated habitat; material: feces | host: Papio cynocephalus | place: Kenya | collected 2012-08-02 ... | reverse complement strand
GGCGTAGGTCTCGTCCGTCATCGAGTGGATCATGTAGATCTCGCGCTTTCCCATCTGCTTAAAATCGTTTAGAAACGTCAGACTGTAAAAGCTCTGGCGGCTGTTCATGAAAAGCGCGGTCACGGCAATGGTCAGAAGCGACGCGCCGCTTGACAGGAAGGTTATGAGTACGAACTGAAACGCGCCCGTATACACCACCGCGCTCGTCAAAAGCGATTGCAGCCAGGTAAAGCCGTGCTCCTGCATCAAAATGCCGTAGGCCATGCCGAGAAACAGGTAACTGCAAAAAATCGGGATCGACGCGGTGAACGCCTTTCGGAACGCGTCTTTTTTGAACTGCATGGGAGATGTCCTTTCTTCAAAAAAGGCCGCCGCAAATGCGGCGGCCTTCGGCTGCTCTTGTAGGGGACGATGCCCACATCGTCCCGGCAGGATGTACCGTTTTAACGGAAATCTGCGGCGAATCCGTGCGTGCCCTTGGGTCGATGTGGGCATCGACCCCTACGCAATGGGTGGTATATCGACCCCTGCAAACGCAGGCAAGATTTGTCGGATGGCAGCCGCGCTCATTGCTTTAGTGGCGTCTGTGGTCTAATTTCTTAGACAGCAGCATACCGACGCCCTGCAAGATCTGCACGAGGGCGACGAGCAGGATGACCGTCACCCACATGACGTCTGCCTGCCAGCGGTAATAGCCGTAGCGGATGGCGATATCGCCGAGACCGCCGCCGCCGAGCACGCCCGCCATTGCAGAGTAGCCCAAAATCGTTCCCAGCGCGATCGTCACGCCGACGAGAAGAGACGTTCTGGCCTCGCCGATGAGCACCTTGCAGATGATCGTGCCGTCCGTTGCGCCCATGCTCTTGGCCGCTTCAATGACGCCCTGATCGACTTCGTTGAGCGAAGACTCCACCATACGCGCGATAAACGGCGCCGCCGCGATGACGAGGGAAACGACCGTCGCCGTTGCGCCGTAGCTCTTGCCGACGAGCCACTTGGTAAACGGCGAGACGAGGATCAGCAAAATCAGAAACGGAACGCTTCGGATGAGGTTCACGAGGATATCTAAAATGCGGTAGATGACCGGGTTTTTGCGGATGCCGTTTTCTCCCGTGAGGCACAGAAGAATGCCGAGCGGCAGCCCCAGAAGATAACCGAAGGCCGTGGAGACCAGAACCATATATAACGTGTCGCGAATGCCCTCTAAAAGCGTCTGCACCATGCCGGGCTCAAACATTTCCTTCACCCTCCAATACCTTAAGATCGTGCGCCCTGACGTATTCCATCAGCGCCGCAAGCTCCTTTTCGTCCTTCGGAAGCGCCAGCTTCACACACGGCTCCGTCTCCTCCTGCGCGCGGGCCAGAACGAGGCGCTTGGCCGCTTTTGTCTGCGGGTGCGTGAAGACCTCTTCGACAGAGCCGGTCTCCTGAATGCGGCCTTCGTCGAGCACGGCCACACGGTTGCAGATCTGCTGGACGACCTTCATCTCGTGCGTGATGACGACGATGGTGATGTGCTGCGTGAGATTGATCTTTTGCAGCAGTGCGAGGATCGATTCGGTGGTCATGGGGTCGAGGGCGCTCGTTGCTTCATCGCAGAGGATGATCTCGGGGTCGTTTGCCAGGACTCTTGCGATCGCGACGCGCTGCTTCTGGCCGCCGGAGAGCTGCGAGGGGTAGGCATTGGCCTTATCCTCGATGCCGACGAGCTTGAGAACCTCCATCGCGCGTTTTTTCGCGTCCTTTTTGCTCATGCCGACGATCTCCAGCGGGAAGCAGACGTTGCCGAGCACCGTGCGCTGCATGAGAAGGTTGAAGTGCTGGAAGACCATGCCGATCTTCTGCCGGCAGCGGCGAATTTCCGCATCGGAAAGCGCCATCATGTCCTGATCGTTGACATAGACCTTGCCGGCGGTCGGCCGCTCCAGAAGGTTCAGGCAGCGCACCAGCGTGCTTTTTCCCGCGCCGGACAGGCCGATGATGCCGAAAATATCGCCCTCGTTGACCTCCAGCGACACGTCGCGCAGGGCCTCGAAGTCTTCCTTTCCGTCGGTAAAGACCTTCTCAATATGCTCTAATCGAATGACCGGTTTCATCAAATTCCTCGTTTCTGCCGGGGGTTGAAGAGCCCGGCAATATTTTTGGACAGGGAAACAGAGCGCAGCCGGATTTCGGGTGCGCTCTGTGCGGAAAGCTTAGTCGTCGAAGGGAACGACCGCGCCGTCATAGGTGTCGATGATGTACTGGCGGATGGTGTCGGACTTGAGCGCCGCGACCAGCGCCTGGATCTTCTCGGAGTTTTCGTTGCCTTCCTTCACGGCGATGACGTTCACATACGTCTTGGCTGCGTCGGAGTCGGACTTTTCATACGCCAGAGCATCCTTTGCGACGGAGAAGCCGGCGTCGAGCGCGTAGTTGCCGTTGAGAACGACGTAGGCGACCTCATCCTTCACACGCGGGACCTGCGCGGCCTCAAGCTCCAGAATTTCGATGTTGTAGGGGTTTTCTTCGATGTCAAGAACGGTTGCGGTCAGGCCCGCGCCGTCTTTGAGCTTGAGAATGCCGTTGTCCTGCAAAAGCAGCAGCGCGCGTGCTTCGTTCGTGGTGTCGTTCGGAACGGCGATGGTATCGCCATCTGCGATGTCATCCAGAGAGGACTTGGTGCCCGGATAGATGCCGAACGGCTCATAGTGGATGCCGCCCGCGTTTACAAGGTGCGTGCCCTGCTCCTTGTTGAAGTTCTCCAGGTACGGAATGTGCTGGAAATAGTTGGCGTCAAACTCGCCGCTTTCTACGACAAGATTCGGCTGTACATAGTCCTGGAATTCCGTAACTTCGAGCGTCCAGCCTTCGGCCTCGAGAATGGGCTTGGCCTGCGCGAGAATTTCGGCGTGCGGCGTGGGGCTGGCGGCGACGGTGATGGTGCCCTTGCTTTCGACCGTCTCGGAAGCGGCGGATTCGGCGGATGTGGATTCGGTGGACGAAGCTTCGGCGGACGAAGCTTCGGTGGATGCGGTTTCCGTGGACTTAGACGCGCACGCGGCCAGCGACAGGCTCAATACAAGCGCCAGAACCAGCGCGAGAACTTTCTGATACGATTTCATTTGTAACACTCCTTTTGTAAAACATGGAAGATGGTTTGGGTTTTTTACTTTTCAGGGCTGCACCGCACGATCCGGCGAGGCTCGCCGACGAATTGCGCGGTGCTGCCCTCCTCAATTTGAGCATGAAAAAACCGGGGGCTAATTCAGCTCCCGGGCAAATGGCTTTGACGCTCTGTCAAGCGTTATTCTCAGGCGAACAGCAACGCATACCGAAGCACCTGGCCATACTATATGCCCGGGAGAATAACATTCGCATCATCATATTGTTCTTTGCAATGGTGTAACGGAACGTCATTGTGTTTGCCTCCTTCCGAAAAAGAATACGCTCAAATTCGATGCACCTATGATACACCAATTTACCTACTGCGTCAATGGGTAAACCTTCGGGAAAATTCACAGATTTACGTCGTATCTTGCCGGAAATTTGCCGAAAATATACAAAATTCATGTATATTCATCAAAAATCCGGAAATTTTCATCAGCGCAGCAGATACTGAAGCCCGCCGACCAGACCGTAAACGCCGAGCATTGTGATGAGCCCCGACACGAGCGTTCCGCAAAAAATTGCCAGCGCTGCGCGTTTTTCGTCCATGTCCGTGAGCCTTGCCAGCATCGCGCCGATCCAGCAGCCCACGCCCGTAAACGGAATGCAGACGCACAGAAACAGCGCGGGCGGGCCGTATTTTCGGATCGTTCCTTCATGCCGTTCCAGCACCGCGTGCGCCTTGCGCAGAAGCCTTGACCTCGGTTCCTTTGCGCCGGGCATATGCTTTTTCATCTGCAGCAGCAGCGGCACCGGAGAATACGAGCCGACGGTGGTCAGCGCATACGAAAGATACCACTTGAGCTTCAAGCCCGCGCCCAGCAGCATCGCACCCTTATTTTCAATAAACGGCAGCATCGAAGACACCAACACCGCCAGCGACCGGACGAGCAAACTTCCGGACTCGATCGCGGCAGAAGCAGCAACCAGCAATGTGTTCACCTCATGTAAATCAAATGACGCTACATTTTAACACAGTTTTTTCAAAACGTAAAGAGGAAAAACCAGCCTCCCGCCCGGTCGTAGTTGTCCAGAAACGAAATTTTCCGCCCGCCGGTCTTGTAGGCGATGACCGTATCGAGGCAGACGTTTTCCATGCTCCTGAAAATATGCGCCTCCACATCGGGGTTCGTCTTTTTGAGCTCGCGGATGAGCTGTTTCACCTGCTGGCGCTTGGACTTGGCCTCCTCGTTCGGCCGGCAGGTCGTGCAGGTGTCGGTAAAGCGGCACGCGCACTGGATAAAATGCAGGTCGTTCGCGTCGCGCCACGCCTTGATGTCGTCCTCGCGGATGAGATACATCGGGCGAATGAGCTCCATGCCGGGGAAATTCGTGCTGTGGAGCTTCGGCATCATCGTCTGGACCTGTGCGCCCCAGAGCATTCCCATGAGGATCGTCTCGATGACGTCGTCATAGTGGTGCCCGAGCGCAATTTTGTTGCAGCCGAGCTGCTTTGCAAAGCTATATAAGTACCCGCGCCGCATTCTCGCGCAGAGATAGCAGGGCGATTTTTCCACGTTATAGACAGAGCCGAAAATATCCGACTCAAAAATATCCGCCGGAACGCCGAGCTTTTTGAGATTTCCCTCGATGATCTGCCGGTTGGCCGGGCTGTAGCCGGGGTCCATGACGAGGAATTTGACCTCAAACGGAAATTTATTGTGCTTTTTCAGCTCCTGAAATAATTTGGCCATCAGCATCGAGTCCTTGCCGCCGGAAATGCAGACGGCAATGCAGTCTCCCGGCTTCACGAGCTCATACTGGCGCACGGCCTTTGTGAAATTGCACCAGATCTTCTCGCGAAAGCGCTTGCGAAGGCTCGTCCCCACGCGATGTTTCGTCTCTTCGTCGTTCTGCTTTTCCATCGCAGATCGCAGCCACGCCAGATACCCGCCCTTGAGGCTGTAGGCGTCGAACCCTTCGTCCCGAAGCCGCTCTGCCGCGGGGAGGCTTGCCTCGCCGTGTGCGCAGTAGAGGACGAGCTTTTTTCCGGCGTTCTCGCGTGCAAACGTAGAAAGTGCCTCCGGCAAGACCGCCCGCGCGTTCGGGAGCGTTCCGTAAGCTCTCGTTTCCTCCGAACGCATATCGATGAGGACATAGTCTTCCTTGTTCCAGCCTTCCAGCTCCCGCACCGTAACTTCCATAAGCCGCACCCCGCCGTTTCCATCAGAATCGTCCCAATTTTAGCCGGATTTCGCCCATTTGTCAATCCGGCCGCGGCTTTTTCGGCAGCATAAAAAATCCCCGGTATGTGCGAGGAAGGGTACGGCGCACATACCGGGAATGAGGAAGGCTATTTATTTGGCTAATTCTGCACCGAGTTTGCGGCAGGCCTCCAACGCCTCGTCGTCGGGCGCTTCGCAGCAGATGACGCTATCTGTGACAAGGTTCATGCCGTTTGCTTTGCAGTCGTCCTCCCACGTGCGCATCCACTCGCCGTCGCCCCAGCCGTAAGAGCCGAAGAGCGCGACGTCCTTGCCGGAGAGTGAACCCTTGACCGCGTCAAACATGGGGGCAAATTCCGTCTCCTCGAGCTCCTCTGCGCCCATTGCAGGGCAGCCGAAGGCGATGGCATCGAAGCCAGCCAGTTTCCCGGCGTCCGCCTGCTCGGAGGTCATGAGCTCCGCTTCCGCGCCCGCTGCCTTCATGGCATCCACGATCGCATTTGCCATCGACTCGGTATTGCCCGTGCCGCTCCAATATACAACAGCCGTCTTTTTCATCGTTTTTTGTTCCTTTCTGGTCAATCAATTTTCTGCGACAGCCAGCTGCTCCAGACTTGCGCCCGAACGCCAGCTGCGGCAGTAGATATCCGTACATTTTTTATACCGCGCGAACGCCGCGCGGGCGTAGGCCTCGTCTCCGTAGACCTTCCAGAGGCCGGAGAGCTTGAAGTCCTTCGCGTTGTGGTCGATAAAGCCCTGCACATCCTCGGGCGGATAGCTCAAAAACAGGCCAATTTCATGCGGAAATTCCGTGCTGTGCTGAAAGCGCTTAATCAGGTTTCCGATGCAGCGCGCTGCGCTCTCGTCGCCGTAGCCCGCCTGCCGCAGCGTTTTCATCGCCTGCTCGTTTTGAAGATCCAGCCGCAGCCGCGACGGCCGGTAGAGATATAAAAGCGCATTTGCGCCCCAGAAGCGCAGCGGAAGCAGGCACAGGCCCTTTTCGCGCAGACGCTGGTTCATGTCCCGGATCTGCGCCAGAAGCGACGGCTTGTCCGCGCAGTCGACACGGAAGAGGCTTCCGGTCTTGATGCCGGCGAGCGTTGGCGCACACTGGCGCACAAAAAGGTCTTCGGACATCTTACGCCGGGCTCCCTACGTGCTTGTCGAGGATCCCACGCAGCGCGGAAAGCGAGCTCGTGTGGCACCGCTCGATGACCGTGCCGCTTCCCTTGATCTCGCTCATCGCGCCCTGCACCATCTTGTGGGACATCGTGCTGGTGAAGAAGATCATCAAATCCGGGCTTCCGACCTTTTTGCGCAGACCGCCGCCGGGCTTGGTGAAGATCTTGCTCTGACACCGGTAGCTGTCGCACAGGTCCTTGTAGCGCCGCTCCATACATTCGTTGCCGCCGAGAATCACAATGCTCATAAGCTGTTCCTTTCTTTGGACAGAATAGTTAGAGTAGTTTAACCAATTCGTAAAAGAATATGCGTCCGCAGACGCGCAAAAATTTGTTTCGAACCCGCTCGCTCCCATACGAGTTAGAGTCATTTAACTGCGCCTATCATACCAGCTTTCCCGCCGCTTGTCAAGCCCGGAATATTACGAAACTGTAAACATCTGTCCGCATTGCTTGACGCTGTCCGCTGGCGGCACTAAAATGGGGGAACAACAGTATCCGTGCGTTATCGAGGAACGTTTTATGCAGCAGCTACAGTCCGAGCCCTCGCCCATCCGAGGTCTCACTTCCCAGCAGGCCGCCGAGCTTACCGCCCGCGGTCTATCCAACCATATGTCCGATCACGGCGAAAAAACCGCCGGAAAAATCGTCAAGGAAAACGTCCTGACGTTTTTTAACCTCATCTTTGCCGTCATCGCCGTGCTTCTTTGTCTGGTGGGCTCGTTCCGGAACCTGACGTTTTTACCCGTTGTGATCGGCAACACGCTCATCGGCATTTTTCAGGAGCTTCGCGCCAAGCGGGTGCTGGGCAAAATGCGCCTTCTGAACGCGCCGCACGCGGTCGTTCTGCGCGACAATATCCGGCAAACGCTCGAGGCCGAGGCGCTCGTGCAGGGCGATATCGTCCTTTTATCCGCAGGCGATCAGGTTCCCGCTGACGCAACCGTTTTAGACGGCAGCGTGCAGGTCAACGAGGCGCTTCTGACCGGCGAGGCGGACGAAATTGCGAAAAACCCCGGCGACGCGCTTCTTTCGGGCAGCTTTCTCGTCGCGGGCCGGTGCTATGCGCGGCTCGATCAGGTAGGCGATCATTCCTACATTGCAAAGCTCACCCGCGAGGCCAAGGCCATTTCTGACGCAGAGCCCTCGCAGATGATCCGCGCCATCGACCGCATCGTCAAATGGATCGGCTTTACGATCGTCCCCATCGGCCTCATTTTATTCGCGCAGAGCTATTTTTATTCCGGCCAAACGCTTCAGAAAAGCGTCGTCTCCGCCATCGCGGCCATCCTCGGCATGATCCCGGAGGGGCTTTATATGCTCACGACCATCGCGCTGGTCCTCGGCACGATGCGCCTGGCCCGGCGAAAGGTTTTGCTGCACGACATGAAGAGCATTGAAACGCTGGCCCGGGTCGATGTTCTGTGCGTCGACAAGACCGGCACCATCACCGAGCCCGGCATGACCGTGCGCGAGGTCCGCGCGTGCGAGGCGGCGAAAAAAAGCGGTCTGACGGACGATGCCTTTGAAGATCTTCTCGCGGACTACTGTCTATCGACGCAGGACGCCAACGAGACCATGAAGGCCCTTCGCGCATTTTCAGAATCCCGGCGGCTGGAGCACCCCAGGCAGGCAAAAATCGCGCTCGACGTGCAGCCGTTTTCCTCGAGCAAAAAATTATCCGCCGTCACCTTTGAAGACGGAACGTATCTGCTCGGCGCACCGGAATTCGTGCTCAAAAATACGTTTTCGGCCGTCGCGGGCGAGCTCAAAAGCTACATGGACGCGGGCTGCCGCGTGCTGCTGCTGGCAAGGGCAAAGGGGCCCGACGCGCCCGACCCGCTCGGTTACGCCGTTTTGTCAAACCCCATCCGCGAAAACGCGAAGGAAACGTTCGCCTATTTTAAGCAGCAGGACGTCTGCGTCAAGGTCATCTCCGGCGATCATCCGCGCACCGTCTCGGAGGTCGCAAAGCAGGCCGGCATCGAAAACGCGGACAAATACGTCGACGCCGCGCTTCTCGTGACCGACGAGCAGATCGCGAAGGCTGCCGAAGCATACACCGTTTTCGGCCGCGTCAGCCCCGCGCAGAAGCAGCAGCTTGTCCGGGCTTTACAGGCGCAGGGCCACACCGTCGCGATGACCGGAGACGGCGTCAACGACATTCTGGCCATGAAGGACGCCGACTGCTCGGTCGCGATGGCCTCCGGCAGTGAAGCCGCGGCGCAGAGCGCGCAGGTCGTGCTGCTGGACTCCGACTTTGCCCGGATGCCGGACGTCGTTTTAGAGGGCCGCCGCGTGGTCAATAATATCGAGCGCTCGGCAAGCCTGTTTCTGGTCAAGAATCTCTTTTCGCTTCTTCTTTCCGTCTTTTCGGCAGTCTCGTTCCTCACCTATCCCTTAGAGCCCGCGCAGGTGTCGCTGATCGCAATGTTCACGATCGGCATTCCGGGCTTTTTGCTGGCGTTGGAACCGAATTTCGTGCGCATTGAAGGAAGCTTCCTGAAAAAAGTCCTGCTGCGGGCCGCGCCCGCCGCGCTGACGGATGTTTTGGCGGTCGGTGCGCTCGTCGTCTGCGGCGAGGTCTTTTCGCTTCCCGACAGCGATATCGCCACGGCGGCGACGCTGCTTCTGGCCGTGGTGGGCTTCATGATCTTAATTCAGATCAGCAAGCCCCTGACGAAGATGAAGACCGCGATCGTCGCCGTCAATATCGCGGGGCTCGTTTTCTGCGGCATTTTCTTAAAGCAGCTGTTCGCCCTGAGCGATATGTCGCAGATCTGCGTGCTGCTTCTGATCGTCTTTGCCTTCGCGGCGGAGTCCATTTTCCGCGGGCTTTCGGTGCTCTCGCGCTTTTTGGAGCGCAAGACCGGAGCGCTCAAGGAAAAGATCCGGGAAAAACGAACCCATTGACCCTTACCCGGCGGGAGAGATCCTGCCGGGTTTTGTCCTCTTGCGGTTTTGCTCCGGCTGTATTATAATAGACCAAAATACTAGGAAGGTCCGTAAGCGGACAGGAGGCGTTTGCCTATGAAAATTCTGATCGCGATGAGCGGCGGCGTCGATTCGAGCGTCGCGGCAAAGCTTTTGTGCAGAGACGGAAACGAGTGCATCGGCGCGACGATGAAGCTCTATCACAACGAGGACGCCGGCGTCCCGCGGGCGCACACGTGCTGTTCGCTCGACGATGTGGAGGACGCGAGAAGCGTCTGCTACTCGCTCAAAATGCCATACTACGTGTTCAATTTCTCCGATGATTTCGGCGAAAAGATCATCGACAAATTCGTCCGGAGCTATGAAGCTGGCCGCACGCCGAACCCCTGCATCGACTGTAACCGCTACATGAAGTTCGACAAACTGTATGACCGCGCACAGATTCTCGGCTGCACCCACATCGCGACCGGCCACTACGCGCGTATCACGTTTGAAAACGGCAAATATCAGCTCCGAAAGGCGCTCGACGAGACGAAGGACCAGAGCTACGTGCTCTACGACATGACGCAGGAAAGGCTTTCCCGGACGCTTTTCCCCCTCGGCGAGCTGCGCAAGACCGAAGCTAGAGAGCTGGCGCGGGAATCGGATTTTATCAACGCCGACAAGCCGGACAGTCAGGACATCTGCTTCGTGCCGGACGGCGATTACGCGAAGATCATCGAGCTTCGCACCGGCAAAAAGGCCGAATCCGGCAATTTTGTCGACAAAAACGGCAAAATTCTTGGCCGTCACAGCGGCATCATCCGCTACACCATCGGCCAGCACAGAGGCCTTGGCCTGAGCCTGTCGCAGAAATACTACGTCTGTGAAATTCGCCCGCAGGACAACACCGTCGTGCTTGGCGAAAGCGAGGACCTGTTCCACCGCGGCTACTGGATCGCAGGGCGATCGCCCGCCGCTTCTTTCCGCTGCAAGGCAAAGCTCCGCTACCGCCACCCCGAGCAGCCCGTCTCGGTCACGGTTCTCGATGGCGGCGGCCTGGAACTCATATTTGACGAGCCGCAGCGGGCCCCCACGCCGGGGCAGTACGCGGTTTTGTACGATGGGGACATCGTCCTCGGCGGCGGCGTCATCACGGGCGCGTTTGACCCGGAGCAAAAGGAGGCCGAAGCATGATCTCAACAAGAGGCCGCTATGCCATTCGTGTGCTCATCGATCTGGCCGAGCACCGCGGCGAGGTGTTTACGCCCATGAAGGAGGTCGCCAAGCGGCAGGAAATTTCGCTCAAGTATTTAGAAAAGATCATGCCGCTTCTGAGTAAGGCCGGCCTTGTCGAGGGCCAGCACGGAAAAGGCGGCGGCTACCGGCTGACCAGAGAGCCGGAAAACTACCGCATCGGAGACATTCTGCGCCTGACGGAGGTCGATCTTGCGCCCGTTGCGTGCCTGTCTGCGCCGGTCAACACCTGCCCGAGAGCCGCCTATTGCCGCACGCTTCCCATGTGGCAGAAATATTACGACATGACGCTCGATTATTTTGACTCCATCACCATCCGCGACCTCATGCAGGTCGAAAGCGGCGGGGACTATGTCATTTGAAATTGGCAAAAAGCAGCAAGAAGAGCCGGGGCAAAGCCCCGGCTCTTGCACAATTATTTCAATCGAAAACTACATCCAATGCCTTGCAGACGGCGGCGCAGCGCGGGCAGAGATCGTGCTCGTCGGCCTGCGTGGAGTGCATCCAGCAGCGCGGGCACTTCCTGCCGGTGGCCTCGGTGACGGTGACGGTGAGGCCCGGGAAGTTCG
>ERZ808262.825-NODE-825-length-11269-cov-8.195470_pt1 | contig 11269 bp, 11 predicted proteins | sample MGYA00520895_ERZ808262 | MGnify/ENA primary metagenome ERZ808262 (study PRJEB31516, sample SAMN03275588) | gut metagenome | biome: mammalia-associated habitat; material: feces | host: Papio cynocephalus | place: Kenya | collected 2012-08-02 ... | reverse complement strand
TTGCTTACTACAAAGCTAAAACACTTCTCTCTATGGCCCCTTTTTCAATTATTTTTGTGGGGGATTTTTGCGTTATTATTTACACTATAAGCCAAATGTAGCGTTTAAAATAATTTACTGCCATAATTTCACATTTTATTATGCAAATGTACATGTTTTCACTGAAAAAATGTGGCAGTGAATAATAATTTACTTATGATCTTTTTTGACTTACAAATTTATTCGTCATATTACCTACCTCACTCAAAATGAACCTAAATGGACTTGATATAAATAAATATATATATAATCTTTGCATAGGAAATAATACTAAAATATAAGCTATTCAAAATGATAGGATATGTGTGACTAAAATATAACTAATTAGAAATATTATGGAAGATTTTTTAAAACAGAAGATGATTTCTTCTAATAATGGCGGGAGTGCATCTCACAATGCCTATTGAACTACACGAACCGCTACCGAATAGATATTTTTAATTTTTTTATTATATAATTAAATTTTTCTTAATTTTTGCACTATGGTTATTTCGTATTTTGTTGAAGATTCCAAGGATTGTGGTATGGCGCGTGGTTGTTATACCCAGTGCTACATTAATTCCGATTGTGGTAGTGACTATCACTGTAAATAGTTACGGTGTTTTATCGTAAAGTCGGAAGGAAATGATGAAATAGGGGCTGACTAATTTTTGGCCAACCCCTAGCATTCAATAGCTCATTTGTGGTACATATGTTGACTTGTAACCAATTATGCTTTCATTATATGAATGGGGCTGTATATAATACTATGTAGAAAGAATTTACAATGGATGCAAACAGTACAAAGAGAATAAAGAGGAAAGAGATTGATATCTCAAAGCAGTATTGCTTCCCTAATCAAATTGATGTTATTCGATATGGAGGAAAGATTTTAGTGGTGTCCGTTAATACCGCAAATTGGATAGTGCTTGATAATGAAAAGCAACTTGCTTTCTTTTTATTGTTATGTGAGAATTCAATTCAATGTGCTTTGGAATTATTTGATGGTACAAAAGAGGATTATTTAACTGTCTTGATACAGATAGAAGCACGCAGCTTTGAGAGAAAGGAAGTTGCAAGGCGAAGGATAAATAAAATGCAGTTGTTCTTAACAAACTCCTGTAATTTAAGATGTCCACATTGTTATGTACATGCTGGAAAGCAAAGCAATAATGAGTTGTCTTATATAGAAGTCATTGATTTGATTCAAAGTTTTGCTGAACATGGGGGAGAAAGATTAGTGTTAACAGGAGGGGAGATTAAGATGAGGCAAGATTTGCTTAAGATTATTCAACATGCTAGTAATCTGAATCTAAAGATTGATCTTCTAACAAATGGTGTATTGTGGACTGACGATGAAATTTCTAAGATTAGCTCAATGATATCATCAGTGCAAATAAGTATTGATGGTTATGATGAGTCTTCTAATGCATGTGTCCGTGGGAAAGGAAATTTCAATAAGGCACTGAATGCGGTGGATTGTTTTATTAATAATGGAGTTGAAACAGAAGTGGCTATCACACCATTATATGACGAGAATTTAGAAAAAAATTCGGATCTTTATGTGCAATTTGGTAAATCTCTCCTAAGGAAGTATCGTGACAGAGACTTCAAATTAAACTTTACCTCAGATTTGCTGCCAGGAAGAAATATAGAGGTGAATGAGCAGATTAGAATGGATTATTTGAGAATTGTATCAAATATCTATAAGAACTGTTTTGGGGAAGACAGTGATAATCCTTTCATCTTCGCAATCAAAAAACATGAATTATATGATAATTGTTCATATGGGAATATAGCTGTTTCTTCCATTGGAGATGTGTATCTATGTGGGCGAATCTCATATCTTAAGCCAGTGGCTAATATACGTAAGCAGAACATTAATGAGATATTCGATATTTCGGCTATTGCAAAAGCATCCTCTTGTATTGACAGATTAGAGCCTTGTAAGGATTGTAGTGTAAGGTATATATGCGGTGGAGAGTGCCGTCTTCTGTATTTCTCACATTTTAATGATAATACTATTGTGCAATCGAATATTAAATCGTCAAGAAAATGTGATGAGAACCGCAAGAGATTCATTTATGAACTTATGATAAGAACAAATAGTCGACTATTTGAATAAGTGTTTAAGTACTAACTGTTTTAACAATCAATAAATTGTATGATATTGGCAGTGTCCTGAGTTTTGTGTAAATGCAAAAGAATAGTATTGAATATTCATCTAATGGCGGCAGGGCTTGGTTAAATAGGTTTTGCATGAGTTCGGTAGGAACATTCAGGGATTTGTTGGTGATGGGGACGGAGGTTTTCGCCGCTACATCAAAGGGCCTTTATCTTTCTCGAAATGGTGGAGCGTCTTGGATTTCAAGGTATTGTAATTCCGAAGTTGGGGAGTTTCTTTCTCTCGCATCAGATGGATCGGAGATGCTAGCAACTACTACAAAGGGATTATATTCCTCGAGAAACCAAGGGCTGACATGGGAACGAAGAAGGTAATATAGTTTAATTTCAATCAAACATATTTAGAAAACTTAAAAATAATTGAAATGCTGAATTCAATTTGGCAGTGTTACACAACTCACTTGAATCAGCGGAAGATCGTTGATTCAAGTTTTATAAACTAATATACTAGAAGTATTAAATAAAATTGGTGGTATGAAAAAACAAACAATTTTAATTTTGTCCATTATCTCTTTTACTTTTATGTCTTGTGGATCTGTAAAAAAGGTTCAACAACAATATCCTGACTATGGTGGATATATACCTCAACCAGGGTATTACCAACAAGCCCAACAAGGCATATATCAAGGGCAAGCCCCTCAGTATAAACAGCAATATCAGTCGCAAGATGCTCTTGATGCTTCGGGATTTGTGGAAATTCGTAAGTCTCCAATAGAAGAGTTGTCACTAGCATTAGGTACAAATGAGATAAGGGCTTATGGTCAAGCGGAATCTGGTAATGAGCAAATGGCACTTAATGCTGCTAGGGCACAGGCGATAGCTGCTCTTCAAGAGAAAATTGAAGTATATGTTCGGGCTGGACTTGACCAATATATGGAGGAAGTAGGAGCTAATTCAGAGTTTGCTCTTGATGAATACACAAGGAACCAGGTTATGACTGCTGCTAAGGGCGTTGTAAATGGGGCATCTGTTCTTGATACTCGAAAACTGTATAATCCGAATACAAAACGTTATAAATATGAGGTTTGTGTCGTCTATAACAGATCTGGCGTTCTTAGTGTGATGCAGGAACAGAGTAGTAGAATCCGTGCAAACGAAAAAAAATTCGAACAGGATATGCAACAGGCTTGGGATGCTCTAGATGCGCATAATAATCGTATGTCTTTTGACGAGCAACGTCAGTATCGTCAAAATGATTTGCAGCAACAAAATATGGATCGTCAGAATCAAAGGGATATGCAATATTTAAATCAGCAGAATCAAAATAATAAAGAGAGTCGGAAAAGTCAAGATCAGGATGGTGCTATGGATAACGAGAATGCTCTTGATTCTGTAAATTAACCATGTTTTTTAAAAAAATTATTTTTATCGTTTTGACTGTTATTGTCTATGGTCAAAATGTTTTGATTGCAGATGAAAGGTCTGACAAGGTAAAGCCAAGATGGGTGACACATTCACTTCCTCAATCTCAGTCTGGATCTTACATTTTCGTTAGAGCCCATGGAGAAGGAACCTCTTTGGCTGGAGCAAAGCAAATTGCTTTTATTTCAATGTCACAAAGGCTCGAGAATGAACGCGGTTTTGTCGTGAATTCTAATGTTCAGGCAAAAGAACATTTTAGCCAAAATCAAAAGAGTGCAAGTAACGAATATGAGCAGGAAATAACACTTGAGGTGATAGAAAATGGTCACCAGTTGAAAATTGTGTGCAGAGAAATTGACGACTATTGGGTGGAATCTCTTGGCAAATACGAAGTTGATGTCCTATATACGGTAACAAACAAGAACGTTTATGGCGGAAGTTATGACGATAATATAATCGTGACTGCAAAGTATCCATACGCTGGATTTCTTTCCATAATTCCTGGAGTTGGGCAAATATATAAAGGAACTGTTGCAAAAGGCTCTTTTATTATAACCGGAGAAGTGCTTGCAATCGGCGGTGTAGCACTTTGTGAGAATACACGGGCTTCCTATGTAAAAAAGATGATAGAACAGCCCAAATATGCATCAGAGTACAATTCTCTTGCTGATACATGGGAAACAGGCAGAAATATATGTATAGGAGCTGCTGTTGCAATATATATTTATAATCTTATAGATGCCTTTTCATCAACCGGTGCAAAGCGTGTTATTGTGCAAAAAAATCATTATTCATTGTCTGCAGTTCCTTACTTGGATAATAATTCAGTAGGTTTATGTTTTGCAATAAGATTTTAGTTATAATATTATGATGAATAATAGTTCTCGAACTATAATAAAATGTTTTGTCTTTCTAGCTTTTTTACTCCTCTTTAATTCATGTGCTAGAAATATAGTGGATTTGACTGGATCAATAATTGGAACGGTTAAGGATTATGAAAGTGGAGAATTGATATCTAACTGTCAGATCTCTTTAAATCCAGGAGGTAAATCTTTGTCCACTAGCAGTGATGGGCAATTTGAATTCGAAAATTTGGAGTATGGAACCTATGATTTGACTTTCAAAAAATCTGGGTACGAGGATGCAACTAAAGTTGTATCTGTAATTGCTGGAAAATCCGCAAAGGTTCAGTTAGCCTTGAAGGCATTAAAGGGTGAATTGTCAGTTTCTGAAAGTGAACTTGAGTTTGGAAATACATTGGCAACAATGTCATTTACTATTTCAAATACTGGTAAAGGAAATTTGGAATGGAGCGTTTCTGAGAATGCGGATTGGCTTAGTTGTTCGCCTACAAGCGGAATAGTCTTGCCGTTAAAGTCGTCTACCATAGTTGTGACCGTGAATAGGGCAGGTAAAGACAATGGTAACTATGGCGAGAATATAGTTGTTTCTTCAAATGCTGGCAATGCGATGATCGCTGCATCTATGTCGATAACTCCAGTTAATTTGAATTTGTCTCCAACTTCTCTGGATTTTGGGGAGGCAGAGTCTACTATACGGGTGTCGATGACTAACCCGTCTGGCAGGACTTTGAAGTATACAATAACAACATTGAACGATTGGATCTCCGTAAGTAAGTCGACTGGGAGTATTACTACAACTGATTCTTTTAGCGTCATTGTTTCTAGATCAGGTCTTAGTGCCGGAAATTATGACGGAAACATCATAATAAAGGTCGACGAGGAAGAGTTTTCCATACCAGTAAAGATGAAAGTTGCGCAGAAGGAGAAGCCTTCTGTAAGCATAGAAGATGTATATTCAGTTACTGCTAGCGGAGCGACCATTAAAGCTACTATCAAGTCAACAGGTAGCTCAAAAGTTACAAGATATGGAATATGTTGGTCAAAATCTTCTACGCCTACTATTGATGATAAAATATCTAATCTTGGTGACTGTACTGGGGCAAAGTCATACGAGAGCACAATCTCAAACCTTGACCCAGAGACGAAGTATTATGTAAGAGCTTATGCTGAGAACACGGAGGGTCTGGTTTATAGCGATCATACTTTGTCTTTTACAACAAGTCCGAATCCTACGATACCGACTGTTTCTACAATATCAACAAGCAATATAATGGTAACATCCGCATCGGCTATAGGAAGAATAACTTCTTTGGGAAATGTTGCGAAGATTACCAGTTATGGACATGTGTGGGATACTTCGCCACAGCCGATGCTTTCTAAATGCGCTCATACGAATAATGGGGAAGCAAACTCGATTAGGGAATTTACAAGTGAAGTTACAAACCTGTCTGCGGGAACGAAATATTACATACGTGCATATGCCACTAACTCTGAGGGTACTGCCTATGGTGAAGATATATCTTTTACTACAAAAGACTATGAGGCTCCATCAGTATCCATAGGACAAGCATCAAATATAAAGAAGAATTCTTTTAGCGTTAGTGGGGAAATTATATCAACAGGAGGAATTACCCTTGATGACTATGGTCATTGCTGGAGTACATCGCAGAATCCTACTATATCTGACGCCAAAACTTCGCTAGGTAACAAATCTACCGAAGGCTTTTTCAATAGTGACATAACTGGTCTTGATGAAGGTAGAACATATTATGTCCGTGCGTATGCCGTCAACTCCAAAGGCACAAGTTATAGTAGCCAGATTGCTGTTACTACTTCAGTATCGGTAACGGATAAGTGGGATGGTTCAATGGCATCGTCTTTTGCTGGCGGTTCGGGCACGTTGGTTGACCCATACAAGATAGAAACTGGGGCACAACTTGTCTTGATGAAAAAGAATGCTAGTAAATGCTTCATTTTAATCAATAATATTGATCTGGATAACAAAAGTTGGCCTTCATTTGATTTTTCAGGCTCTTTCGATGGAAATGGATTCACGATATCTAATCTAAAAATCACGAAGACTTGTGATAATCTTGGATTCTTTGCTACATGCAGCGGAATAGTCAAGAATCTTAAAATGAAGGGGGTTGATATTCAGTCGAGCCAGTCAAACAATATCGGATCAATTGCTGGGGTATTGCGTTTCAAAGGAACAATCGTGGATTGTTCTGTGGTTTTAAATAGCGATTCAAAAATCTTGGGTAACAGTTGCGTGGGAGGAATTGTCGGATATTACGGATATTTTTATAATGATTATAGTATGACGATCTCTGGATGCAGTGTAAATTCAACTTCAAGTGAAAATGTTATATTAGGCAATAGTAAGGTTGGTGGGGTAGTCGGATATAAGTGCTATGCTACTCCAAAGAAAAGTATTGAAAATTGTCATGTAGACGCAATGCTTTACGGCGGGAACTATGTTGGCGGTATATGTGGTGGCGGAAATTCATATCGTGATTTTATAATCAATTGTTCTTTCAAAGGGGCTATATCTGGTGAATCATATTTGGGAGGAATATATGGAGGAGATGTCGAGCATATGAGCAGTGGCCTTTTTTATATAACAGGTTGCAAATCAGATGTAATAATAGATGCATCTGATAACTATGTGGGCGGAATATATGGCTATGTTTTGGGCGGAATAGGAGTTTATGGCAGTTACTCGACGGGATCTCTTAAACTTAGCAATAGTTCTGCTAGATATCTTGGCGGAATAGGAGGTTTTACTGAATTTGATTACTCCGACCAGCAGGAATTATGTTATTCAGTTATGACTTCAACTCATCCTGCTTTCAGTGGGTTATGTGGCTATTCGGATTTGAGGGCGAAAGATTGCGCCGCTATAGTTGCAGATAAGAATGAAAGATTGACCAATTGTAATACAGAATGTACCAATATTACTGAATTTTTGCGTTCTTGTTATTCTGAATATGCTAATAATTATAATTTTAATAATACATGGACTTGGACTGGTGTTGTAAACGGGAAGACCATAAGCATATCCTGTCCGAAATTATCTTGGGAATAATGGAGAATTTTTTGGCTAAATTATCGCTTTATGATTTCTTGACAACAATTTTGTTGGGAGCTTGTTTATATGTGCCATTTATTGCATTGGATGTAATACCATGTTATTGTGGTTGGGGCAGATGTTATGAATAGTACGGTCATTTCAGCTGCGTGTTTGTTGTCGGAATTTGTTATTTAATGGGTTTGATATGTCATAAAACTGGTGAGGCATTAGACTGGTCCAAGTGCATTAATAAGAAAAAATCATCTACTTGTCCTATTATAATGGTGTTTAGATCACTCGTTTGCAGAAATCAACTATCTATCATTAATAGAGCAAGAAAGCTGGTATGTGTATCTTTTGATGGTAAAGTGGATCTTATGACAGAATATCTCGCAACTTATTATTCTGCAATGCGTGATAATAAACTTGGAAATATCCCAAAAATTGAGGCACATTCTGCATTCGCAAAGGATTTGTGTTTAGTATTTATTGTAGTAGGTTTTACTCTTTTATTTTCAGAGTGTATTATGGGGATTGTTATTTTGGGAGTATCTCTGCTTTTGTGTATTATCAGGTACAACTCAGAATTAAAGATACATATTCTTGTATGGGAGTACAAAAAATATGATCTTACAAAAAGGATTCAATAGTGTTCAATATTAAAATAATTTTATATGAGAAAGTTAAGTATTACAATGGCTATTGTTCTAGCCTTGATTAATTTCTCCTCATGTAGCGATAAGTATCGTGAGGCTATAGTTGGAGATTGGAGTTATAGTTTTACAAGTAGTTATTCAGATATGACTAAAGATAAATGTACAGTCAATTGGACATTTTACAGGGGTGAGGATTCTCCAGAGTTTATGGAAATTAGGAAATATAATGTTGGCTATAATGGAGAAGATGGTGCCAATATTGATTGCTTTTGCACGGCACGTGTAAAGGGAACCTATGATATTTTCTGTGGTTGTTTGATGCTTGAGTATGACACAAGTTCTCTTGATGTGGATGCATATTCAAGTGATGTTACCATATCTGGGGGAAATCGAGGCTTTTTTGAATATTATGATAGGTCTGAGTTGGCGAATGAAGCTAAGGCGGATGTCTATAGGTCAATGTTTGTCTCTTGTAAGGAGTTTAATGAGTTAGGATCGTATTTAATATCTGAGATAACGGATAATACTTTTGTATTTGAAGATGATGATTTAGGTACAGTTACCGCATATAGACAAAAATCAGAATTTTGAATATGGAAAATGTAAGAAAATGTGAAAAATGCGGGGCAGACATTGATGTTAATGATATGTTTTGTCCGGAGTGTGGTGTCGAACAGCCGATTAGATTTCATTATGAGGCTTATGAGACTTCTCGTTTTGATAGAATAATAGGAGGTGATTACGATTTGAAGAGGATTAATTGGTTGAAAGAAATTTCATATGAGAATGGTATCCTTGCGTTGTCTAATCAAGAAAATAAAGTCTGGTCAGCTCCCATTGGGGCATATGAGAAGCTAACGGTGATGGCCAATAAAGATTCTGGAAAGGTTTTCTCCATAGATGGCAGCCTCAAGGCTGATTCGTTTGCGATAAAAGTTGGTGGTGATGATTTGTATCCCCAAGACTGGGAGCATATTACTTTGTCCTTACAAAAGTTGGGGATCCCTCTCCAGTTGGGTGAGTGTATTGTGAAGGGCAAGGGCGCATTGAGGTTCTGTCTTATATGGGGGCTTTTCGCTTGTATATTAGCTGGAATATTATTGCTGATAGGTGACTAATAGAGTGATGCGGGAATGATGGGCATATTCCCGAATGAAATATCAAAATTTATGAAATTAGATACTGAAATGAGAGAGTTGAAGTCTAAGAATTATAGGACTCCATGTCAGAAAGTCGTTACTGTAATTTCAACGATTATATTGATTACAGGATTTTTTGCTTGCGTAGCATGGTTTAGAAAAGATATTGAAAATTGGAAATTGCTTGTTTCGGGGATTGTTTTGACAATAGTAGGGTTTGTTTTGCTTTGTTTGAAAGGAAAATCAAACTCTCTTGAAAGAGAAGGCACGGCTTGTCCTGAATGCCATCACATAGTGCGTCCTCGAGTGAAATACTGCACATGGTGCGGAGTCAAAATGCCGGAGAACCAACAGATTACAGCGAATAATGAAGAGGAATAAACTGATTTTAGGCGTTGCTGTGCTGCTAATGGCAATGTTGCTTTGTTCTTGTGAGAGTAAGGAGGATAAAGAGTATATTGAATGTTATTTGCCACTATGTGTTTGGCAGGATAACGCTGAAGAGATAGTTAATCAACAGATGAAGTCTGTAGCGAGGGAATGGAAAGATTATGCTATTTCATCTATAGATCGTTACAAAAGTAAGTGTATGCAGGAGGATAGTGATAGGTACAATGCATTGTCATTGTTTGGGCTTGGCTCGCTTTATTCAAGTAATCTAGAAGAGAGAGAAAACAATATAGAAAAATACACCGAACATGTAGAACTAGTTCTTAACGAACTGAAATATGCTATGCAATTAGCCCTTGGGAGTCAAGATCCGAGACCAGCTGAAAGCATACTTTCTGGGACAGCCTTGGCAAAATATGTACTAGGAACTCCAGAAAAACCAGCAAGTATAAGCGAAAAGGAAATGGAAATAATAGGTAATGCATTAGTCCAGCAGGTTGTTGATATATATCCTGATATAGAATTGCCTGTAATTTTGTCATGTAAATATGATTTTAGGGCGAAGTATTGGGTAGTGGATTTTATGGTGGAAAATACGCAATATGTTCGAGTTATAAAGGTAGGAAAGGAAAAGTTTTATCATTATACTCATGATTTACTAAATGAGGATTATAAGGTCCTTGAATTTCGCTGATGTGATTTTGGCTTCTCAAGTTTGATTGAAACTATAGATATCGTGGTATACAGTTTATAATTAACCATTTAATAACTTAAATTCAAAATTATTATGTTACGTACAAATCGTGGGATGGTGAAGTTTGTTCTTCTATCCCTAATCACATTTGGAATTTATGGGATTATTGTTATGTCTCATATTTCAGAAGAAATTAATCAGGTTGCATCTTCTCGTGATGGGAAGCACACGATGCATTTTTGTCTTGTCTTCTTCCTTTTTAGTTGGCTGTCACTTGGCATCGTTCCTCTTGTTTGGTATCACAGGCTATGTAATCGAATGGGGGATGAATTGGTTGCAAGAAACATCCCATATAGCATCAATGCTGGGACTTTTTGGGGATGGAATATCTTAGGGTCCTTCATTATAGTAGGTCCTTTCATTTTCTTATATAAATTCTTTAAGAGTATGAACCTGATCAATGAAGATTATAATCAAAAACAGATTAAGGTCAAATAGTATAAAAGGAAAGAGGGTGACAAAATCGAAAGATTGAATAGGGTCACCCTCTTTCGTTGGATTGTACCTAAATTTACTTTTTATTTCATAGTTAATTATTGGTTGTTTTAAACTTAAAATAAAAAACTACTCTCACCTTTAAGGTAAATAGTAAGAGGTTTTTATTTAGTGGAAATGGGCGAAAATTGGTGAAGTATAGACTTTACTGGTTAAGGAGCGTTAGATTTCATCTTGCTTCATCTATGGAGTTAGCGATGAAGAAGATTTTCTATTATTACTGTCCGCTAAATTTTTCAAGAATATAAAATCAATACTTCGTTAAAAATTAACAATATTTTAGTTTAATATTTAATATTCAATACTCTACGTTATATTACATCTGCTGGAACTGA
>ERZ808262.824-NODE-824-length-11274-cov-3.800874_pt1 | contig 11274 bp, 9 predicted proteins | sample MGYA00520895_ERZ808262 | MGnify/ENA primary metagenome ERZ808262 (study PRJEB31516, sample SAMN03275588) | gut metagenome | biome: mammalia-associated habitat; material: feces | host: Papio cynocephalus | place: Kenya | collected 2012-08-02 ... | reverse complement strand
CACCGGATGCGCGGGGGGGCTTCACGGACACCGCCGGAGAATTTCTTTTGACGGTGGACTTTCCCCCTACCCTTCTGGAATTGATTCCTGCTGACAAGCGGGAGGCTCTGATCGGCGTTCTGTCCCATGATCCCCGTCCCTCCTATCAGGCCGACCCGGAACGGGTCTACGGCCTGACCTTCGGCGGCCGGAATGTGCGGTTCCGGGTCAGAGAGAATGTTCTGACTGTGGTGAATGTGGCAAAGGAAGGCTAACGGGGGCATCACCCCACAATTTGACAAGAAGACTCCGCCGGGTTTTTTACCCCAGTTCAACGCTTGGAAAGCTTGGAAAAGGTCGGAATCCTGTATATGTATGCCGCATCCGTAAGCCGGCTTTCGCTGGCTTACGGATGCGCTATATTTCCCACATTCAGAACTGCGCAAATGGGGCAAAAGATTCGCCCTCCAGCCGCAGGCGATTGATTCAGAGTTTCCCTTGTGCACTGCAATGGGATCAGTTGATCTTGATGTTCTCCCACAGGGTATTCAGGTTGCTCAGCAAGTCCGCATCCAGATTCCGATAGGCGAATTTGTTGTACTCCTCAGCAAAATTCCCCAGCTCCGGATAGAGCACGCTCATGGCTTCCTCGCCCATGTCCTCAATATAGCCCTGGTTGGTGTAGACGATGCTGTTGGGGGAAGCGTAGTAGGTATACTCCGCGTTGGCAATGGCCGGTTCCTCGGAGAGCATGTAGTTGATGAAAATCTCCGCCAGCTCCTTGTTCTGGGCGCAGGTGGGAACGCACATAGCGTCAATGTAGAAGTTGGTGTTTTCGGGGTAATAGAACCGCAAATCAACGTTTTCCGCCTGGGCATCCACCATGGTGAAGTAGTCTCCGGCGTAATAGGAGCCGATGGCCGCCTCGCCGGACTCCATCATGTTGTAAATTTCGTCCATGACATAGCTCTTGATCAGAGGCCGCTGAACCAGCAGCTCCTCATAAGCCCGCTGCCACTGGGCCTTGTCGGTGGTGTTCACGTCAATGCCCAGCTTGTACATGGCAGTGCCGAAGGCATCCCGGGAGTTGTTGTACTGTAAAATGTTCCCGGCGTACTTCTCGTTCCACATCAGATCCCAGCCGCCCACGTCAGCCTCGTCCACCACGTTGGCATCGTAGATCACGCCCACAATGCCGTAGGCATAGGGGATGGAATACTGGTTGTCGGGGTCGTAGTACAGACCCTTGAAGGTGTCGTTAATGTACTGATAGTTGGGGATGTTGTCAAAATTCAAAGGCTGGAGCAAGCCTTCGCTTACCATCCGGGCAATCATATAGTCGGAGGGGATGAGTACATCATAGCTCACTGCGCCGCTGGAAATCTTGCTGTACATATCCTCGTTGGAAGCGTAGGTGCTGTAGTTCACAGTCACCTTCTGGCCGTAGTTCGCCTCGTACCACTTCTCAAATTCCCGGACGGTCTCGAAGGAGCCCTCGCTGCCGTCGGAAATATACTCGCCCCAGTTGTAAACGTTCAGGGTAAGGTTCTTCTTGCCGCCGCAGCCGGTCAGGCACAGGCAAAGCAGCATAGCCGCCGCCAGAATCAGGGAAATACGTTTTTTCATAGAAAGTCCTCCATTTTTTCTTCTTAATGATGAGCCTCTTCATCTTTTTCATCCACCAGGTTGCTGATGAGCAGCAGCGTCAGGGTAACGAAGAAGATGATGGTGGCCAGGGCGTACATTTTCGGGGTCACGGTTTTCTTGGTCATGCCGTAAATGCGGATGGGCAGTGTCTCAAAGCCGTTGCCGGAGGTAAAATAGCTGATGACGAAGTCGTCCAGGGACAGGGTGAATGCCATAATGGCTCCGGTGATAATGCCCGGCAGAATCTCCGGCAGCTCCACCTTGAAGAAAGCCTCGACAGGCGTGCAGCCTAAATCCATGGCCGCCTCAGGAAGGGACTGATCCATTTGCCGCAGCTTGGGCAGAATCTGCAAAATCACATAAGGCAGGCAGAAGGTCACATGGGCAATGAGCATGGTCCAGAAGCTCAGACTGGTGGCCGCCCCGAAGATCCGCCCCACGAAGACGAACATGAGCATCAGGGAAATACCGGTGATGATATCCGGGTTGGTCATGGGAAGGTCGGTCACGGTGTTCATCACCGCCCGGTACCACCGACTGCGCAGCTTATTCATGCCCACCGCCGCCGCAGTGCCCATCACCGTGGAAATGGCGGTGGCACTGGCCGCCAGCACCAGGGTGTTCCGGACGGCCTCCAGGGTGTTCCGGTCTTTTAATAGCTCCCGATACCACTTCAGGGAGAAGCCGGAGAACACGGAAAGGCTCTTGGCCTCGTTGAAGGAGAATATCAGCAGCACCGCGATGGGCGCGAACAAAATGGCAAAGACAATGCCGCTGTAAATTTTCGCCGAGGTTTTCATTCTTCATCCCCTCCATAGACATACCGGGTGGTGACGTACTTCACCGCCGTCATGCACACCAGCAGAATCAGCATCAGAATAAAGGCAATGGCCGCGGCAAAGTGGAGATTGTTGGCCACATACTGGCCCTCAATGGCATCGCCGATGAGGAAGAACTTGCCGTTGCCCAGCTTCTGGGAGATATAGAAGGTGCTGATGGAAGGAATCAGAACCATGGTAATGCCGGAGATCACGCCGGGCATACTCAGGGGCAGGATCACCCGCCGCAGCACGGACAGACTCCCGCAGCCCAGATCCCGAGCCGCCTCCAGCAGCCTTCCGTCCAGCTTGGCGAGAATCGAGTAAATGGGCAGCACCATATAGGGAAAATAGTCGTAGACCATGCCGATGATCACCGCCGCCTCCGTGCCGATGATATGCACCGGGCCCAGGCCAAGGCGGCCAATCAGGCCGTTGAGAATGCCGGTGTCCTGCAGAATCGTCATCCAGGCGTAGGTGCGGATGAGGAAGTTCATCCACATGGGGATCATGATGAGCGTCACCATGGTCTTCTGGGTCTTTTCCTTAGCCCTGGCCATGATGTAGGCAATGGGGTATCCCATCAGCAGACACACGATGGTGGAAATCACCGCCAGCTTTAACGACCGCACGAAGATGAGAAGATAGGTATGCACCTCCACCGCCGAGCCGTCCTCCTGGACGATGCTGCTGGTGGCGGTAAAGAACCGGGTCACATTCTCGGTGGTAAAGCCAAACTGATTGTCCGTAAAGGCGTAGTAGGCAACGAACACCAGGGGCACCACCACGAACAGCAGCGACCACACGGAATACGGCACCAGAGCCGCCCGATGGGTGCTTGCGCTGTGCTTATGAACGCTCATTCTTCTTCCTCCTCACCGGGGTTGGACAGCTCGTCCAGTTCGTTAGAGAAGGAGGAGTAATCGCCGAACATGCCGGAATACTTGGACTTCTTCATAATATGGATAGCGTCCGGCTCCAGAGAAATGCCGATGTGGCTCCCCTCCTCCACCGGATCGGTGGTCTGGATCATCCACTTGAAGCCGTCAATGTCCACGATGGCCTCATTGTGCACGCCCATGAAGGTGACGGAGGTCACAAGGCCCTGAAGCACGCCGGGCGCGGGCTTGACAATGTCCACGTCCTCCGGCCGGATGACCACATCCACCGGCTCGTTGGGGGCAAAGCCCTTATCCAGGCACTCGAAAACCTGCCCGCCGAAGCGCACCTTGTAATCCGCCAGCATTACGCCGTCCACGATGTTGCTCTCGCCGATGAAGTCGGCAACGAAGGCGTTGACAGGCTCGTTATAAATATCCTGCGGCGTGCCGATCTGCTGGATCTTACCCTCGCTCATGACCACGATGGTGTCGGACATGCTCAGAGCCTCTTCCTGATCGTGAGTGACAAAGATGAAGGTAATTCCGGTAGACTTCTGAATCTTTTTCAGCTCCTGCTGCATATCCTTGCGCAGCTTCAGATCCAACGCGCCCAGAGGCTCATCCAGCAGCAGAACCTTTGGCTCGTTGACCAGTGCCCGGGCAATGGCCACCCGCTGCTGCTGGCCGCCGGACAGGCTGGTGACCCGCCGATGGGCAAAGCCGGAGAGCATGACCATGCTGAGCATTTTGTCCACCTTTTCCTTGATTTCCTTCTTGGGCATCTTCTTTTCCCGCAGGGGAAACGCCACGTTTTCAAAGACGTTCAGGTGGGGAAACAGGGCGTATTTCTGGAAGACCGTATTGACGTTGCGCTTATGGGGCGGCACATCGTTGATCCGCTCCCCCATAAAGAGCACGTCTCCCTGATCCGGGTACACAAAGCCGCCGATAATCCGCAAGGTCGTGGTCTTGCCGCAGCCGGAGGGACCCAAAAGGGTCATAAATTCGTTGTCCTGGATGTCCAGACTGATGTTGTCCAGGACGACCTCCCCGTCAAAGGATTTGGAGATATTCTTCAGCTCGATGATTTTTTCCATAAGTTTTCCTTCTTTCTCCCAAATCGTACCCAAAAATAAAAGCGGTACGCCCAAAGGCATACCGCTTGCAAATTCCCTATCGATTACGCTCTACGAAAACACACCTTGGGCGTGTCTATTCTATGCAGTTAGAATAAATCCAAAACGCACAGCATCGAGAGGCCTCGAACCCGAATCAGATCAGAGTCTATATAGCAAAGATTACTTTTACTACTCTTATTGACCATTTCACAAGTTTATGCCTGGGGGCACGGTTTATAGTAACCAACTTATAAAACTGAGCTTTTAACTCAATCAATAAGGCGGCAAAGCCGCCAATCGGCAGTGGACCCGGCTGTCCGTATGGCCTTGGCCGACTTGCGCCGGCGGTCGCATCCTGCTTTGGAAAGACTCTTTCCAATCGAGACTGGGTTTATTATAACATAATCCGACAGGGTGTCAACGGGAAATCCATATAAATTTTGATGCAGCTGTTGGAAAAATCACCGCAATATGCACAAGAAACGGTTTTGAACCCCAATTTGCAAAAAAGGATTGACAGAAGCCTTCCTTTCGTGTATCATCATGCTTGTAAACTACATAACGACAAACGAAGTTCTTAGGGGAATGGCGCAAGCCTGCCGAAGGAGTAACACTCTCAGGCGCCTGATATCAGGTGGGGACTAAGAATGGATGTGGCTCTGGAGAATCCCGGAATCGGGTACCGAAGGTGCAAGGCGCATGCCGAATCTCTCAGGTAAAAGGACAGAGTGAGTACGTTTTCCCCTCCTGGCAGCGGGAATGCGGCTTTCTTTCGCCGGAGCATTGCGCATCCGGCGATTTTTGTTTGTCCGGAAAGAAAGAGGTCAAATTATGGAAACCATCGTAACCCAGATCGTGGCAGCGGTCAACGACGTCCTGTGGAACAAGTGGCTTGTGCTTCTGTTCCTGCTGCTTGGCAGCGGCATTTACTTCTCCATCCGTACCAATTTCGTCCAGGTTCGCAAATTCGGCGAGGGTATGCGCCGGGTTTTCGGCAATATCAAGCTCTTCGGTGAGGATGCCGGCAAGGACGGCATGAGCTCCTTCCAGGCACTGGCCACTGCCATCGCCGCCCAGGTGGGCACCGGCAACATCGCCGGCTGCGCCACAGCTCTGGCCTCCGGCGGCCCCGGTGCCATCTTCTGGATGTGGGTTTCCGCCTTCTTCGGCATGTCCACCATCTACGGCGAGGCAGTCCTTGCCCAGAAGTACAAGCAGACCGGTGCCCACGGGGAAGTCACCGGCGGCCCCATCTACTACATCAAGGCCGCCTTCAAGGGCAAGCTGGGTCTGTTCCTGGCCGGCTTCTTCGCCGTGGCCATCACCCTGGCTCTGGGCTTCATGGGCAACATGGTTCAGTCCAACTCCATCGGCGATGCCTTCCACACCGCCTTCGGTGTGCCCAAGTGGGTCATGGGTCTGCTGGTTGCCTGCGTGTGCGCCTTCATTTTCCTGGGCGGTGTGAAGCGGATCGCCGCCTTCACCGAGAAGTTGGTTCCCATTATGGCCTGCTTCTACATTCTCGGCTCTTTGGTCGCCATTTTCATGAACGCCGATCAGATTCTCCCCGCAATTTCCTCCATTTTCGTCGGTGCTTTCAATCCCCAGGCGGTTCTGGGCGGCGTGCTGGGCGTGTCCATTAAGGAAGCCATGCGCTACGGCGTTGCCAGAGGCCTGTTCTCCAATGAGGCCGGTATGGGCTCCACCCCCCACGCCCACGCCCTTGCCAAGGTTGCCAAGCCCCAGGATCAGGGCGTGGTAGCCATGATCGGCGTGTTCATCGACACCTTCGTGGTTCTGAATATGACCGCCCTTGTCATCCTCACCTCCGGTGTGCTGGGCACCACCGACGCAAACGGCGAGCTGCTCAGCGGCACCGCCCTGGCTCAGGCCGCCTTCAACCATTCCTTCGGCGGCTTCGGAAGCTCCTTTGTGGCCATCTGCCTGCTGTTCTTCGCCTTCTCCACCATCATCGGCTGGTATTTCTTCGGCGAGACCAACGTCAAGGCACTGTTCCACGGCAAGAAGGCCGCCCGGGTCTGCTACGGCGTTATCGCCCTGGTGTTCATCGCCGTGGGCGCTACGCAGAAGGTCTCCCTGGTCTGGGATATGTCCGACATGTTCAACGGTCTGATGGTCATCCCCAACCTGCTGGCGGTGCTGGCTCTGAGCAACATCGTTGCCAAGTTTGCCAAGGACGACCATACCCTCACCGGCGAGTAATTCAAGTCTGAGAGTGCCCACGTCAAACGCATGTCATTGCGAACCAGCCCGCAGGCTGGTGTAGCAATCCCCCGGGTACTTCCGAGAACCGGAATAGAACTCGTAGGCGTCAATGCCCTCATTGGCCCACAGAAAAGACTGTTCATGTACTTCAACTTTCCTTGAAAATTTGGTGCAGATCCCTCCGGGGGCAATGTTCTTGTCCCGGCAAGAACATTGATAAGAAGCCGGCTTAGGGGGCGCTGCCGAAAAGCCGCCCCCCTAAGTGCCCCCCGGCCGCCTCTAACGAACTGCGTCAGAATCGTTCGGCTTGCTATGGGTAAGTCTATCGAAAAAAGCCTGAAAGATACGGTGTCATCGCGAACCAGTGGTGCTCCGCGCAGCGAATCAAAATGGAGATGATTGCCGGTGGCAATCATACAGTGTACAGGCGGCACGGCACAGCCGTGGCGGATGAGGGCAAATAATTCCATTATCTTCCGAAAACCTTCATAAAAACGCCTCCGGTTCATCCGAATCGGAGGCGTTTTCTTCACTTTTCTCCCTTCACCGGCAGTGGGGAAACCACCGGCTTGCCGTCCCTGTCCAGCAGCACCGTCAGTCCCCTGCCGTAGCCGCTCTGATGGAGCAGATAATTCACTCCGGTCTGAGTGTCCACCCAAATTTCCATAGAATTGAGAGTTCCTTGTGTATAGGTTCGCACAAATCGCTTGTCAGCCATCATTTCTTCTCCTTTTTATCGATAGAAGGTATTGCCGCCGATGAATTCCCGCACCAGGCTGGTGGGCGGAATCTCGTCGTCCACCTGGGCAGCCTTTACATAGTTGAGGATCTTCACAATGGCCCGCACCTCGTCATAGCAGGGATCCTCCGGCTGCACCGCGGTGAGCAGCGGGAAAATATAGGTCTTCAGCACCGCCAGCTCGTAGAGCGTGGAGCTGTTGAAGATCACGTCCGCGTTCTCCTGATAGGGGAATATCCACCGCTGCTCTCCCCGTCTTACGCTGTCCCACATGGAGATGGTGTGCTGAACGGTGGCTCCCCGGGTCTCATAGTCCCGGACGATCCGCCGCAGCAGCCGCAGATAGCTGGTTGGAATCCGGTTGTGGTCGTCCAGATTCAGAGGCAGCAGCGGGCTGACATACATCCGGAAAATGAGACTTCTTTCCACGTTTTCCGGCAGCATGGCCGGATTCAGACCGTGAAGTCCCTCCACGATGATTACGGAATCCGCACCCAGTACCAGCTCCTGCCCCCGCCACTCCCGGCGGCCGGTGATGAAGTTGAAGGTTGGCAGTGCCACCTTCTCCCCTGCCAGAAGCTTTCCCATCTGCTCCCGGAACAGAGCCGTGTCAATGGTATTGATATGCTCCAAATCCAGCTTGCCGTCAGACCCGGGAGCGATCTTGTCCCGGTCGATGTAATAGTCGTCCAGGCTCATGAGCACCGGCTTCTTCCCATGCACCCGGAGCTGGGTGGCCAGCCGATGGGCCGAGGTGGTCTTGCCGGAGGAGCTGGGTCCCGCCAGCATCACCGCCCTGGCACCCCGCTGGCAGACCATGTCCGCCACCTGGGAAAACCGCTTTTCATGCAGAGCCTCATTCACCCGGATCAGCTCCCGGATCTTGCCGGAAGTAGTCAGTTCATTCAGATCCGCCACGGTTTCGCACTCCATCAAAGAGCACCACCGTTCCCCCTCGGCAAAGACCGAGAAGAAGTTGGGCATATCCGGCACCTTAGCGCACACATCCGGGTTCTGGTCATCGGGATAAACCAGAATGAAGCCGTTCTCCGCGGGCACAACGTCCCACACCGTCAAGTAAGCCGTGGAGGGCAGCATTTCCCCATAAAAGTAGTCAGCGTAGCCCCTGTATACATATTCGTCAAAATAGTTGGTGCTGCGCCAGCGAAGGAGCCGCGCCTTATCCTCCTGACCCTCTGCCCGGAACCGCTCCATAGCCGCCTGCAAAGTAACCCGTCGGCGAGTCAGGGGAATGTCCTGATTCACCAGCTTCTGAAGGGTCTGCTTCAGCTCCTCGGCAGAAAAGTTCTTGGCTCCTGAAACCTGCACATACACGCTGGAGCCAAGGGTGCAGCTGACTTTGCCTTTTGCTCTGGGGCAGCACTGCTTCAGAGCCAGGAAGGTGGCAAAAAGAGCCGTGCGCAGATAGCATTCCTTTCCGGCCTCGTCGGTGTAGCGCAGCAGATGCACCTTGCCCTCCGAGGCTGCCATGGCCTGCCGCATGGAGAGCCGTTCCCCCTGGATGTCCTTTGTCCGCAGAGGGATATAGTTGAGGGTAAACACCTCACCGGCGATCTTCGCCGCCAGAGGCCGCTCCGATAGCTTTTCCGCCGGAATGGGCAGTCTGGAGATCAGATCCAGCAGGCTTTCGCCTGACCCTGCCTCGATCGAAAAGCCGTCAATATTCAGCATCACAAAGATTCCTCCTTTTGTACCCTTTGAATCTTTGCGCATATTATAACAGATTCCTCCTGTTTTCGCAATGGATTTTGTGAACAATTTACACTTAAGTAACAAAATTCCCCAAATTTTCCACCTTTGTTCCGGGGTAGTAGTGCTCCAGAATCTCCCGGAAATCGCTTCCCGTGACGGCCATAGCGTCCGCCCCGTACTGGCTCATGCCCACCCGGTGGCCGAAGCCCTTCGTCCGGAAAACGATTTGCCCTCCCTCCACACTGACGGTGAAAGCCGTAGAAGGAAGCCCGAACATCTGCCGCAGCTGAACGCCGGAATAGCTCTCCCCGCCGATCTCCAGGGTATCCACGCCCCCGCCTGGGGTCAGCGTCCACGCTCCGAACCAGCTTTCCGGCCTTCCCTCCAGGCTTCGACCCAGGGTACTCTGGAAAGCGGCGGTGTCAATGGCGATCACATCCTGGTAGTGGGCGGCTCCCTCTTCTCCGGGGCTGGCAACCGCCCGCAGGTAAGGATAGTCCGTCCCCCACACCGCCTGGGCATTCTCCGTCCGGCCGCCGGAGCAGGAAAAATAGGTAGCTTCAATAAGATTTCCCTCATAGCTCAGCACCAGCCCCGCCGTACCCATGACTGCCGCCCGTATCTTTTCCAGCCCTTCCTCCGTCCCTCCGGCGGCCAGATACGCCGTCTCCGGCAGATAGGCCTGACAGCAGGCAGAATCCGTACACAGACTTCCGTCCCCGTGCTTTCCCCCGGTGAGCACCGCCTTGGCGGTGTAGGTTCGGGCGGCCACTGCCTGAGCCTTCAGTGCCTCCGGTTCAAAATCCGCCGGAACCTCTCCCAGCAGCACCCCGGTCAGATATTCCTCCAAGCCCATTTCCTCCGCTGTTCCGTCCTTCAGGCGCAGCCGGACATTCATAGAAGTCTCCGACTGGGGGGCGGTTGTCACCGTGATGGGCAGTTCCTTTGGATTTTCCCGCACCAGCAGCGCGGAAGCGTTCACCATCACCGACGGCAGCACTCCTCCCAGCAGCAGTGCAGTACCCAGCTCCCTCCAAATTCTCCTCATTGGTATCCCTCCCGCCGGGGATTGTATCACAAATGTGAAGAATTTCCTGTCAAAACCATTCTTGCCCTTGACATTTGCCCCAAAATATGGTAGTCTACATTAACAATTGGAAATTACCTGTATATCGAGTGGGGGAGTAGTCAGCGTGCCCCGGGTACGCAGCAAGTCAACAATCGCGGCAGATACGCCTGGCTTGCTTTAATTGACGAGACTCATTGTGTGCCTTCCTCGTTTGCAGTATTTTTACCTGACAATCCCGGAAGGACGTCAGGTATTTTTCTTTGCCTCTGGGTGTATTATTTGGGAAAAGGAGTGTTGTCAATGTTCATTTCGGTTTTGTTTTTTGCCCTGGGTCTGGTGCTGCTCATCAAGGGCGGCGATTGGTTCGTGGACGGTGCCACGGGCGTTGCCCGTCGATTCCGCCTGCCGGACATCATCGTCGGTGCCACGGTGGTCTCCATCGGCACCACGCTTCCGGAGGTGATGGTATCCACCACCGGTGCTCTGCTGGGTCAGGGCGCCATGGCCTACGGCAACGCCATCGGCTCCATCATCTGCAATACCGCGCTGATCGCGGCTATTTCCGTAACCTGCAACCCAGGCCCGGTGAACGTAAAAACCATGAAAATGCCTGTTTTCTTTTTCTTCTTTGCCTCCGCGGTGTACTGCCTGGCAGCTTATTGGCTGGGCACCTTCCCCCGGTGGCTGGGCGTCATACTGCTGACGATCTTTGTCATCTACATGGTTGCCAATATCCGTCAGGGTCTCAGATACCCGGAGGAGGCCAACCGGGAAGAGCCTGAGGAAGTGAAAGCCCCCCGTTCTCTTGCAATGGAGCTGGTGCTGCTGGTCATCGGTGCCGCCCTTATCGCCTACGGTGCCAATCTTCTGGTAGAGCACGGCACCATCATTGCCCAGAAGCTGGGGGTGCCGGAAACGGTCATTGCCCTGACCTTCGTGGCTCTGGGCACCTCCCTTCCGGAGCTGATCACTACCATCACCTCCCTGCGGAAGGGACATGCCTCCCTGGGCATTGGCAACGTCATCGGAGCCAACGTGTTCAATCTGGTGCTGGTCTCCGGCATGGCCGTGACCATCGCCCCCT
>ERZ808262.822-NODE-822-length-11298-cov-2.772925_pt1 | contig 11298 bp, 10 predicted proteins | sample MGYA00520895_ERZ808262 | MGnify/ENA primary metagenome ERZ808262 (study PRJEB31516, sample SAMN03275588) | gut metagenome | biome: mammalia-associated habitat; material: feces | host: Papio cynocephalus | place: Kenya | collected 2012-08-02 ... | reverse complement strand
CGGGCCAGCTATGGGGAACTTAAAAACGCCGTCGGCATCGAGGCGAACATCGCGTTTCTGGGACTTTCTCTGGTGCTGCTCGGGCTTTTTAACCGCATTTTCTTCCCGATGCACTACAAAAACGCGTATGATCTCGGAAAGCCCTTCGTCGTCTCCAGCGCCGTTCTGGCCGTTTCCATCTTCGTTCTGGAGGCCTTGCAGCACGTGCTGCCGTATTTCAGCACCGTCTGCGACAGCTACGCGCCGGAAGATCAGCTGCGCCAGCTGCCCATTCTGCTTGGCGGCGCAGTCGTATTCGCCCTGTTGACGATCAGAAGCTACCGCCTGAGCGTTTCGCGGTTTGAAAAAGCGGACTTATAAGCGCAAAAATGGACACAGGAAAACCCTGTGTCCATTTCGTTTATTCACCGTCTTTGGGCGCTTGGGCGTTTCCGGTTCCCGGCTTATTGCCGCGATACCGGCGGCGGCGCGGGCGCTTGGGCGCGTCGGGATTGGCTTCCGGCTTTTCCGGCTGCGGCTTTTGTCCCGGCTGCGGCTTTTTTTCGCCGTTCAGACGGGGCTTCCGGGGTTTTTGCTCGTTCGGGCGCTTGTCCCGGCGGGGCTCATTTTGCTTTTCCGCGGGCTTCTCGGGCGCTTTTTCCGTTTGAGGTCTTGCCTCTGGCGCGCCGTCTGTCCCTTTTCCGCGGCGGCGGCGAGAGCGGCGGCGGGGCTGCTTGTCCAGTTTTCCCTCGTCCGGCTGTTCCGGGAAATCTGCCGCAATAGCCGCTTCTGATTCTTCCAGAAGCTCCTTCCGCACGGCAAACATACTTTCCTGATCGAAGCTGCTGACCTGATCGGGATAAATGAGCTCCGGCAGCGGCTCAAACTCGTCTTCCTTCGGCTGCACCTTGCGCGGCTTCGAGGAAATGGGGGCCAGATCCTTTGGGATCGGCGGGTCGTTTTTCCGCGCCTTGCCGTTTCGAAGCACGCAGATGTCGCAGTTTTTGTAGCAGCCGATCGTCTCGGGGCTGTCTTCCATGCGCACCTTCACGCACTGGCGCAGAAGATTGACCTCCGTCACCGTGCCGCGGCCATCGGGCGTGTCGACGAACGACTCGTTCTTGGGCGCGGTCTTGAGAAGATCCTCATACGCATCCTGCTCGTATTTGAGGCAGCACATGAGCCGCCCGCACGTTCCGGAAATTTTCGTGGGGTTCAGGCTGAGATTCTGCGTCTTGGCCATTTTGATGGAGACCGGCTGGAAATCGTCGAGGAATTCCTTGCAGCAGAACGGTCTTCCGCACACGCCGAGTCCGCCGACCATCTTCGCCTTGTCCCGCACGCCGATCTGCCGCAGCTCGATGCGCGTGCGGAACGCCGAGGCAAGGTCCTTGACCAGCTCGCGGAAATCCACGCGGCCGTCGGCGGTAAAGAAGAAGAGGATCTTGCTGCCGTCAAACGCGGCTTCGGCCGATACCAGCTGCATCTCGAGCTTATGGTCGGCGATCTTCTGCTGGCAGACCGCAAAGGCCCGCTTTTCCTTCTCCTGATTTTCCGCATTGACGCGCTCGTCCTGCGCGGTGGCCATGCGGAGCACCTTGCGCAGCGGCGTCACGATCTCGCTTGCCTTCACCTCGTGGCACGGGCCTGCGCAGATACCGTATTCGTCTCCCCGCGCGGTCTCAATGATCACATGGTCGCCCGATTCCGGGCGCAGCTCGCCGGGGTCAAAGAAATACGTCTTGGCGTTGTTTCGGAAGCGGATATCCACGACCTTCACGCATTCGGGCGCATCGGCAGGCTGTTCCTCGGACGCTTCGTCCCCGGCGGCCTGCAGCTCCTCCTGCGCCTGCGTGAGCTCCTCCTGCGCCTGGGCGATCTCTTCTGCCGCGGCGGATGCTTCCGATGCGGCGGGGTCTTCTATTGCTTCCTGCTGCGCAAGCGCCGCCTCTTCCGGCTCCTGCGCGGTCAGATCCATTGTCCGTTCTTCGTTCATAGTGTCTCCCATCTATTTACAATTATCGTAATTTTACACACAGCGCTCCAACGACGGCCCCGACGCCGACGTTTCCTGCCAAATCGTCCGATGCCTGCCGCAAAAGCTCTGCCGCAGCAAAAATTTCCGCGCCGGTCCTGCCGCGCAGCAGCGCCTTTCCCGTCTCGTCCGGAGAAATCGCCCCGGCTCTGGCCCGTAGGGCAAGGCACAAAAGCCGCCTCGTCTGCGCCAGCACTTCCGTCAGCTGTCCGCGTCCGGCCTTTTCCATCGGCACGAGCGTCTGCAATAAACCCCACGCGTCGCGCGCAGCAAAAGCCATTGCAAGCGCCAGCGCCTGCGGCGAAACGAGCTGGCCGCGCAGACTCTCGCACGCAGGGCCGAGAAAGCCCTCCGCCTGCTCCAGCGCCCGGCGCAGCTCGTCTTCCCGCTTTTCCGGAAAGCGTTTTTGAAGCTCCGGCAGCGCCTCCTCCGGCGTAAGCGGCGAGAGCTGCAGCTGCACGGCGCGGCTTCGGATCGTCGGCAAAAGCGTTTCCGCGCTCGTTGTGAGGATCAGGAACACCGCATACTCGGGCGGCTCTTCGAGAATTTTCAGCAGCGCGTTCTGCGACGGCTCACCCAGATCCTGCCCGCGCGGGAGGATGTAGACCTTCTTTCGTCCCTCGTTGGGCCGGATGAACACGTCGCTTCGCGCCTGGCGGACGATATCGACAGCGACGTTCTTATGCTCCGTGTCGTCGACCGTCACAACGTCCGGATGCTGGTTTGTCAACACCTTGCGGCACGCCGGGCACACGCCGCAGCCGGGGTCGTTTTCCCGCCGGCATTCAAAGGCCGCCGCCATCATAAGCGCCAGCGTATGCCGTCCGGAGCCCTCGGGGCCGCACAGAAGATAGCAGTGCGAGGTTTTTCCCTGCCGGAAGGACGCCTGCAAACGGCGCTTCAGCGCATCGTTTCCGAGAAACCCGCCAAAGTCCATCGAAGTTTCCCTCCTTTGCCTGAAAACCAGTTTCCTGATTGTATAGTATACCAAGAAATTGTCCATCGCGCTACTGTTTTTTTCGCCCTTTTTCCGCTGCGCATCACAAAAGATTTGTTCTGCAATATCGAAATTTTTTCGACTTCTTTCGGTTTTGTCGGACGAGGCTCTTGACAATTTCCACCGCCATCGTTATTCTAATTTTAGAATCACCATGCTACAGGAGAGATGAACATGAACCGAAGAATGCTTGCGCTTCTGCTTGCACTCGTTCTGATCGCCGGTGTCTTCACCGGCTGCGCATCCGGCAAGGCAGAGACCGCCGCGCCCGAAACCATTGAATTCACCGACAGTCTGGGAAGGACCGTCACCCTTCCCGCGCAGATCACCCGCATTGCGCCCAGCGGCGCAGTCGCCACGATGATGCTCGCCGCCATCGCGCCGGAGTGCATGGTCACGATCCATTCCAGCCCCAGCGAAAGCCAGATGGCGTATCTGCCCGCGAGCCTCGCGTCGCTTCCCGAAACCGGCCAGATGTACGGCAGCAAGGCAAGCTTGAACCTGGAAACGCTCCTTTCCGCTGACCCGCAGGTCGTCATCGACCTCGGCGACAAGAAGGGCGATATGGCGGCCGACCTCGACGCTTTGCAGGAGCAGATCAGCGTCCCCGTCATCTTTATCGAAGCAGACCTTCCCCATATGGCAGCCGCGTTCCGCACGCTGGGCTCGCTTCTGTCCGGCAAGCTGGACCGCGGCGAAGAAATCGCCAGCCTCATTGACCGCACCACTTCGATGGCAGCGGAGAATTCTGCAAAGATCACCGACGATATGCGCGTTCGCGTCATGGATACCACCGGTGAAGACGGCCTCGGCACGAACGCGGCCGGTTCCACGCAGGCGCAGGTTCTGGATCTGGTCGGCGTTGAAAACGCGATCAAAGTTGACGACGTCAGCAGCAAGGGCGGCGGCAACATCATCAGCCTCGAGCAGCTCTACCGCTTCGATCCCGATGTGATCGTTTTTGCGGAAAACAGCATCTACGACACCGCAGCAAGCGACCCCGCCTGGGCGCAGCTGACCGCGATCTCGACCGGCAAGTACTATGAGGTCCCCGGCGTACCGTACAACTGGCTCTCCGGCCCGCCGTCGATGAACATGATCCTCGGCGTGTGGTGGCTCGGCAATCTCATCTACCCCGAGATCTACGACTATGACATGAGCGAAATGACGCAGGAGATCTATAAGACCCTCTGGAGCTACGATCTCACCGCCGACGAAACCGCCGCGCTTCTGGCAAACTCCACCCTGAAAGCCGCACAGTAAGTCAAATACAACCGGGCCGCAGGACAATGTCCTGCGGCCTTTTCGGTCTTACGTTAGTGCACCTTCTGTAGGGGCGGACGACTCTGTCCGCCCTTGGGCAGTACGAATTCGCCGCAGATTATCGCGTTTCGAACATTTTCTGCCGGGCGGACAGAGGCGTCCGCCCCTACAAGCGCTGCTTTTTAGCAATGAAAAAACGCGGAAACCTGCTCGGGCATGGCAAAAGGCCGGACATAAGTCCGGCCTTTGTTTTGACGTTTTTTATCTGTTGTTGTAAGCCTTGATGCCGAGGGCCAGAAGGTCCATGGCGCGCTCGAGCTTATCCTGCTTGAGGATGTAGGCAATACGAATTTCGTTCTTGCCCTTGCCCGGGGTGGCGTACATCGGAGCGCCCGGGGCGAACATGACAGTATCGCCGTTGTCGTCGAACTCTTCGAGCAGCCACTTCTGGAAGTTGTCCGCGTCGTCGACGGGCAGCGCCGCCATCAGATAGAACGCGCCCTTCGGGCAGTCGAACACGACGCCGGGGATCTCGCGCAGCTTGGCCACGACGGTGTCGCGGCGGCGCTTGTACTCTTCACGGACAGCCGCGAAGTAGGACGGATCAACCTGATACAGAGCCGCGGAAGCGACCTGATCGAGCGTAGCGACGGAAAGTCTGGCCTGGCAGTACTTCAGCGCATGGCCCAGCAGCTCGTGGTTGCGGGTCAGGATGCAGCCGATACGGGCGCCGCAGGCGGAGAAGCGCTTCGAGACGGTGTCGATGACGATGACGTTATCGGCTGCGTCTGCGAACTCGCCCATGGACTGTAAGGGCTCGCCGCCGTAAACGAACTCACGGTATGCTTCGTCGCCGATAATGAACAGGTTATGCTCCTTGGCGATGTCGCACATCATGCGCATCTCTTCCGGGGTCAGGACGACGCCGGTGGGGTTGCCGGGGTTGGTGACCATGATGGCGCGGGTGTGCTCGTTGATCTCCTTTTCGACCTTCTCGCGGTCGGCATAGTGATAGCCTTCCTCGGGGCAGGTGGGGATGGGATGGATATGGGCGCCGCAGGTGTTGACCATGGTGTTGTAGTTGGGGTAGAAGGGCTCGGGGATCAGGATCTCGTCGCCGTCGTCGAGGATGCACTCCAGAACGATCTGCAGCGCCTCGGAGCCGCCGGTGGTGATGAGGATCTCGTCCTTCTCAAAGTGCATATCCAGATCGTCATAGTACTTCTGGATGGCGTCGATGAGAACGGGCATACCGGGCGACGGAGCATACTCCAGGACCGGCTGGTTGAACTCGCGGATGGCGTCGAAGAACTGCTTCGGGGTCTCCACGTCGGGCTGACCAATGTTCAGATGATAGATCTTCTTGCCCTTGGCCTCAGCCGCCACCGCGTAGGGGTGGAACTTGCGCATCGGGGAAAGGCCGCACTTCTCGACCTTGCTGGAGAACTTCATGAGAATACCTCCTTGATTTTTTAACGCCGGGCCGTGCATCGTGCGTAATGCACAAATTCAAGGCCGCGATCGCCGCGTCTTTCAGACATTCAGCATATGAATTATAACATATCCGCCAAGTCCGCGCAAGATGTCTGCGTATAAAAATTGCATTTTTCATACTGCTTTCTGATTCCATTCCTGCCGCGATCTGCACGCTGCGCGTTCGAGCGGACAAAAGCGTCCCGCAGAAGGCTCTGCGGGACGCTGCTTGCTTTTACTGCTCCTCGTTTCCGGCGTTCTTGTAGCGGCTGTAGGCCACGACAATGCGGCGGTTGGGCTCGCTGCCGGTCGAGTAGGTGGTGACGTCGGGATAATCCTGAAGCTCGGCGTGGATGACATGGCGCTCATAGGCGTTCATCGGCTCGAGCGTGATGTTCCGGCGATAGCGGGTGACCTTTCCGGCGACCTTGCGGGCCAGGCGCTGGAGCGACTCCTCGCGCTTGAGACGGTAGTTCTCGGCGTCGACGTTGATGCGCACGCGCTTGTTCTGGCCGCGGTTGACGGCGTAGTTCGCAAGATGCTGGATGGCGTCGAGCGTTTCGCCGCGGCGGCCGATGAGGATGCCGAGGTTTTCGCCGACGAGATCGACCGAGAAGCTTTCGTCCGCGTTTTTCATTGCGTGCGGCACGGCGTCAGATCCCATGTGCTCGAGAAGGCCCTTGATGAACTGCTCGATGCGCGCTTCCGTGGAGCCGGGCTCTGCGGGCGTATAGACCTTGGGCTCCGCCGGCGCTTCTTCCTTTTTGGGCTGCTGGGACTTCATCTGGCGCGGCTTTTCCTGTTTGGGCTTGTCGGATCTCGGCTGGCGGGACTTTTCCTGCCGGGGCTTTTCCGTGCGCTCGGGCTTGTCGGAAGTGGGCTTTGCGTTCGAGCGCTGCTCGGCCGGGCGCTGCATGGGTGCGGCGGCGGGCGCGATGACTCTGGGCGCATCGGAAGGCCCCTCCGTCTTTGCAGGCGCGGGCTTTTTGGGCTTGCTTCTCGAGGCGCTGGAAAGCGCGGGCGCGGGAACGGCGGGCTCGTCGGGTGCTTCATAGGTCAGCTTGACCTTCGCCGGCGACGCGCCGATGCCGAAAAAGCCGGACTTCGGGGTCTCGAGAATTTCCACGGACACGCTGTCTCGGTCCATGCCTAACTGGGTAAGGCCGGCTTCGATGGCCAGATCGATGGTCTTGCCGGTTGCAGTAATAAATTTTTCCATAGCTGTCTCTTACTCCTCGTTCCCGGAGGCTGCATCCTGCGCGCCCTTTTTCTTACCGTAATGGTCGGCCTGATAGGCGCGGCCGCGGCAATAGGGACGCTCGGCAATGCCCGAAAGAGGCTTCTTTTCCTCTTTTTCCAGCTCCGGGTTCTTCTTTGCGGCGTATTCACGAGCCGCCTTTTCCGCTGCTTCCTTCTCCTGCTGGCGGAGCTTCTTTTTGCTCACGTTGTCGGCGAGGATGCCGTCGGGGTTCTGCTCGCGGCGAAGCTGGCGCTGACGCTCCTTTTCGGCCTCTTCTGCGCGGCGCAGCGCGGCCTTTTCCTGCCGCTCGGCGTCTTCCGCGTCATAGACCTTGCGGTAGTGTTTGGTAAGGATGACGTCCTGCACGGTGCCGAACACGGCCTGCGCGATCCAGTAGATCGAAATGGCCGCGGGCATGGAAAAGCCGATCCACAACGACATCAGCGGCATCATGATCATCATCGAGGCGTTGGTCTGGTTGGTCACCTGCGCGGCGTTCTTGTCGACCTCGCCGTCGGCGTTCGTCGCGACCTGGTTGTTCATCTTCTGGCTGACGAACATCGAGAGCATCTGCAATGCGCCCGACATGACCGGGATCAAAAACAGACCGATCTCCCCCCAGCCCTCGCACTGCCAGAAGCGGAACGACGGGATGGATGCCAGATCCACGCCCAGGAAGGAGAAGTCGATGTCCTGCAATTTTGCCCCCGCCATAACGGCGACGGACTTGATGGCCTCTGCGAACTCGCCCAGGTGACCGGCAGCGGCCAGCTGGGAGTAATAGGTGTTTTTGCCGAGATCCACGCCGTTTGCCCGGATGAACGCGACGATGGCCGCCGACACCGAGCGAGAGTTGTGGAGCATATAGGTGATGGGCTCGCGGATGACGTAGTACAGCGGGAAGAGGATCAGAATGGGGATAAACGACCAAAGGCAGCCGCTTCCCATCGAAACGCCCTCTTCTTTATACATCTGCTGCACGGCCATCTGGGCCTTCTGGCGGTCGTCGCCGTATTTGGCCTCGATGGACCGGGCCAGCGGGGCCAGGCGCGACATTTTGAGCATACTCTTCTTGCTCTTGATGCTCATCGGAAGCAGCACGAGCTTGACGATCAGCGAGAACAGGATCAGCGCCACGCCGTAGTTGTTGGAGAACACGTACAGCCAGTCGAGCAGATACCCGAACGGCACGCGGATGATGTCCGATAAGCTGGTGGTGTCCTTGGTTTCCTCCGCGGCCTGCTCTGCCGCCGCCTCGGGGCTCAGGACCTCTGCTTCCGTATCGGTGGAAGCGGCTGCATTGCTGCTCGCGGCGCAGGCCGTCAGGGACAAAACCATCAGGGCCGCCAGCAGCAAGGCGAAGAATCTTTTCATGTTGAATCCTCCAAATTTGTGGGGATGCCGGGGATTTCGGAGCGTGCGCTCCTATGGCACCGGATCAAAGTAGTCGCCCTTATAAAAGGGATTGCACCGCAAAAGCCGCTTCAGAGCCAGCCATCCGCCCTTCGCCGCGCCGTATTTTTCGATGGCCTCGAAGGCATACTGCGAACACGTCGGCGAAAACCGGCACCTTCTGGGAAGGCCCGGCGAAATAACGCGCTGGTAAAACCGGATCAGCAGAAGAAACACCCGCTTCATGCCCCGCCTTCTTCCTTCCCGCCCGGCGAGAAGATCGAAAGCTTTTCCGCGCAGCGAAGATAGGCCCCCTCCAGCTGCCGGTAGGAAGCCTGCATCGCCGCCGAACGCGCCACAACGACAATATCATAGCCGCGGGCAAACTGCGTCTCATGGAGCCTGTAAATTTCGCGAAGACGGCGGCGCAGCCGGTTGCGCTGCACCGCATGGCCGAGCTTTGCCCCGACCGTGAGGCCTACGCGGTTTCGCTTCGTGCCGTTTCTGCGGCAGTAGACGACGAGATACCGGTTCGCGCAGCTTTCTCCGCGGTTATACAGCCGGCGGAAGACGTGATTGAACTTCAGAGCGCTGGAAAACTGCATGGGCGCCTCCTTGTCCCGCCGTGCAGCGGGAACGATCTGCGGGTAATAAACGGATGGGGCGAACAGAACTGCTTCCATTCACCCCTATGGCTCAAATTGAGCTGTATATGCGGTCATGGTTTGATCGAACGAAGATCAAGCGGACAGCTTTGCTCTGCCCTTGGCACGACGGCGGGCCAGGACCTTGCGGCCGTTGGCGGTAGCCATTCTCTTTCTGAAACCATGCACTTTGGATCTCTGGCGCTTCTTGGGCTGATAGGTACGAACTGTGGACATTGTCTACACCTCCTGTAAAAATATGCTCAACAGCTGCGCCGGGCGCAGCCGCAGCGAGACCGTTTCAAGCTCCCAGGGCGAACCTCGGGAACATACGATGGATATTATACCGGATTGCACCCCGGTTTGTCAATTCTTTTTTGCCCGGTTGGGCGGAAAAGGTGCCCCGCGCGTCACTTTTTCTGCGTGAGCGGCTTGGACTTCTGCTGCTGCTCCAAAAGCAGCACGATGATGGAATTCGACAGCATGAACCCCTTGGGCGTCAGCCGCCAGCGGCCCGAGACGTTTTTGCACAGATCCTGCTTTGCGAGCTTCTGAAAAACCGCTTCCAGCGGCGCAAAGGGAAGCAGGAACGATTTTGTATACTCGCCTTCCTCCACGCCGTCGACCGTGCGCAGCCGGAGCATCAGATACTCTCCCGCCCGCTCGCGCATGGGAACGGTCTCGCACTCGGACAAAATTGCGCCCTTGTTCAAAACGCCGTCCATGTATTTTTCGATGTTCGCCTCGATGGTGAAGCGCTTTCCGGCGAAATCCGACGCGGCGCACGGGCCGAAGCCGAGGTATTCGTCGCCCGTCCAGTACTTCATGTTGTGCCGGCAGATATAGCCGTCCTTGGCGAAATTCGAAATCTCGTACTGATGATAGCCGAACTGCTCGAGCGTTTCCACGGCGTAAAAATACATATCCGCCTGCGCGTCGTCGTCGGGGAGATTCGCGCACGCGCGGTACTCATAGAGCTTTGTGCCCGGCTCGACCTTGAGGCCGTAGCAGGAAATGTGGTCTGCCTTGAGATCGATGACGTTGCGAAGCGTCTGCATCCACGATTCTCTGGTCTGGTTCGGAAGGCCGTACATGAGGTCGACCGACAGATTGTCAAAGCCCGCCCGTCTGGCCATCGAGACGGCCTGCTGCGCCTGTTTGTACGTATGGGGCCGGCCCAGCGCCTTGAGCTGCTCGTCAATGTCGGTCTGCACGCCGATGGAAATGCGGTTAAAGCCCGCTCGCCTGAGCTGCAGGAGCATCGGAAGCGTGACAGAATCCGGGTTTGCCTCCAGCGTGACCTCCGCGTCGCGGCTGACATCAAAGCGCCGGTCGATCTCGGCAAAGATGCGGCTCAGACCCGTCGCGCCAAAAAACGACGGCGTGCCGCCTCCAAAGTAGACCGTGTCGACCTCATACCCCACGGCGCAGGGCGCGGACTCGCGGATATGGGCGATGACGGCGTCTAAGTACCTTGTCATCAGCTCCTTGCTGCGCGCGCCGGGAATGGAGTAAAAATCGCAGTATTCGCATTTGCTGCGGCAAAAGGGAATGTGGACGTAAATGCCCAGACTCTTTTTCTGGTTCTGGACGATCTGCACGCCGCCCACCGCGCGGCCAAGTTTATTCTTCATCAAGCTTCAACACCGCCATGAACGCCTCGGACGGCACCGCGACGGTACCGAACGTGCGCATACGCTTTTTGCCTTCCTTCTGTTTTTCGAGCAGCTTCTTCTTTCTGGTGATATCGCCGCCGTAGCACTTTGCAAGCACGTCCTTGCGCAGGGCCTTGATGGTCTCTCTGGCGATGATCTTGCCGCCGACGGCCGCCTGCACCGGAATTTCGAACATCTGGCGCGGGATATTTTCCTTGAGCTTTTCGCAGATCTTACGCGCTCGTGCATAGGCGTTGTCCGCGAAGAGGATGAAGCTCAGCGCGTCGACGACCTCGCCGTTGAGCAGGATATCGAGCTTGACAAGCTTCGACGGCCGGTAGCCCTCGAGCTCATAGTCCAACGAGCCGTAGCCGCGCGTGCGCGATTTGAGCGCGTCAAAAAAGTCGTAGATAATTTCGTTGAGCGGCATCGAGTAGTGAAGCTCCACGCGCGTGGTGTCGAGATACTTCATGTCCTTGAATTCGCCGCGCCGGTTCGTGCACAGGTCCATGATCGCGCCCACGTACTCCGGCGGCGTGATGAGGTTCACCTTCGCATACGGCTCGCGCGACTCGGCGATTTCCGCCGGGTCCGGGTAATTGAGCGGCGTGTAGACCTCC
>ERZ808262.819-NODE-819-length-11353-cov-3.983094_pt1 | contig 11353 bp, 9 predicted proteins | sample MGYA00520895_ERZ808262 | MGnify/ENA primary metagenome ERZ808262 (study PRJEB31516, sample SAMN03275588) | gut metagenome | biome: mammalia-associated habitat; material: feces | host: Papio cynocephalus | place: Kenya | collected 2012-08-02 ... | reverse complement strand
GTTAGATACCGTCACATGCGGGGGGTATGGACAGGGGGTTCCGCGGGGGAAAATAGGCCCCCTACCCCGACCCCGCCCCGCCCCCTGCCCTGGGTGAAAGCGGACCGAACAGCGGGGGAAGGGAGGACGCGCGGATAGCCGAAACACCCGGTACATCCGGGACAGCCCCTGCTCTCTACATTTTCTACTTCCCCTACACGGTTAGAACCGCCCCGTAGTGTCTCTTACGGGAACCCCGATAGACAGCCGGCGCGGCGCATGCGATGAAAGAAAGTGTAAAAGCCGTCCGGGAGGCTTTACATCCCATGTAATGTTTAGCGGAAAACAGCCGCGTCCGACCGGCTTTGGCACATTTTGTGCTCATAAAAAAGACGCAAGTTTACATAAATTGAAAACTATATCTATACAAGGATAGAAATGAGCAAGTACGTTGACTCGGTGCTCGCCTCTGTGAAGGCGAAGAACGCGAACGAACCGGAATTCATTCAGGCGGTGGACGAGGTTCTGATGACCCTCGACCCGGTGTTGAAGGCCAACAAGCAGTATGAGGAGAACGCCATTCTCGAGCGCATGGTCGAGCCGGAGCGCGTGATCATGTTCCGCGTCCCGTGGGTGGACGACAAGGGAATCATCCGCGTCAACCGCGGCTATCGCGTGCAGATGAACAGCGCCATCGGGCCGTACAAAGGCGGCTTGCGCTTCGATCCGACCGTCAACCTGAGCGTTTTGAAGTTCCTCGCCTTCGAGCAGGTCTTCAAGAACTCCCTCACGACCCTCCCCATGGGCGGCGGCAAGGGCGGCAGCGACTTCGACCCCAAGCAGAGCCCCCACACCCCCGGCAAGCGCTGCAGCGACGCGGAAGTCATGCGCTTCTGCCAGAGCTTCATGACGGAACTCTTCCGCCACATCGGTCCGGATACGGACGTGCCGGCGGGCGACATGAACGTGGGCGGACGCGAAATCGGCTACATGTTCGGGCAGTACAAGCGGCTGGCGAACGAGTGGACGGGCGTGCTCACGGGCAAGGGCCTGAGCTTCGGCGGCTCGCTGATCCGTCCGGAAGCGACGGGCTACGGCGACATCTACTTCGCACAGAACATGCTCGCGGTCAATGGCGAGACGTTCGAGGGCAAGAAGTGCGTCATTTCCGGTTCGGGCAACGTGGCTTCCTTCGCGGCCGAAAAGCTCATGCAGCTCGGCGCCAAGGTGCAGACCCTCTCCGACCGCTCGGGCGCGATTTACGTCGAGGACGGCCTGACGGAGCAGATGCTCAAGGACATCATGGTCCTCAAGAACGTGACGCGCGGCGAACTGGCCGATTTCGCCAAGGAAGCGAAGGGCGTGAAGTTCTACGCCGGCGCGAACAGCTGGCAGATCGCCGACAAGATCGACGCGGCGTTCCCCTGCGCACGCCAGAACGAACTCAACGGCGAAGATGCGGACTACCTGCTCAAGCATGGGTGCAAGCTCGTGGGCGAGGGCGCGAACATGCCGTCCACGCCGGAAGCCATCGAGAAGTTCCTCCACGCGAAGATCATGTTCAGCCCGGGCAAGGCGTCCAATGCGGGCGGCGTGGCGACGTCCGGCCTCGAAATGAGCCAGAACTCCGAGCGCCTCTCCTGGTCGGCCGAGGAAGTGGACAACAAGCTCAAGGGCATCATGAAGTCCATCCACGACAACGCCTACGAGGCCGCGGCGAAATACGGCCACAAGGGCAACTACGTCATGGGCGCGAACATCGCCGGCTTCGTCAAGGTGGCGGACGCCATGGTGGCGCAGGGCGTTTGCTGAGGCGGACGGTCTTGCAAAAAAAGACGCGGGTGGGATTTCCACCGCGTCTTTTTCTTTACCCTTCCCTTTTCCCGCAAAATATGCTACAATAGTGGACAGTATGAATAAGATCCTCGAAAAGAAACAATTGTCCGACAATGTCTACCAGATTGTCGTGGAAGCCCCTCTTATCGCCCAGGAGCGCAAGGCGGGGCAGTTCATCATCCTGATGGTCGATGCGGAACATGGCGAGCGCATCCCGTTGACGATTGCGGACGCGGACCCCGTGCGCGGCACGATCACGCTGATCTATCAGACCGTGGGCGCGACGACGATGAAACTCGCGCGGTTGGGCGTGGGCGACGCGCTCGGGGCGCTTGTGGGCCCCCTCGGGCGCCCGACCTCCATCCGCGGCCAGAACGGCGAACCGGTCGGACGCGTCGTGTGCGTAGGCGGCGGCATCGGCGTCGCCCCGATGCACCCGATCGCCCAGGCGCTCAAGGCCGCCGGCAACGACGTGACGATCATCATGGGCGCCCGCAACAAATCCCTCTTCGTCATGGAGGACGAGATGCGCGCGATCGCGGGCGACAAGCTCATCCTCATGACGGACGACGGCTCTTCGGGCCGCAAGGGACTCGTCACGGAACCGCTGAAGGAACTGTGCGAGAAAGGCGCGGTCGACGAAGTCATCGCGATCGGTCCGCCCATCATGATGAAGTTCTGCGCGTTGACGACGAAGCCCTTCGGCGTGAAGACCGTCGCCTCGCTCAACACCATCATGATCGACGGCACCGGCATGTGCGGCGGCTGCCGCATCACCGTGGGCGGCGAGACGAAGTTCGTCTGCGTCGACGGCCCCGAATTCGACGCCCACCAGGTCGACTGGGAACTGATGCTCGAGCGCATGGGTTCCTTCAAGGCCGAAGAGCAAAAGGCGAAGGAGCACCTGTGCAAGGCCGGCATCTTCTCGTCTTCCGCAAAATAACCACGAGTTCAAGGATTTAAGGATTTTAGAATTATGACACCGAAAGAAAAAATGGCCATCCCTCCGCAGGCCATGCCCGAGCAGGAACCGCAGATACGCGCCCGCAACATGAAGGAAGTGGCGTGCGGCTATACGGCGCAAATGGCCCAAACAGAGGCCTCGCGCTGCTTGCAGTGTCCGGCGAAGCCCTGCATGAAGGGTTGCCCCGTCGCCATCAACATCCCCGGCTTCCTCGCGAAGGCGGCGGAAGGCGACTTCAAGGGTGCGCTCGCAATCATCCGCGAAACCTCCTTGCTCCCCGCCGTTTGCGGACGCGTCTGCCCGCAGGAAAAACAGTGCCAGAAGTTCTGCACGATGGGCAAGCTCCTGAAGGACGTCGAGAAGTCCGTCGCCATCGGACGCGTCGAGCGCTTTTGCGCGGACTATGTCCGCGAGGCCGGTCTGACCGAGCCGGATACGGTGGCTCCCGCGACGGGCAAGAAGGTCGCCGTCGTCGGCTCGGGCCCCGCGTCCATCACCGTCGCGGCGGACTGTGCACGCGCCGGCCACGCCGTGACGATGTTCGAGGCCTTCCACAAGCCGGGCGGCGTGCTCGTCTACGGCATCCCCGAATTCCGTCTGCCCAAAACGATCGTGCAGAACGAAATCGACGGACTCAAGAAGCTTGGCGTCAAAGTCGAGACGAACTTCGTCGTGGGCCGCACGCGCCACCTCAAGGATTTGATGGACAAGGATGGCTTTGACGCGGTTTTTGTCGGGACGGGCGCCGGACTTCCCAAGTTCATGAACATCGAAGGCGAGAACCTCATGGGCGTCTTCAGCGCGAATGAATATCTGACGCGCGCCAACCTCATGAAGGCCTACGACGAAGAACACAACGACACCCCGTATTGGCACGGCAAACGCGTGGCGGTTCTCGGCGGCGGCAACGTCGCCATGGACGCCAGCCGCATGGCGCTTCGCCTCGGGGCCGAGAAGGTCTACCTCGTCTATCGCCGCAGCGAGGCCGAAATGCCCGCGCGCGCGGAAGAAGTCCATCACGCCAAGGACGAAGGCGTGGAGTTCCGTACGCTTCAGAATGCCAAGCGCGTCCTGGGGGACGAAAAGGGACGCGTCAAGGGGCTCGAGTGCCTGAAATACGAACTGGGCGCGCCCGATGCCTCGGGTCGCCGCAGCCCCATTGCGATTCCCGGCAGCGAATTCGTGCTCGACGTCGATACCGTGGTCGTCGCCGTCGGCAATGCCTCGAATCCGCTCATCCCGGACACGACACAGGGACTTGAAGTCAACAAGCGCGGCAATATCGTCGTGAATCCCGAGACGAACGAAACGTCCATCCCGGGCGTCTTCGCCGGCGGCGATATCGTGCTGGGTGCCGCGACCGTCATTCTGGCCATGGGCGAGGGACGCCGCGCGGCGGCCGGCATCAACGCCTATCTGGCCAACAAATAACGGCGGATAGACGGAGAACACAAAAAGGATGCGGCTTCACGACTGGAGCCGCATCCTTTTTAGCAGTCGCACGAAATTATCAGGCCTGCTTTGCTTCCGTTCCTTCGCTGCCCAACATCGTCTCGACGAAGCGTGAGAGCACGGACTCGTACACCTCGCGATCGGGCGTCTCTTCCACAACGCCCTTGCCGATCGCCTTGGGGAGGATACGCGCCATGGACCCCGTCGTGATCGACAGCGCGTCGAGTCCCATGAGTATGTTCGCGGGCTGGGAGAAAAGACGCTGGCTATGGACAAGTCCCTGCAACGCACCGCACTTCCGCAGTAGGGTCGGGACAATCTCCCAGTCGGACGCCTTTAGAACGCCGCGCTCGATTGCGTACAGCCCTTCCAAGCAAGTCCCGATCGCCAGCGCATACCCATGCGGCAAACGGTAGTTGCTCATCGCCTCCAGGCGCATCGCGCTCCACTTGGCGAAATCCGTCGCGCCCTTCTTGGCGCGCACGTCTATCATGTTGGAAATGAGCGCCTTGGCCGCCGCTTCATCGCGCGCCATAAGCGCGTCAATGTTCGTGGAAATCAGTTTGACGAGCGCGGCATCCTGTGTCACCGCGTACCGCAGACACTCGCCGATACCCCCGAACCACACGCCGTCCAGTATCGTGCGCGTAAAGGAAACGTCCACGACCACCGCGGCCGGATGCGAAGGAATCCGATACGCGTCTTTCACATACCCCTCGTTCAGCGCGGCATAGTCCGAATACGCCCCCTCGGCCTGCGTCGCGAGGGTCGTGGGCATGCGCACAAACTTGATTCCCGAGCGAATCTGTGCGGCCGCGAACCCCGCCACATCAAGAACGCTCCCGCCCCCAATGGCCAGCAAGACATCCCTGCAGCCAATGCGCGCCTCGATCGCCGCGCGCGCCACGCGCAGGGCGCTCTGCCGCTTGTCGTTCTTGATCCGCTCGCCGCCCGAGAGGATGACGGCGGGCCCGGCCAACTTGATGCCGTGCGCCTGGAAATAGCGCCCTATGCGCGAACCGATCCCTTCCGTATAATGCACGACGTTGTAGTCGGCGACCAGCAGAACGCGCGGCATCTCGCCGGCGCCGCATGTGCGCAAAATCGTCGCAAGCGTCGTATCCGCCTCGTCAAAGGCATTGTCAACGAGACGAATGGGGTACGCCCCCTCCGCCTTCCATGAGATTTGCGTCTCTTCTGTTTTCTTTATCTTGGCCATAACACGAATGGAATCTACAGCTTAAATCCTTACTACTACGAAACCTTATTGGGTATTATATCATTTTTCCGTCGTTTTTCAAGTGCGTCGCATGCAGAAGCTCCTGCGCATGCTGGTACGCGATATCCCCGACCGAACCGCCGCCCAGCATGCGCGCGATTTCCGCGACCCGCGCCTCCCCTTCCACGCAGACGACGGCGGTGCGCGTGCGTCCGCCCGAGACGGACTTCGATACCGCGAAATGCCGCGCCCCGTAGACGGCGCTTTGCGGCAGATGGGTTATCGCGATGACCTGCTGGCGCGCGGCGACCGCCCGCATCTTCTCGCCCACCATGCGACCCGTCTCGCCGCCGATATTCGCGTCGATCTCGTCGAAGACCAGCGTGCCGATCGTGTCGTGCTGGGCGAGCACGCCCTTGAGCGCCAGCATGACGCGCGCGATTTCGCCGGAACTGGCGATCGCCTCGAGCGGTTTCGTCCCCTCGCCCGGATTCGGCTCCAGCGTGTAGACGACCGTGTCGCAACCTTCCGCCGCGGGCTCGCACGCGTCCAGACGCACGGCGAAACTCGCCTTGAGGAATCCCAATTGCCGCAATTCCCGCGTAACCGCCTGCGCCAGCCTCTCGCCCGCGGCCCGGCGCGCGGCCGTAACCTGCTCGCCCGCGGCCCGGACGCGCCGGTAAAGCGCGGACTCCTCCCGCGCAAGCTCCTCCAGGCGACGTTCGCGGTTCTCGAAATCGTCCAACCTCTTGCGCCTGGCCTCCAAGACATCGTTCAGCGCTTCGGAAAGCGTCCGCCCCGCGGGCAACAGCGCCGGCAGATACTTCCGTTTCAGCCGGTTCACGACGCCGAGGCGGCGGTCCATCTCCGCAAACGCCGCAGGGTCGACCTCCAGACGCGAGACGGACTCCTCGATTGTGCGCGAAAGGTCCTGCAGGCGAACCGCGATATCTTCGCTTTCCCGCGCCCATTCTTCCGCCTCGGGGAAGTGCTTCGCCAGCGCGGCGAACTGCGGCTCCAGCCGCGCCAGGATCTCGCTTGCGCCGGCGTCGCCCCCAAGCGCCTCCGTCGCCTCCTGTGCGACTTGCGCGATTTCTTCGGCATGCGCCGCGGCGGCATGGCGCGCGGCCAGCTCGTCGTCCTCGGCCGTAATCCCCGCCTCCTCGAGCTCGTTCACCTGGAAGCGCAGCAGCTCGCATTCCTCTTCCGAAGTCGACAGCGCCTTCAAGGCGGCCGCCTCTTCCCGGACATGCTGAAGTTCCGCGTAAACCTCTTTGTAGGCCCCCAGGTCGACCGCGCCGTACCGGTCCAGCGTGGCGCGCTGGAACCGCTCTTCCAGCAGACGCTGGTTCGCGCGCGGACCGTGGACGTCCACCAGTGCCGCGGCGAGCCGCTTGAGCGTCGTGACCGTCGTGCGCGCGTCGTTGACCCATACCCGGCTCGTGCCTTCCGCCCCGATCGTGCGCCGTATCAGAAGGACGCCCCCTTCGCACGCCGGCACACCGGCCTCCCCGAGAATCGCGTCCACCGGCGCCTGTGCGGGCCCCTCCAGACGGAACTCCGCCTCAACGCGCGCTTCCTTGGCCCCCGTGCGCACGGCGGACGACTCGGCGCGCCCGCCCAGCACGAGTTCGATCGCGCCGCGCAGGACGCTTTTGCCCGAACCCGTCTCGCCCGTCAACACGTTGAGACCCGCGACAAAGTTGACTTCCGCCTTCTCGATGACGGCGAGGTTCGAAACCGCAAGCCGCTCCAGCATCTCAACGCTCCGTGGGCAGGCCCCACGCCTCCAATTGCGTCGCCATCCAGTCGAACGCCTGCTCCTGCATGACGCGCGCCTTGGCGGGCGCGATCACGGGTCCGCAACAGCACCGGATGTCCTTCGACGTGTCGACCGGACCGAAATCCTTGAAGATGTTCTTGAGCCACCCCTCTTTGCGCGTCAACTGGCAGCGCGTATCCACGACGAGCGGCACGATGGGGCACCCCGCGCGCTCGGCGAGTTTCGCGCCGATGGACGAGAACACCTTGCGGCTGAACACCTCTTGCCGCGTGCCCTGCGGGAAAATGAGGAAGCTCCCGCCCTGGCGTATGCGCTCCTCGCCGACCGTCAGCAACTTGACCAGGTCCTCGCGCGGCGATTTGCGCCCGATCCCCACCATGCCCATATGCGCCGCGGCGCGCCCCAGAAGCGGCAGATGCGACAGCGACTCTTTAGCCACCACGCTGAAAGGTCCGTATGTCAAGAGGATCGGCGGCAGGAAAATCGTCTCCGTCGTGGACATGTGGTTGCACAGATAGACCACAGGACCCTTGTACGCTTCGCGGTTCTTCCACCCCTCCAGGTGCACCCGGATGCCGAGCCGCTCCGCCCGCTGCACCGTCTTGAAGCACAGATGCGCCCAAAGATCCGTCGTCAGCTTGCCCAGCGGCTCGTAGAGCGCGCACATCGGGAAGACGTACGCCACGCCCCACGAATAGGCGAGCGTCGTCAGCGCCCCGCCTTTCGCGCGCGTCTTCGGACAATGCCCTTCCGCGGTGTCGTAGCCGCCCGTGCGCAGCAGTTCCGCCCTGAATTCTTCCAATGTCGTCGTTTTCATCTTCATTCTCCGCGTGCGCCGTCTTCCCGCTCGTCTGCGGAGACCGTCTCGTCCGCCGCGTCCGCACCGGTTGCCTGTCGCCCACCGTCCTTCGCCGCCTTGTCTTGCCGCATTTGCTTGCGCAAGTCCGCCAGATCCGCGCGCATGTTCTCGAGTTCGATTTTGCGCTCTTCCTCGCGCACCTTCTCTTCCTCCGCGCGCTTCTTCTGCTCCGCCTCAATCTGGGCGCGTTCCTCCGCCTGCAAGAGACGTCGCTGGCGCGAACGCGCCTTCGCCCCCATGAGCCCACCGCCGGACGCCGAACGTGCGGAGGACGCGCCATCGGGTGTCCGTGCGCCTGCCAGGTACGCCGGCGAACCCGTCATCGCCTTTTGTGCCTCCGTGCTCTCGCCCCCGAGCGACAGGTCGAGTTCCACGCCGTCCTTCGACAACTGCGCCGTCCGCGCCGCGGCGTCCGCCGCCGCGACCGTCCACCCGTCGCGGCTTTCGCCGACCGCCAGATAGTAGTGCCGCGGCTGCTTGCCCGACGACAGGTCCGAAAAGCCCACGCGCACGATCCCCTCCGGGTCCACGTTGATCACGCTGAACTTGACGGACCGCTTGAGCTGCTCCTGCTCGACCGTCAACTGCTTCTCTTCGCGCGTTTCCCGGACCGACACCGTGCTCGGGTTGACGGACGGATCGAAACCGTCGGGAATCGCCCCGAACGGCTGCCGCTCGACGATGGGCGCATAGCGCGAATAGGGACGCTTCTCGGCGAACGCGAAAAGCCCGCTCCCCAGAACCCCGCAAACCACTGCAAGCAACCGAATGCCCGTCACGACGAAACCCTTTCTTCTGTGTAGAGATTGACGCGCGTGGCGAGATACCCCGCCCGCGCCGACGCCCACGCGGCGAGCAGCCCGTCCAGACCGCCCGCCCGCAACGCCGCCCCGAGCGCCGGCGTCCCCGCAAGCTTCGCCAGCCACTCGGGACGCGCCCCGACGGACATCTCGTCCGGATGGCGCCGCAAAAGCCAGTCCAGGATCCGCACGCCCGCCTCGACCGGACGGTACTTCTCCCGCGCGGAAACGGCCAGCAGAATCCCCTCGAGCGTCTGCCCGGCGTACGCCCCACCCGCGCCGACGTACCGGTACGGCCGCATCTCGAGCCCGCACGCGGCCAGCGGTGCCTCCAATCCGTCCAGCGCCTCCCGCGCCGCGAGCCACGGTGCGCCGATTACGCGAAACGCGAGCGACCCGAATCGGTCGCAGTCCAAAGCCGGATACGCCTCCGTGAACACCGTCGCCGGATACAGCGCCGCGCTGTCCCAGCTGCGGATCGCCGGGCTCGGCGGCACGAAATTCGCCCACGGTTCGCACACCGCGTGCGACCATCCCTCCAGGCGCACGACCTGCAAATCCAAATCCAGCTTCTCTGCGGCGCGAATCCACAGCGCGCATTCGCCCGGCGTCATGCCATGGCAGAGCGGCACGTCGACCGGCGCGACGAAACTCTCCTGCCCAGGCTCCACCAACGGACCGTCCACCACGTCGCCCAGCGGAACCGGACGGTCCAGCACGATCGCCGGCAACCCCGCCTCCGCGCACGCTTCCAGCATGTTCCGAAGCGTCGCCAAATACGTGTAGCACCGCACCCCGATGTCGCACAGGTCGATCGCCATCCGCGAGAGTCCCGCCAGCATCTCGCCCGTCGGCTTGCGCTGCGCCCCGTAAAGCGAATGGATCGGCACCCCCAAAAACGGATGCCGCGCGCTGGCCGCCTTCTCGCCCGCGGCCAGCATCCCGAAATACCCGTGCTCCGCCGAAAAAAGCGCCTGGAGCCGCCCGGGAAACCGCCGCGCCAGCCGGTACGCCGTACCCGTCGCCTGCATCGTCAGCAGCCCCAGCGCTCCCGTCGTGCCCTCCAGGACGCGGAAAAATTCCTCGTAGCCGATTCTCATTCCGCCCCATGCTCCCGCCGGCCGCCTCCCCGGTCGAGCCGGACCCGTAGCGCACCCAGAAACGCCGCCGTGTTCGCGAGCGAGGGATCCTCCCCCGCGGCGACCAGCGCGTCGCTCGCCGCCCCGTGAAGCCAGACGGACGCCGCCGCCGCCAGAAACGGATCGCCCTTCAGATACGCCCACCGCGCCCCAATCACGCCGGACAAAAGATCGCCCATGCCCCCCAGCGCCATTTCGGGATTCCCCGTCCGGTTCTCGTAGACGCGCGCGCCGTCCGGCGAAACCACAAGCGTGCCGGGACCCTTCAAGACAATCGTCGCCTGATACCGCGCCGCCAAAGCCCGGGCCGCGCCCGGACGGTCGGCGGCGATCTCTTCGCGGCGGACGCCCAAAAGCCGCGCCGCCTCGCCCTCGTGCGGCGTCAGTACGACCTCCTGCCCGACAATCGCCGCGCGCGTCTTTCCTTCCGCATACCACCCGGCGAGTATCGTCAGCGCGTCGGCGTCCAGCACGAACCGCCCCGCGCTGCCGGATAGAATACGCGAGAGAATCGCCTGCGCATTCAGCCCCGTCGAAAGCCCCATCCCCACGACCGTCACGTCCGCACGCGGCGGAACGCACGTCGGCGTGAGCTTCGTGAACGTCGCCTCGGGAACGTGCGCCCCCGCGGCAATGCGCGAAGCGTCCGGCACGACAAGCTGCACAAGCCCCGCCCCCGCCGCACGCGCCCCGAGCGCCGCTATGACCGGCGCGTGAATATAGTGCCCCGACCCGCCGACAATCGTAACCGTGCCGACGGAATACTTTGTCGCGGACTGGGGACGCCTAGGAAACGCCTGTATGAGTTCGTGCGGAATCATCATGCCTATATTATACCAAATTTACGGGTGCTTAGGGAGACCCCTTCTCACCCGCCCGCCGTCCGCCCACCTTGTCCCTTGCCCCTGGCGCCGCCTCGTGCCACGCGCTGCGGCGCCAGCCGCAAGGCTCCCACCCCCTCGATCCCACCCTTACCGGCCAATCCTAGCCCCCGAAAAAAACCGCAAATTAAGTTTTTCGGCCGTTTTCCTAACTGCACGAAAATAGCGGATTCCTCATGCTTTCTCTACGTTATGAAAATATTTTTCGTAAATTAAAAATATTTGAGAAAAATCGGGGTCGATTGGGATTATATATATAATAGAGGGGCGTTGCGGGTCGGCCGGTCAAAACCAACCGCGGAACTTCGGATCGATGTCCGTCCCGCGCGTCTTATACATCAACCAAATACTGAAATAAAGAAAGGTACAAGAAAATGAAGAAGCAAATCAAGATCACGACGGAACAGAAGAAGGACCTCAAGGCCCTGTGCGAGGCGATCA
>ERZ808262.818-NODE-818-length-11355-cov-3.724867_pt1 | contig 11355 bp, 11 predicted proteins | sample MGYA00520895_ERZ808262 | MGnify/ENA primary metagenome ERZ808262 (study PRJEB31516, sample SAMN03275588) | gut metagenome | biome: mammalia-associated habitat; material: feces | host: Papio cynocephalus | place: Kenya | collected 2012-08-02 ... | reverse complement strand
AGCTTGAGGGGGCAAGACCCGCCTCAAATCGGATAAACCGCCGTCGAAAGCCTTGGTATATCAAGGCTTTCGGTAACAGCATTTTGAACGCTTTCAAAATGCTCGGCGGAAAGCGCGGTCAAAAAAGTCCTGTGAGGACTTTTTTGACAAGCTGTACAGCCCGGCTTGAGTTCTGTCAAGCCGGGCTCTATAAAACCCGCGGCAAAGAGCACTGCGGCAAGCGGCGGTCTCACCTTACCCTCGCAAGCCTAAAATATATTTCACAAAAATCCTTGACTACAATTGTGAAATATGCTAAAATCACAAATTGCGTGGGTATCGCTGCGCCCTTTTGCAAAAATGCGCGGGAATCTTGAAAAATCAAGCATTTGTGCGCAATGCAGGGGCAGATGTCCGCGACGACGAAAGAAAGGAGAACACAATGCCAACCTTTAACCAGCTTGTCAGAAAGGGAAGAGAAAAGGTCACTTCCAAGTCCACCTCTCCTGCAATGCAGAAGGGTCTGAACACCCTCAAAAATAAGGAGACCGATCTCAGCTCCCCCCAGAAGAGAGGCGTCTGCACCGCTGTTCGTACCTCCACCCCTAAGAAGCCGAACTCCGCGCTGCGTAAGATCGCCCGTGTACGTCTGACCAATGGTTACGAAGTCACCGCTTACATCCCCGGTATCGGTCATAACCTGCAGGAGCACTCCGTCGTTATGATCCGCGGCGGTCGTGTGAAGGACCTTCCTGGTGTCCGTTATCACATCATCCGCGGTACCCTTGATGCTCAGGGCGTGAACGGTCGTATGCAGGGCAGATCCAAGTACGGCGCAAAGAGGCCCAAAGCTGCTAAGAAGAAGTAATTTTCCGACAGCTCAGGCAGGGGCAGCCGTGCGCAGGGGAGACCCGGAAGGCTGCTCAAAAGCCCTGTCGTTTATCTATAATATGTGTGGATAAACCTCGGGGCGCAACGGACGCAGCGAATGCGTTCGAGTACCTGTGATTCCATTTTTTAATGAAGGAGGGAAGCAACGTGCCCAGAAGAGGTAATGTTCCCAAAAGAGAAATTTTGCCTGATCCTCTGTATAACAGCGTCCTGGTGACAAAGCTCATCAACGGTGTTATGCTTGACGGCAAGAAGGGTGTTGCTCAGAAGGTCGTTTACGACGCTTTTGACATCATCAAGGATAAGACCGGTAAAGAGCCGCTTGATGCGTTCACCGAAGCGATGAACAACATCATGCCCGCCCTCGAGGTCAAGGCCCGCCGCGTCGGCGGCGCAACCTATCAGGTTCCTATTGAAGTTCGTCCCGCCCGCCGCCAGACTCTGGCTCTGCGCTGGCTCGTGGACTACTCCCGCAAGCGCGGCGAGAAGACCATGAAGGAGCGGCTTGCCGGCGAGATCATGGATGCATGCAACAATCTTGGCGCATCCGTCAAGAAGCGCGAGGATATGCACAAAAACGCCGAAGCCAACAAGGCCTTCGCGCACTTCAGATGGTAATCTGATTTTAGAGAGATTCTATTCAGGAGTATTCAATGCCCAGACAGTATTCACTTGAAAAAACCAGAAATATCGGCATCATGGCTCACATTGATGCGGGAAAGACCACGACGACAGAGCGTATTCTTTTCTACACCGGCGTAAACTACAAGCTGGGTGAGACGCATGAGGGCACCGCCACCATGGACTGGATGGAGCAGGAGCAGGAGCGCGGCATAACCATAACCTCCGCCGCAACCACGTGCTTCTGGAACGGTACCCGTATCAATATCATCGACACCCCGGGGCATGTGGACTTTACCGCCGAGGTCGAGCGCTCGCTGAGAGTGCTGGACGGCTGCGTGACTGTTCTTTGCGCCAAGGGCGGCGTCGAGCCCCAGTCTGAGACCGTTTGGAGACAGGCCGACCACTATAACGTTCCGCGCATGATCTACGTCAACAAGATGGACATCATGGGTGCGGACTTCTACCATGTGCTTGACATGATCCATGACAGGCTCAAGTGCAATGCCGTTCCCATCCAGCTTCCAATCGGCAGCGAGGACAGCTTTGAGGGCATAGTGGATCTGGTAGAGATGAATGCCGACGTTTATCTCGATGATCTTGGCAAGCAAATGGTCACGGAGGAGATCCCCGAGAGCATGAAGGAGCTTGCGGCAGAGTATCGCGATAAGCTGCTTGAGGCTGTCTCCGACTTCGACGATGAGATAATGGATATGTATCTCAACGGCGAGGACGTCCCAACGGACAAGATCCGTGCGGCGATCAGGAAAGCCACAGTCGCGGTGAAAATGGTCCCCGTGACCTGCGGCACTTCCTACAAGAACAAAGGCGTGCAGAAGCTTCTTGACGCGATTGTGGATTATATGCCCTCTCCGCTGGATGTTCCGGCGATCGAAGGCACAAATCCCAAGACCGGCGAAACGGAAACGCGCGAGGCGGACGATTCCGCTCCGTTCTCCGCTCTGGCGTTCAAGATCATGTCTGACCCATACGTTGGAAGACTCAGCTTCTTCCGCGTATACTCCGGCTCGATCGAGACCGGCAAGACGGTCATGAACTCCACCAAGGGCGTGCGCGAGCGCTTCGGGCGCATCCTGCGCATGCACGCAAACCACAGGGAGGATATCGACTGCGTCTACTCAGGCGATATTGCCGCGGCGGTCGGTCTGAAAAACACCACCACCGGCGACACCCTTTGTGATGAGAAGAATCAGATAATTCTTGAATCCATGGAATTCCCCGAACCCGTTATCCGCGTGGCGATAGAGCCCAAAACGAAGGCGGGGCAGGAGAAGATGGCGATAGCCCTGCAAAAGCTGGCAGAGGAAGACCCAACCTTCAAAACCTATACGGACGAGGATACGGGGCAGACCATTATTGCCGGTATGGGCGAGCTTCATCTGGAAATCATAGTGGACAGGCTCCTCCGCGAGTTCAAGGTCGAGGCGAATGTCGGCAAGCCGCAGGTCTCCTATAAAGAGACCATCACAAAGCCGGCAACGGTTGACACGCGCTACGTCCGCCAGACCGGCGGCAAGGGTCAGTTTGCGCACGTCAAGCTTATGCTTGAACCCAATGAGTCCGGCAAGGGCTATGAGTTCATCAATAAGATCACCGGCGGCGCGATACCCAAGGAGTACATTCCCTGTGTCGATCAGGGCATCCAGGGTGCAATGCTCTCCGGTGTTCTCGCCGGCTTCCAGACGGTGGATGTCAAGGCGACGCTTCTCGACGGGTCGTACCATGAGGTCGATTCGAGCGAGATGGCGTTCAAGATCTGCGGCAGCATGGCTTTCAAGGAAGCCGCCGCCAAGGCAGGACCGACGCTGCTTGAGCCTATAATGAAGGTCGTTGTGACCGCGCCTGATGAGTACATGGGCGACGTTATGGGCGACATCAACGCCCGCCGCGGTCAGATCGTCGGAACGGAGATAAGAAACGGCGCTGCGGTCATTGAGTGCAACGTTCCGCTCTCCACGATGTTCGGCTATGCCACAGATCTGCGCAGCAAAACGCAGGGCAGGGCGACTTATTCCATGGAGCCCAGCCATTTTGTCGAGCTGCCGAAAAATTTGCAGGAAGCTCTTGTGAGCAAACACAATGGCTTTGGTAAACCCAATTTATAATTTTTGTAAAACTAATTTAGGAGGATTATTCTAATGGCAAAACAGATGTACAACAGAAGCAAGCCCCATGTCAACATCGGCACCATCGGCCATATCGACCACGGCAAGACCACTCTTACCGCTGCTATTACCAAGTATCTGGCGATGCAGGGCGGCGCAGAGTACACTGATTACTCTTCCATCGATAAGGCTCCCGAAGAGCGCGAGCGCGGCATAACCATCAACACCGCTCACGTCGAGTACCAGACTGAGGATCGCATCGGTCACAACTACAAGACCGGCGAGGACAACGTTGAGATCAAGGGTCGTCACTACGCCCACGTCGACTGCCCGGGTCACGCTGACTATATCAAGAACATGATCACCGGTGCTGCTCAGATGGACGGCGCTATCCTCGTTATCGCCGCATCCGACGGTCCTATGGCTCAGACCCGTGAGCACCTTCTGCTCGCCCGTCAGGTTAACGTTCCTTCCGTGCTCGTTTTCCTCAACAAGTGCGACCAGGTCGACGATGAGGAGCTTCTCGAGCTCGTCGAGATGGAAGTTCGTGAGCTGCTTGACTTCTACGGCTTCCCCGGCGATGACACCCCCATCATCCGCGGCTCTGCTCTGAACGCTCTCGTTTCCGAGTCCAACGACCCCAACGCTCCCGAGTTCAAGTGCATCAAGGAGCTCATGGATGCTGTTGACACCTGGATCCCCACTCCCGACCGCAAGGCCGACATGCCCTTCCTCATGCCCATCGAGGACGTCTTCACCATCTCCGGCCGCGGCACTGTCGTCACCGGTCGTGTTGAGCGCGGCACTGTCAAGGTTGGCGACAAGGTCGAGATCGTCGGTCTGAAGGAAGACAGCACCGAGACCACCGTCACCGGCACCGAGATGTTCCACAAGACCCTCGAGTACGCCGAGGCTGGCGACAACGTCGGCTGCCTGCTCCGCGGCATTGACAAGAAGGCTGTTGAGCGTGGTCAGGTTCTGGCTGCACCCAAGTCCATCCACCCCCACACCAAGTTCAAGGGTCAGGTCTACGTCCTGTCCAAGGAAGAGGGCGGTCGTCACACCCCGTTCTTCAACAACTACCGTCCGCAGTTCTACTTCCGCACCACCGACGTTACCGGCGTCATCTCCCTGCCCGAAGGCGTTGAGATGTGCATGCCCGGCGACAACGTAGACATGGACGTCGAGCTGATCACCCCGATCGCAATCGAGAACGGTCTCCGCTTCGCTATCCGTGAGGGCGGCCGTACCGTCGGCTCCGGTGTTGTTATCGGCATCAACGAGTAATTTTCAATTACCCATAAACACAAAAAACCACCCATCTGGGTGGTTTTTTGTTATTAAATGCGCATCTTAACCCTGCTGACAGCAGCAGCCGAACTTCTGCTTGACCTGCTGAATGCGCTGCGGCTCTGCCTGCTCATTGGCGTACCAGCCATGTGCGCTCATCTGCTGGTATACGCTGTTTTGCATCGTGAGCGAATCCGTGAGCGCGCTGTTGAACGCCTGACGAACGTTCGGCGTTGCCGACTCGATAGATCCGTGCATATAAAGATCGCACACTCCCTTTGTCGTCAGCAGGATGTTCTCCATTATCTCTCTGTCATCCATCATTTAATACCTCCGTCAAACAAGGTTGTAAAACTGCGTGAAGAGCTTCTGGTTGCCGTTCACGAGCTGCTGCGCCTGCTGCTGCAGTGCCGGGTCTTTCAGCTGCGTGGCGGCAGTGCGGCACTGATTCATGAGAAACTGCGTGTGTCCAAGGGCATCCTCAATATAGAGTAATTCTTTGGGACTCATTTTCATCACCTCGGTCTTATTATTTCCGCTGTGAACTGTGATACGCGCGGAAGATACTGCATGGCAATTTTTTTGCTTTCCCACTTTGCAAGCTGCGTCTTTTGTGATAATATAGCGCATATAAAGCATAATCGGAGGAAAACTATGAACTATGTCGTCGCGGCGCTCGCCGGACTTGCATGGGGCGCGCTCGCCGCATTTGTCAATAGCCGCATCACGTTAAAATGCCTTGCGAAAAATACCCCCAAAGCCATAACGCTAATGAACCTTGCGCACATGGCGGTGGACACTGCGGCGCTTGCCTCCGTGTATTTTGTGCGCAAGCTGCTGCCGTTCAGCTTTGAAGCCACACTCATCGCCGCCGCCGCCGCGCTCTCCATCGTCACAATTATTTTCACGTATAAAATAAGCTATAACGAGAAAAAATAATTGCAACCACCCGGCTCGTCGTGATATGCTCTCTCAAAGAGAGACAGTGAAAAAAGAAACTGTCAAACATGGAGGGATCATATCATATCAAGCTGGGTGGCTTTGTGTTGTCATGCAGTCTACATCGCCTGCGACCATGACGCAATCAGTTGCGTCCGTACCGTCTCTTGCGCAGGCGCAGTAGCCCGGCTCTTCAAAGGGAATGCCGCACGACCAATCCGGCGTCTCACCACCCGTGAGCGTGATGGCTCGCAGATCCTCCTTATCCGGATGCAATATTTATCACCTGCCTCCTGTAAATATCAACCGCTTTGTTATTTATAGCATAATACAAGCTTGCTGATATGTCCAGAAAAACAGAAATTATCCGGCGGGTAAGTACCCGCCGGATAATCAGCTACAGGAGTGTATAGTGTGAGGAATCTTGAGATTATGCAGTGACGCTGTCGAACTCTTCCTTGACTGCGTCCTCAGGCTCGGCTGTGCAGAGACTGACAACGACGATGAAGATGCAGGAAACCACAAACGCGGGCAGAAGCTCATATATGGCAAGGATGCCGCCGAGGGGAGCGACAAGATACTTCCAAATGAACACGCTTGCCGCGCCGGAGATCATACCGGCGATAGCGCCCTGATAGTTGCAGCGCTTCCAGAACAGAGAAAACAGCATCACAGGACCGAACGTTGCGCCGAAGCCAGCCCATGCGAAGGAAACCACACGGAAGATGGAGCTGTCGGGGTTGCTGGCGAAGATGATGCCGAGAACGGCGACGATGACAACGGTCAGGCGCGCGATGAGCATGGTCTTCTTGCCGTCGAGCTTTATGCCGAGGACGTCGGTGAGAATGTTGTGCGTCACGCCGGAGGCGGCGGCGAGCAGCTGCGCGTCTGCGGTGGACATGGTGGCGGCGAGTATGCCGGCGATGATGATGCCTCCGACAAGCGCGGCAAACACGCCGTGAGTGGACAGCAGAGACGCGGTGTTGACGATCAGGTTCTCCGCCTCGGACTCGGAGCCGGGCATGGTGATCGCGCCGACCTTGGCCATGCTGTAGCCGACTATGCCGATAATAACGGCGACGGACAGCGAGATAACGACCCATATGGTGGCCATGCGGCGGCTGAACGTGAGCTTCTCTTCGCTCTTGGCCGCCATAAAGTGCAGCAGCACGTGGGGCATCCCGAAGTAACCCAGACCCCAGGCAAGCGTGGAGAGAATTTTCAGCGCGCCGTAGCCGGATGCTTCACCGCTGAGTATGTCCGTGCTCGCCGTAAAATTGAGATAGCCGGGGATCGCCTTCGCGTTCTCCATGACAGCGCCCCACCCTCCGGCAACGTAGACGCCGTATACAAGAACGATAACCAGCGCGGCAGTCATTACAAAGCCCTGGATAAGGCTTGTGATGGACGCCGCCATAAACCCGCCGGTTGCACAGTAGGCGACGATGACCGCAGCGGAGATGATCATTGCGGGCATATAGTCAAAGCCGAAAAGACTGTTGAAGAGCTTGCCGCAGGCGGCAAAGCCCGAGGCTGTGTAGGGCACGAAGAATATAATGACGGTCAGCGCACCGATGGTCTCGATGAGCCGGGTCTTGTCGCGGAAGCGGCGGGAAAGAAAGTCCGGCACGGTGATGGCATTTATCTTCACGGAGTATTTGTGCAGACGCTTGGCGACGATGAGCCAGTTGAGGTATGTGCCGAGACTCAAGCCTATTGCGGTCCAGCCGGCTTCAGCCACGCCGCAGAAGAATGCCAGCCCGGGAACACCCATCAGAAGATAGGCGCTCATGTCAGACGCCTCAGTGCTCATAGCGGTCACGATCGGACCGAGCTTTCTGCCGCCGAGATAAAAGTCCTCGGACGTGCTGTTTTTCGAGTACATAAATCCGATGACAAGCATGCCTACAAGGTACAAGACAACGGATATGAGAATACAGATCGTTGCAGTGCTGAACATAACAGTGTCCTCTCTTTTTCATTTTAACTTATGCGGCTATTATACCGGTTTTTAGCCGCAGCACAAGAGAAAAAAACAATGAACGGACTTGAAAAACCACTTTTTTCGAGTATAATATAACTATATATAATCATGCTCATGATAACATGAATTTTTTTCATAAAAAGGAGCCTGAAAGCATGACACTTGCAAAGTATCAGGCGCTGATCAGCGTGGTGGAGCATCAGAGCTTTACAAAGGCGGCGGAAGAACTGGGATGCACGCAGTCCGCCGTCAGCCACAGCATAGACAGCCTGGAGCAGGAGCTGGGCTTTGCGCTCATCAAGCGAAGCCGCGCTGGCGTGCGGCTGACAGGGGAGGGGGAGCGGCTGCTGCCGGCCGTGCGGAATCTTCTCAGCAGTGCCGAGCAGCTCAGCCAGACTGCCGCGTCCATCCGCGGATTGAACGAAGGCACTGTGCGCATAGGGGCGTTTACCTCCGTTGCGGTGCATTGGCTGCCGGGCGTGCTCAAGGCATTTCAGCGCGATTTCCCGCATGTTGAGTTCATGCTGAAAAACGGGGATTATCACGACGTCGAGCAGTGGCTGACGGACGGCAGTATAGATGTGGGCTTTGTCAACGTGCCATGCTCCGTCAGGTGTGAGTGCATCGCGCTGATGGAAGACCGGCTGCTTGCCGTGCTGCCGCAGGGCAGCCGCTTTGCAAGCTATCCGAAGTTCCCGCTCGTCGAGTGCGAGACCGAGCCATTTATCAGCCTGCTGGAAAGCTCGGATCAGGACTCCCGCCGCGCGCTCGAGGCAGCCGGAGTGAAGCCGAACGTCCGCTTTTACACGAAGGATGACTACGCCATTATCGCTATGGTGGAAAATGGACTTGGCATGAGCATCATGCCGGAACTGCTGCTCAAGGGCCGCACGGACCGGGTGCAGGTCATGCCCGTCATCCCGGAGGCAAAGCGCACCATTGGGCTTGCCATTGCCGCGGGGGACCGCGCAGGTCCCGCCACGCGCCGTTTTGCCGACTATGTCGTCAAGTTCGTGGCAGAAATGCGGGAATGATGCAACGCTTTATTGACAAAGCCATGGGTCATGTGGTAGCATCTGCATTGCAGATAAGGATATATATAAAGAAGGTGCAAAACCATGACACTCGATGAGCTGAAAACGGGTGAAACCTCAATTATAACCGCTGTCGGCGGTGAGGGCGCGCTGCGCTGCCGCCTTTTGGACATGGGGCTGACTCCGCGCACGCGCGTGACGCTGCAAAAAGTCGCGCCCATGGGCGATCCGATAGAAATTCGAGTGCGCGGGTACGAACTGACGCTGCGCGTGGAGGATGCAAAGAAGATCACGGTGGAGGAGGTTGGCAAGGCATGATATTTGCGTTGGCCGGAAACCAGAACTGCGGCAAAACGACGCTCTTCAATGCGCTCACCGGATCTAACCAGCACGTGGGCAATTTCCCCGGCGTTACGGTCGATCAGAAGACCGGTGAGATACGCGGGCAGAAGAATTGCTCCGTCGTCGATCTGCCGGGCATATATTCTCTGCGCCCGTATACGCAGGAGGAGATCGTCACGCGCGATTTTATCGTGAATCAGAAGCCTGACGGGATAATAAATATCGTTGACGCAACAAATATTGAGCGCAACCTCTATCTCACGCTCCAGCTTCTTGAGCTGCGCGTGCCGACGGTGCTTGCGCTGAACATGATGGATGAGCTGACGGCGAACGGCGGCTCTGTGGATGTGGCGACGATGAGCGCCGCGCTCGGCATTCCTGTCGTGCCGATCTCCGCCGCCAAGGGCGAAGGCATATCCGAGCTTGTCGACAGAGCGGTCGAGACCGCTGCGAACCGCACTCTGCCCAAGGTGTACGACTTCTGTGACAGCGGCTCTGCCGTGCACCGGTGTATACACGCCGTTGTGCACCTCATAGAAGACCATGCGGAGAAGCTTGGCATATCGGCGCGCTTTTGCGCGGCAAAGCTCATGGAGGGCGACGATAAGCTTGCTGATGAGCTGGGGCTTGATCAGAATGAAAAAGAGCTTCTGGAGCACTGCATCGTACAGATGGAGACGGAGTCTGGGCTGGATCGCAATGCCGCGCTCGCGGATATGCGTTACAGCTTCATTGAAAAGGTCGTTGCCGCGTCGGTCGTCAAGTGCCATGAGAGCCGCGAGCATATACGCTCAATGAAAATGGACCGCATTCTCACGGGCAAATACACAGCCATCCCGGTTTTTCTTGCGGTGATGTTCCTTGTGTTCTACCTCACGTTCAATGTGATAGGCTCATGGCTGAGCGATCTTCTGGGCGCAGGCATCGACAAGCTGACGGACGTGACCGACCGCGCACTTACGGCATACGGCATAAACCCCGTCGTGCACAGCCTTGTGATAGACGGCATTTTCGCCGGCGTCGGCAGCGTACTGAGCTTTCTGCCGATCATTGTGGTGCTGTTTTTCTTCCTGTCCATTCTTGAGGACACGGGATACATGGCGCGTGTGGCGTTTGTTATGGATAAGCCGTTGCGCAAGCTGGGGCTGTCGGGGCGCAGCTTTGTGCCGATGCTTATAGGCTTTGGGTGCTCTGTGCCCGCCATCATGGCAACGCGCACCGTCTCCTCAGACCGCGACCGGAAGATGACCATCATGCTCACACCGTACATGAGCTGTTCGGCAAAGATACCTATTTATGCGGTGTTTGCCGCAGCTTTTTTTCCGGGACACGGCGGTCTGGCAATGATCTGCCTGTACGTTATGGGCATTGCGGTGGGCATTATTGTCGCGCTTGTGCTGAAAAGCACGGCATTTCGCGGCAACCCTGTTCCTTTCGTTATGGAGCTGCCGAACTATCGCCTCCCATCTGCCAAGAGTGTGGGATTGCTGCTGTGGGAAAAAGCGAGAGACTTCTTGCAGCGCGCTTTCACCATCATCTTTATGGCGACGATACTTATCTGGTTTTTGCAGACGTTTGACACTCGCCTTAACGTTGTTTCCGACAGCGCAGACAGCCTTCTTGCACTGATCGGGCGGCTTATTGAGCCGCTGTTCCGCCCGCTTGGCTTTGGCGACTGGCGCATGGTCACGGCGCTCATTTCCGGCTTTACGGCGAAGGAGGCTGTCGTCTCCACGCTTGCCGTGCTGCTTAACACCAGCGTTGCGCAGCTCTCCGTCGCGCTGAAAAGCGTGTTCACCACGGCCTCCGCCGTGAGCTTTCTGGTGTTTACACTGCTGTATACTCCGTGCGTTGCTGCAGTCGCCACGATCCGCCGCGAGATGAACTCCGCAGCCAAGACCGTCGGCATCGTGTTTATGCAGTGCGCGGTCGCGTGGGTCGCGGCATTTATCGCGTATAATATTGGACTGCTTTTTGCATAGAACGGCAGCACGTGAGGTGATGTGCGATGAACATTGCTGACTTGATCATACTTGCGGTTATCGCCGTGTGCGTGGTGCTTGCATGGCGGACGTGGCGCGGAAGCGGCGGATGCTCATGCTCTAACGGCGGCCGCTGCCGCGGTTGCCCCCCGCGCAGGGCACCCGGA
>ERZ808262.816-NODE-816-length-11413-cov-19.542701_pt1 | contig 11413 bp, 10 predicted proteins | sample MGYA00520895_ERZ808262 | MGnify/ENA primary metagenome ERZ808262 (study PRJEB31516, sample SAMN03275588) | gut metagenome | biome: mammalia-associated habitat; material: feces | host: Papio cynocephalus | place: Kenya | collected 2012-08-02 ... | reverse complement strand
AGATTTGTTTGAACAAGAATTAAACAAAGTGTTGCACTTGGTTTGACAAATCACCATTGGCTCTTCGAAACGGGACTCATCAACAGGCGATAAAACAAAACGAACACTTTGATTAGTGTTCGTTTTATTCCCTAATGGCGCCTGTTGAGGGACTCGGACCCCCGACACTTCGGTTAACAGCCGAATGCTCTACCGACTGAGCTAAACAGGCATTTGTTTTTCAATGCTTGTTTATAATAATCTTTCCGAGAGAATTTGTCAACGATTTTTTGTATTTATGCACCACTCTATTTATTATTTTTTGCTCGCTGTGCGCAAAACCGATTTTTGAAACTTTAATAGTTTTTTTTAACAGTTGTATATTTTTTTAAGGTAACGATTAAAAGCGAGGTGTATGTATGAGCGAAAAAAATATGAAAACCTCTGCACCGAAAATCAACACGAGATTGCGACATAATATTTTGGAAATGCCGAAATGTATTTACGCGGCGATTTTTATCGATTTATCTTTTATTAAAACGCAATATTGAAAAAATAAAGTCTTATTTGTATTTAGTGTGATATAATATAGGCATTATGAAAGAAGTTATTATAGACGCTCTTTTGGACAGTTTGAAAATATTTGCTGTGGTGGTTGTTTTTCAATACATCATTGCGCTTATCGAGCCGAAACTGTCAGAAAAAATATCCCTTAAAGGCAAACTCGCACCGCTAATCGGCGTGAGTATTTCACTGTTGCCTCAATGCGGATTCAGTGTGGTTGCAACGGATTTATATCAAAAAAGACACATAACCGTCGGCACGTTGATAGGCGTATATCTTGCGACGAGCGACGAAGCGTTGCCTATATTTTTAGGCACGCCGGATAAAGCGTTGCACGTCTTGCCGCTGATTGCATTGAAGTTCGTTTTGGGTCTTGCGTTCGGATATACCATAGACCTCGTTCTTTCAAAGAGCAGAAAGAAAGTGGAACATCACGTTGCGCACTGCAACGAAAACTACAAAATTAAACTGACCGATTGCGACGGCGCGGAACTTGTGGAAAGTAAGAGCGAAGAAAAGACGGATTGCTGCTGCGACGAGTGCAAAGAATGTGAAAAGTTCGAGGAAGAAACCAACGACTTGAAGCAAAAGGAAAAAGACTTGAAGAATGCGGACAAGAAGGAAAAATCCGAAAAAAAAGAGAAAATCGACAGATTCGTTATACATCCCCTTCTTCACTCTCTCGAGATATTCGCATACGTTCTCGTGGTTAATCTTATATTCGGCATAATCGTGAACAAAGTCGGAGAAGAAAACTTGATAACCTTTCTTACGTCGAATAAATACCTTGCGCCGCTGCTTGCTGTTATAGTCGGTGCTATTCCGAACTGCGTTTCGTCGGTCGTAATTAGCGAACTTTACATTATGGGCGGACTCGGATTCGGCGCGACTCTCGGCGGACTTTGTATGAACGCAGGCGTTGCGTTCGTGTATCTGTTCAAGGACGTAAAGCACACGAAAAGAAATCTTGCGGTGTTTGGCGCGATGTTTGCGATAAGTCTTTTTATCGGCTACATTTTCTCGCTTGCGTTCTCGTTTTCAAGCCTGAATTTTTGAAGATAAACGGGACTTGTTGACAAATGTAAACGAAGGTGTAAAAATTGTTGACAACCGCGAGTGGAGTATCAACATATCTACAAGGTTAAAACGACAACATCTTGCGATAAAACGAATTTGAAATTGCAATACATTGTGGTTGGTGATTGATTTTCCACTTGTCAACATCGCTTATTTATGTTATCATTATTAAAGAAATAAACAACAATAAATATATAGGCGGAATATGAAACTTATTTGTCAAGGAAACGAATTGAGCGACGCTCTCGCAAAAGTTGTAAAGGCACTTCCCGTCAAGAGAAACAATCCTATTCTCGACGGTGTCAAACTCACGGCACTAGGCGATACGCTCACCATTTTTGCAACCGATCTCGAACTTGCCATTGAAAAGAAAATCAACGCGCAAGTGCTTATCGAAGGCGAAATCGTCGTGCCCGGAAAACTCTTTGCCGACTACGCAAAAAAGATCGAGGAAGAACAAGTCGAACTTGACGGAACGGACAGTTCGAAACTCATCATCAAATATCTGGACAGCGAACTTCAAATCAAATGTATGAGCGCGGACGAATATCCCGTTTTCAAAGAAGTTGACACTCAAAACTCTTTCATCATTCTCAAAAAGGAATTGAAAGACATCATATCCAAAGTTATTTTCAACGTTGCCGTGGACGAAGCAAGACCTTCCCTTCGCGGCGTATGCCTCAACGTCAAGGAAGAAGAAGTCGAAGCGGTTGCTTCCGACGGATACAGGCTTGCTCTTGCAAAAGCGCAAATAAAAAACAACGGCGTCATTGACAAAATCATCGTGCCTGCAAAGAGCATGAACGAACTTTCTCGTCTTATCGACGACGGCGAGGAAACGATCACTGTGTACGTTGAAAAAAACTATATTATGGTGGATCTTTTCCACACCAAGATCGTCACACGACTTATCGGCGAGGACTACATCAATTACGAAAAGATTATCCCGAGTGTGTTTACAACCGAAGTCACCGTTGACAAAAAGTTGTTTGAAAACGCAATCGACCGTGTATCTCTCATCAACCGCGCCGAAAAGAAATCCTACGTAAAGATGGAAATCAAGGAAGATTCATTGTCTCTCAATGCACACAGCGACGACGGCGAAATAAACGAAAAAGTCACCATAGGACTTAAAGGCAAAGACCTCACCATCGGTTTCAATTCTAAATACATCATCGATTGTATGCACGCAATCGACGAGCCGTTTGTAACTCTCAACTTCACCACTTCCACTGCACCGGGGATTATAAAGGGTGAAGGCGATAGGTGGTTGTACTTAATACTTCCCTTGCGAGTTATAGGATAAAACTGTGCTATTGAGCGAATAACTGCGGCAACGCCCTTTTGCTTACCCGTCACGTACGCACTGTACGTTGGGCGGGTTCACAAAAGGGCGTTTTCTTGTTCTTCATCTCAATATCGCAGTTTTATTATAGTGTTAAAATACGTAAAAAAACCGCCGTCCGCGAACTTGTAGAGCGGACTTTTGACGAACACTCATTCAAGGCGTACTTATTAACGGAATGTGCTTATTCGCAGACGGAACACGAGCCGCAAGGCGGCGAGCCTATGAGCGCCGAACTTTCGTCACGCACAAGCCCTTTTGCTTCAACCGCAACAAGTTGCAGTTGTTCGCCTTTGTGCTTTGCGTTCCTCGTCCCACACGCCAAAAACTACGCTTTCATCATATAACTCAAATATAAGTTTGCTTGTTTTTGACGTGCGGGAGCCCTTGTGCGTGTAGTACAAGCGACTGCGCCGTCCGTTGGCCACTGCCTGGCGCACAAAGCGCAGTGGCATAAGTAGAGAAATGCCCCTATTTATGCGAGTGCCGAGTGTTGCCCCACGCGGAGCGGACGCCGTGGGTTCCCTAAAAGTATGCAGAGGGGGAACGGCGGTAGGGGAAACACGTGAGGAAGGGGGAAAGTTTTATTTAGAGTACGCACCTTCAGACTCTTGTAAGGCTTCGCCTTCCTCAATTATTAATTATTAATTATTCATTATTAATTAACAAAATATATTCCTATTTTTCCCGAAATATTATAAAAAAACCTCGCAATAAATTTTGCGAGGCTTTTTTATAATTATATATAATTATAATTTGTTCGTTTTACACTCGGCGCAAGGTTATGCGTTCGCTTTTAGAGAAGCGAGCGAAGAAGCGATTTTCGAGGCAAGACGTGCGTTGTTGTAGACGAGTTGAATGTTTGCTTCAAGACTCTTGCCCGCCGTGAGTTTTTGGATTTTGTCGAGCAAATACGGCGTGGTTTGTTTGCCGTGTATGCCGAGTTTTTCACATTCTTCGAGGGCTTGCGCGATGTTTTGGTTGATGTAGTCCGCGTCCATTGCGTATTCGTCGGGAATGGGGTTTGTCACGAGCATACCGCCGTTGAGTCCGACTTGATTCTTTGCAAAGTACGCCGCAGCGATTTCTTCGGGCGTGTCGATGCGATAGTCAACCTTAAATCCGCTCTTTTGAGTGTAGAACGCAGGCATATCTTCCGTCTTGTAGCCGACGACGGGAACGCCTCTCGTTTCGAGACATTCGAGGGTCAAGCCGATGTCGAGAATGGATTTTGCGCCCGCACAGACAACCATAACGCTGGTTTGTTGAAGTTCGTCAAGGTCCGCCGAGATGTCCATAGTTGTTTCCGCTTTTCTATGCACGCCGCCGATACCGCCCGTTGCGAATACGTCGATTCCGGCAAGGTGCGCAATGTACATCGTTGCCGCAACCGTGGTTGCGCCGTCTTGTCCTTTTGCCACGACAAACGGAATATCGCGCCTTGAAACTTTTGGTACGTTGAGTCCGCCCTTTCCTAGTCTTTCGATTTCCTCTTTCGAGCAACCGACGGTGAGTTTTCCGCCGATTATTGCGATTGTTGCGGGGATTGCGCCGTTTTCACGCACGATTTTTTCAACGCTCAAAGCCGTTTCCACGTTCTTGGGATAAGGCATACCGTGAGAGATAATCGTGGATTCGAGCGCAACGACGGGCTTGTTGTTTGCAAGCGCGTTTTTGACTTCTTCCGAAACGTTAAGATACTTGTTGATTTGCATATTTATTCCTCTGAAATTTTATTTTTCTTCGTTATTTTTTTACGTTGTTTTTTGCGTTATTTCCGTGTTATTTTCTACGAGTTTTTCCGCAAAAAAACGCTGTTTTTTATTGATTTTTTCCGCGAAAAATCGCTTATTTTCCCTCGTTTTTGTTGACGATTTCAAACGCTTTTTCCGCCGACAGTTCCTTGCATACGGTGTCTATCGAAGATACGGTGATTGTGGCGCACGCCGCCGCAAACGCCGCGCTCGATTCGGCGGACATTCCGTTTACGAAACCGTACACTATGCCCGACATAAAACTGTCCCCCGCGCCCGTCGTGTTCTTGACGTTCGTCTTGTAAAACGGAACGTGCGTAAAGTTGCCGTTATTATAACAATACGACCCCTTTTCGCCACAACTTACGAAAATCGTGTCGATGTTTCTTTGCGCTATGACTTTGCAAGCGGCAAGAGCGGACTGCTCGTCTTTGACTTCTATGCCCGACAGAATTTCCGCTTCATACTCGTTGGGTTTTATGCAATGCAGATTTTTGATTTTGTCGTTTGCGATGACCGTCTTTTTTGCCGAAACCGTGTCGAGGAAAATCGGAACTTTGACATTTTCTATCAAAAAGTCGAGGCAGTTTGGAATATTCGTGTCCGTGACGACGCATTGCGCGCCGTTGATGACGTCGAGATTTTTTGCGAGAAATTCGGGCGTGAGTTTGTCGAGAATACCCATAGAGGCAACGCCCACGAACATATCGTTGTCGACGTCGTTGACGGAAACGTAGCACGACGACGGCTCGTCCACGACGAGACTGTGCGAAAGGTCTATTCCCACCGAAAGCGCGTTCTGCTCTATCATATGCGCATTGAAATCCGTGCCCAAAACTGTGATTAACTCGACGTTCACCCCGAGCCTTGCAAGGTTTTCGGCGATGTTGCGAGAAACGCCCCCGCACGAGAGCGACGTTACGCCCGGGTTGCTGTCTTTGGTTTTGATTTTCGTGAATGTGGTGCAAGTTATATCGACGTTAGAGCCGCCTATAACGCAAACGTACGGTTTTTTCATACTTCTATTTTATTGCCGCAAATGTGCAAAGTCAATCCGCAAATTTTAATTATCTATATAATTAAACGACTTTTAATCTTGTTTGCCGTGATAACTTACTTTTGTTTGACAAAAAGAATGTAATTGAAAATATCGCGCGCGTATGATATACTTTTTTTGAAAGGCGAGACGAAATGAAAAGCAAAAAACATCAGAAATTATACGAACACTACGTCGACGTTATGGGCAAAGAACCGATTTTCAGTCTGCAACTGAAAAAGGACGTTTTGTCCGACGTTGCCGAGCAAATGAAACCCGTCACGACCTACGTTTTCGAGCCGACGGACGAGTTGCCGTTTTGGAAACTTTGCACGATAGGCGCAAGCGATTACGTTATGCCCGAGCGCGAAATCGGCTGGGGCAGAAAAGCAAATCGCCGCAACGAATACGTGATGTTCATATCCCCCGAAGTTGAGGTGTCCGACCCCACGGGCAACGAAAACGCCGATACGGGGTGGCTTTTTTTCAACTCTCTGCTCTGGGCAACCGCCGAGTATGCGTTCAACGAAAAGGACAACGTAACCGTTTCGGATACGATAGATATGGGACTTGACGGCAAATATCGCGGCGTTGTGCTACTGCTGCCCGAAGTGTTCAAAACCCCGCGTATCGTAAAGTGCTATATAAGCAAAAATCAGTATATTTCGATATTTCAGGTTATGCCGGTTACGAAAGAGCAACTTGAAAAGAAACTCAAAAAAGGCACGAACGGAATTTACTGGCTTATGGAAGAATTTTACACCCACGACGACGATTATAAACTCGTAAAATCCAAACCGCTCGCCACATTGTGAAACTATGGAAAAACATTTGATTGAAAGTTTAATTGCAGAAGAATATAGTCAACGATACTTTGATGAATGTCAATTCGTATGGCAAAATTACGTTCCGCAAAGAGGGCGCGCAAAGACTTTGCAAGGCGAATTGTTGAGAGAAATCGAAAGAATACGTTGCGAAGCGCAAGACAACGGAAACGTAAACTGGAACAACGAATACGCGAGGTATTGCGATTTTATATCTCGCTCTTTGACGGAACAATCGATTTTTTCCGAGAATCAAAAAGAAATCGTAATTGCGATTATGGCTTATATCAAGGACTGTGGAACGTATGCAAAAAAATATAACGACGGCGAAATCGACGACAGCGACGTCGAACCCGAAAAACTTGCATATACCGACGATAATCTGTACGATATTATCTGCGACTTTATAGGCAAATGCAAAAAGAACACCCCGAACCCATAAAACTGTAAAATAACGCAAAAACTATGGAAAACTTGAAAGAAAAAATAGAAAAGTATAAAAATCTCGCAAAAAAGAAGCCTAAATATTACGTTTCTATCGGCGATTTATATTCTGATGACGGCGATTTCAAAACCGCAACGATTTACTATCAAAAAGCCGTCGACAACGGCGTTTTGGCATATACTGTTCTTGGCGACACTTGGGGCTACCGCTCTCAATACAAAAAAGCGTTCGACGTTTATACGGAAGGCGCAAACAAAGGCGAAGCGGAGTGTTTTGCCCGTCTCGGATTTTGCTATGAAACCGGTTATGTAAAAATCGATATTCAAAAAGCAATCGAGTGTTACGCCAAAGCCTCCGATTTGGGCGTCGCGGCAGCGGCAAGATCTCTCGGTGAATTGTATTATTTCAATACTCCGATTGAAGATTCCGAGATTGAAAACGTTAAAAACGCGCTGAAATACTACGAGCGTGCTTTTTACCTCGGAGATATAGAGGTTGCAAAAAAGATAGGCTTTATCTACTTAAACAATGAAGAACTGAAAGACGTTCCCAAAGCCATAGAGTGGTACGAAAAAGGATTGAGCCTCGGCGAATACTCTCTCAATTTTGACTTGGCGTATGTGTATCTGAACGACAGGTTTGTTCCGCACGACTACGAAAAAGGGTTGGCGTATTTAGCGGACGGCGTGAATCACAACGACCCCGAAAGCCTTTACTTGCAAGCTAGAATATACGAAGAAGGTTTGTACGGAATAGAACCCGATAAAAAGAAGTATATTCATTATCTCAAAAAGGCGGCGGCTCTCGAACAAGACGACGCTTTGCTCGATTTGGGATACTACTATTACAACAAAGGCAAATACGACGACGCGCTCGACTGCTTTGCGCTGTGCGAACTCGATTACGTCGGCGTGTACTGGTGTATGGCGACCATTTACGAAAACGAAAAACAAGATTATCAAAACGCGCTGTTCTATTATCGAATGGCGGCGGAAGAAGACTTCCCCGACGCACTCGAAAGATTGGCGGAAGCGTATCTCGGCGACGAGTTAGGACTCGAAAAGGACGAGAAAACCGCCCTTAAACTTTTCAAACGAGCCGCAAAACTCGGCAACGCCGCCGCAGAGTACAATCTCGGTATGGCGTACGCGTGCGGATATTACGGCGTGACGCCCGACAAGGATAAGGCAATATTTTGGCTCAAAAAGAGCGCGAAAGGCGAAAATCCTATGGCGTGCGTGCAAATGGGACTTTACAACCTCTACACCGTCAAAACGGACAAGGCGTACAAGAAAGCGTTTGAGTATTTTCAAAACGCGTACTATCTCGGCGAGGAAGAAGCGGTGATAAATCTCGGACTTTGCTATCTGCAAGGCAAAGGCATTGAAAGAAATCCGAAAGAAGCGGTAAAGTGTTTTACTGAAGCGGTGAAAAGGACAAATTCGGGCATTGCGTACTACAATCTCGGTTTGTGCTACGAAAACGGCTTCGGCGTGAGAAAGGACTACAAAAAAGCAATCGAAGCGTACGGCAAAGCGGTTGAAAACGGCGAGAGCGCAGGACTTGTCGCAATCAAGAATCTTTACCTCAAAACGAACGGAAGCACAGAGAAAAAAGACTGAAAAATACAAATTTTATAACGAAAAAAAGCGTGCTTTTCGCACGCTTTTTGCATTGTTTTTTATGGTATTTTTACCTATTTTTTTAAGTCGTTATCTGTTGAGAATCATATTTCTGATGTCCGCAACCGTGACTTTGATACGCGGATTCGACTTGATTTCCTCGCTGATTTTGTCGCGAGCGTGGATAACCGTCGTGTGATCTCTGCCTCCGAACATCTCGCCGATTTGCACGAGCGGCATAGGCAACAGTTCGGTGATAAGATAGATTGCAATCATTCTCGGTTCGACGATGTTTTTGGTTTTCTTTTTGGATATGATGTCCGCAGACGAGATTTTGAAGTATTTGCAAACCGCGTCCACGATTCCGCTTGCGTCGATGGTGTCGTTCTTTTCTTCGATAAATCCGCCGATTGCCTCTTTTGCAACGTCGATTGTGCAAACCGAACTGTTGGTGAGAGAACTGTAAAAAATCACGCGGTTGAGCAAGCCTTCCATCTCTCTGATGTTGGACGGCGCGATTTCGGCAATGAACTCGGCAACGTCGTCTTTAAGCACGAATTTGGATTGAGCGGCTTTGTTTTTGAGGATTGCCACTCTCGTTTCGGTGTCGGGAACTTGAATATCTACGGTAAGTCCGCAACCGAAGCGCGTACGCAGTCTGTCCGAAAGCGTCGTAAGGTCTTTCGGCGCGCGGTCGGACGTCAAAATAATCTGCTTGTTGTCTTGATAAAGGTCGTTGAAAATGTGGAAAAACGCCTCTTGCGTCGCTTCCTTGCCTATCAAAAACTGCACGTCGTCCACCATAAGCACGTCGCAAGAGCGGTATTTTTCTCTAAACTTGTTGTTTTCCTCGTTGGACTTGTTGCGTATTACATTGATAAGTTCGCTCACGAGCGCTTCCGCGCTGACGTAAAGAACGTTTACGTTCTTTTTGTACTTGAAAAGATAGTTGCCTATCGCGTGCAAAAGGTGAGTTTTGCCAAGACCTACGCCCGAGTAGATGAACAACGGATTGAAAGTCGTGCCGGGGTTTTCTGCTATGGTCTTGCAAGCGGCGAGCGCGTACGAGTTGGATTTGCCCTCGACGAAGTTTTCAAACGTGTACTTCTCTTGGAACGGGCATTTCTTTTTGCCCTTTTCTTCGGGGGTAAAGTTGGTGACGAAACCTTGATCTTCGATAAAGACCGTCTGTTTGTTCAGATATTCCGCTTTTTTGTCGGGGGTGATAATGATAACGTCGGTGATTTGAGGATTGTGAGAAGACACAACCTCTTTGATTGCGTCGCGATACCTCGAATCTATAGTCTTTTTTGCGTTTGCGGAAATGGTCGCAAGCACGATTGCGTTGTCGACAAAGCACACCGGCTCTAATTTGTCAATCCACACCTCGAAACTTATCGCCTGTATGGAAATGGACAAATCGTTTTTTGCGTCTTCCCAAAATTCTTCTATATTAATCATAGAATCGATTATACCAAAATCAAATACTTTTTCAAGCAAAAAATCCGAAAAGAAAACTTAAACACAAGATGTTGAAAAAAAATCCCGCTCGGGTTATACTTGTTGTGTATGAAAATTCTTTCGCTGGAACTCAAAAATTTCAGAAATTATCCATACGCCCTCGTTGACTTCGACGACGGGTTGAACGTCCTTTTCGGAAAAAACGCCAGCGGAAAAACCAATATGCTCGAAAGCGTGTATCTTTGCTCGGTTTTCCATTCCCCTCGCACAACCAAAGATAAGGAAATGATTTTGCTCGGACAAAGCAAGGCGCAAGTGAAACTCAACATCGAAAAGAGATTCAGAAAACACACGATTTGCTTGCAAATCGACGAGCAAGGCAAAAAGAAAGTCGCAGTGGACGGCATACCCGTAAATCGCGCGGGCGAACTACTCGGCATACTCGGCGTGGTGTTCTTTTCCCCCGACGAAATGAAACTCGTAAAGGAATCGCCGTCCGAAAGACGTCGCTTTTTGGACGTTGGCCTTTCGCAACAACAAAAGGCGTACTTCCTCGCCCTTCAACGCTACAACAAAACCCTCAAACAAAAAAACAATCTTCTCAAAGAATACAGATTCAATCCGAACGTGGACGATATGCTCGACGTGTGGGATACGGGGCTTGCAAAAGAAGGCGCGATTATCATTGAAAAGCGTATGGAATATATAGCAACTCTCAACGACGCGGCGGGAAAATTCCATAACGCGTTGAGCAGCGAAAAAGAAACGCTCACCCTCTCGTACGAAAGCGGCTCGAAAACCGACGTGCAAAAGGATTTGCAAGAGGAACTTTACAAAGCAATAGTCGCGGCAAGACAGAAGGACAAGGAACTCGGATTCAGCACGGTAGGTCCGCACCGCGACGATATAAAAATCGAGATAAACGGCAAAGACAGTCGCAAGTTTGCCTCGCAAGGACAGCAACGCACCATTGCGCTTGCAATGAAACTCGGCGAAGTGGTAATCTACAAAAACGAGATAGGCGAACCGCCCGTACTTCTTCTCGACGACGTGCTTTCCGAACTCGACAACACGCGCCAGACGTTGCTTTTGGAAATGACAAAAGGTTTTCAAACGATACTCACCTGCACCGAATACACGTTGCCGAATAAGGCAAAGAAGATAAGAATTAACGAAGGAACGGTTTTAGAGAATTAATAATTAATAATGAATAATTAATAATTGCGGGTGGGGTTTTACCCCACACCCCGAGGTGATTTGTCAAACCAAGTGCAACACTTTGTTTAATTCTTGTTCAAACAAATCT
>ERZ808262.815-NODE-815-length-11433-cov-3.552997_pt1 | contig 11433 bp, 9 predicted proteins | sample MGYA00520895_ERZ808262 | MGnify/ENA primary metagenome ERZ808262 (study PRJEB31516, sample SAMN03275588) | gut metagenome | biome: mammalia-associated habitat; material: feces | host: Papio cynocephalus | place: Kenya | collected 2012-08-02 ... | reverse complement strand
CGGGACAAGAACATTGCCCCCGGAGGGACCGGCATTATCAGTTCTTAGAAGGCGAAAGGGAATAGGAAAGCAGTTCCCTCTGCGGTTCCTTTTTGATAAATTTTTCAATCACTTTAGGCACCAATCTTCCGGTGCCTGTTTTTTATGCTCAGCGGAAAGAAATGCTTGCATTCATAGCGGGATTCGACTATAATAAACTGAATTATTATCTGTAAGAGGTTACGCTGTGTACTTAAAATCACTGGAATTGCAGGGCTTCAAATCCTTCCCGGATAAGACCCTGATCCGCTTCGGTGACGATATCACCGCCATTGTCGGCCCCAACGGCTCCGGCAAGTCGAATATCTCCGACGCCATCCTCTGGGTGCTGGGCGAGCAAAGCTCCAAGTCCCTCCGGGGGGCGAAAATGGAGGACGTGATCTTCGGCGGTACCCAGAAGCGGGGAGCCGTTGGCTTCGCCGAGGCCACTCTGACCCTGGACAACACCGACCGAGCCCTGGCCTATGACGCCGACGAGGTGATGGTCACCCGCCGGTATTACCGCAGCGGCGACGGGGAATACTATATTAATAAGCAGTCCGCTCGGCTGAGGGACATCAACGAGCTGTTCATGGACACAGGCCTTGGCAAGGAGGGCTACTCCAACATCGGCCAGGGTCGTATCGATGAAATTCTCTCTCTGAAAAGCGGCGACCGCCGGGAAATTTTTGAGGAGGCCGCGGGCATTTCCAAGTACCGTCACCGGAAAGAGGATACGGAAAAGAAGCTGGAGCATACCGAGGACAACCTGCTTCGCATCGGCGATAAGGTCTCCGAGCTGGAGCTGCAGCTGGAGCCGCTGAAGGCCCAGTCGGAGAAGGCGAAAAAGTACCTGGAGCTGAAGGAAGCGCTGAAGGGCGTGGAGGTGGCCGTGTGGCTGGACACCCTGGAAAGGCTCTCCGCCCAGGCGAAAAAGGCGGAAGAGGACTACGCCTCCGCTTCCTTTGTCCTCCAGCAGGCGCACGATGACCTGGACAGACTTTACCGGCAGGCTGAGGAGCTGACCCAGACGCTTCGCATCCGGGATGGGGAGCTGGAAACCGTCCGGGTGAAGGTGAATATGCTCAGCGCCACCCACCAGCAGCTGGACGGCCAGATGGCGGTTTTGCAGGGCAATGTGGACAACAACCGGAGCAATATCGCCCGGATCGAGGAGGAACTGAAGGGTCAGGAGGATCGCAGCGGCGGCATTGCCGCTCAGATTCAGCAGGCTGACGACCGGATCGCCGAAATCGAGAAGCTGCTGGAGGAAAAGCGGCAGGCACTTACCGCTTGCCAGCAGGAGCTGACGACCCTGACCGCCAACGCCCAGGGGATTACCCGGCAGTATCTGGAGCTGCGGGGGAAGGAATCCGCCCTTTCCGCGGACATCGCCGGTGCCCAGGCGGATATCCGGGGTCTGGAGGAAAGCCGTCGGCAGTCAAAGCAGCGGTTGGAGGAGCTGGACGCAGACCTGAATTCCGGCGCGTCCCGCCGGGACGAGGCCAAGGCGAAACTGGACGAGTGCCGGGCGCAGCTTCGCGTTGCCCGGGAGAATGTGACCGCGGCGAACAACACCATTTCCGGCTACACCCTCCGCCAGACCACCCGGACAAAACGCCGGGAGGATTTGGAGGAAAAAATGCGGGAAGTTGTCCGCACGCTGGACGCCGTCACCGCCAGAACCCGGGTGTTCCGGGCTATGGAGCGGGATTTTGAAAGCTACAACAAGGCCGTCCGGATGGTGATGCAGGAGGCCCAGCGGGGAGCCTTGCGGAACATCCACGGGCCGGTTTCCCGGCTGATCCGTACGGAGGACAGCTGCACCCTGGCGGTGGAGATTGCCCTGGGCGCGGCCATGCAGCAGATCGTGGTGGGCAATGAGGCCGACGGCAAGGCGGCTATTTCCTATCTGAAACGCACCGGCGGCGGCCGGGCCACCTTCCTGCCCATGAGCAATATTCAGGGCAGAGCCTTGCAGGAAACGGGTCTGGAGGACTGCCGGGGCTTTGTGGGCATCGCCTCCCAATTGGTCAAAACCCAGGACGCCTACCGGGGCATTGTGGAAAATCTGCTGGGTCGGACGGTGATCGTCCAGGACATGGACGGAGCCATCGCCATGGCGAGAAAATACCACAACCGGTTCAAAATCGTCACCCTGGACGGCCAGGTCATGAACCCCGGCGGCTCCATGACCGGCGGCTCTGTCAATAAGGACGCGGGCATTCTCTCCCGTGCCAATGAGCTGGAGAAGCTGACGCTCCAGGAGAAGAAGCTCCAGGAAGAGCGACAAGTGCTGGAGGCCGATTTACAGGAGGCCAGGCGGCAGTGTGACCAGGTGGAATTCCAGATTTCCGCCGCCCGGGATCAGCTCCGGGAGGCGGAGGATCAGGTGCTTCGCCTGGAGGGTCAGGAGAAGCAGCATGAAATTCTCCTGAACGCCATCGAGGAAGCGGAAAGCTCCGCCCGGCGGGAGCGGGAGACCCTGGCCGCCCGGGACAGCAGCGACCGGGAGCGGTATGCCGCCCAGCAGGCGAAAATCCAGCTTTACGGAAAAGACCTGGCGGATACGAAAAACAAGCTGGCTTCCCTGGAGGACAGCCAGTCCGAGGCCGCCCAGGCCAACACCGCCATCACCGACAAAATGACCGCCCTGAAAACCGACGAGGCGGCCATGGAGGCAGAGCGGGCTACGGCAATGTCTCACATTGCCGATCTGCGGCAGCTTCAGGGGGATATGGAGGGCGACCGGGAGAAGAAGGCGGCTCTGATGTCCGCCATTGAGGAAGAAAATACCCGGCTGGCCGGGGAAATTAAGACCCTGCGCCAGCGTCAGGCGGAAAATGACGCGGAAAGTGCTCAGCTGAACGCTCAGCTCCAGCAGGTGCTGGACAGCCGTGCCCAGGCGGAGGCCGCCAAGACCCGGGCGGAGCGGGATGCCCAGGACAAGAGCAAGGACATTCTCACCATGGAGCGTTCCTGCGCCCTGCTGGAGCAGAAAAAAGTCACCTCCGCCATGGAGGAGCGGCAGATCACGGACAAGCTCTGGGATTCCTACGGCCTGACCCCCGGCACCGCCGCCGAGTTCCGGGGAGACATCGAGAATGTGCCGGCGGGGAACCGCCGCGCTGCCGAGCTGAAGCGGAAAATTGCCGCCCTGGGTACGCCGAACCTGGGTGCCATCGAGGAATACGCCCGGGTGAACGAACGCTACAGCTACCTTGCCTCCCAGCGGGACGACGTGCTCAATTCCAAGCGGGAGCTGGAGTCCATCATCCGGGACATTACCGCGGAAATGACCACGATTTTTGTGGAGGAATTCGGAAAAATCGACCATTATTTCGGCCAGACCTTCGAGGAAATGTTCGGCGGCGGCAAGGGTCAGCTGATTCTGGAGGATCCCCAGAACCCCCTGACCTGCGGCATTGAGATTCGGGTGCAGCCCCCCGGAAAGCAGGTGAAGACCATCACGCTGCTGTCCGGCGGCGAGAAGGCCTTTGTGGCAACGGCACTGTACTTTGCCATTTTGAAGGTGCGGCCAACGCCCTTCTGCCTGCTGGACGAGATCGACGCGGCTCTGGACGACCGGAACGTGGAGCGGTTCGCGGGCTATCTGCACAATCTGTCCAAGAAGACCCAGTTCATCGTCATCACCCACCGCCGGGGTACTATGGAGGCCTCCGACGTACTCTATGGCGTGACCATGCAGGAGCAGGGTGTGTCGAAGCTGCTGCGGCTGGACTTAAACCAGATGGAGCAGTATCTGGGAATCGTGGAGTAAGGAGTAACGGAAGCTCTGATGAAATCCGCGAGAGCTGACAGCGAGAGATTTTTCCTCTAGGCGAAGGCTTTGAAAGTGGAGGAATACTGTATGTATTTCCCACTTTCAAAGCTGCACGAATAGAGAAAAAGATCCGCTGTTCAGCCGAAGGGGATTTCTTCAGAGTTTCCGAAAGGAGAAAAAATATGGGATTTTTTGATAAAATCAAGGCGGGACTTGCCAAGACCCGGGATGCCCTCAGCGACTCTCTGGGAAGCGTTTTTTCCGGCAATTCCCCGCTGGACGACGACTTTTACGACGAATTGGAGGAGAGCCTGATCCTGGCCGACCTGGGCGTGGACACGGCCACCAAGGCTGTGGAGCGTCTGCGCAAGACCGTTCGGGAGCGGCATCTGAAGGAAACCGAGGAGGCCAAGGCGGCTCTGAAGGAAATTCTCGTGGACATGCTGAATGTGGGAGATACGGCGCTGAATCTCAGCACCACCCCCAGCGTGGTGCTGGTCATCGGTGTCAACGGCGTGGGCAAAACCACCACCATCGGCAAAATCGCCACCCAGCTGACCAAGGAAGGCAAGCGGGTGCTGCTGGTGGCGGCGGACACCTTCCGGGCGGCGGCGGCAGACCAGCTGGAAATCTGGGCAGACCGCAGCGGCGCGGCCATTGTCCGCCAGCACGAGGGAGCCGACCCGGCCTCCGTGGTCTACGACGGCATTCAGGCCGCCCGGGCACGGGATGTGGACGTGATCCTCATCGACACCGCCGGCCGGCTTCACAACAAAGCAAACCTGATGAACGAGCTGAACAAGATCAGCCGGATCATCGACCGGGAACTGCCGGATGCCGCACGGGAGACCCTGCTGGTGCTGGACGGCACCACCGGCCAGAACGGCCTGATCCAGGCCAAGCAGTTCAAGGAGATCGCGGGCGTTACCTCCATCGCCCTGACCAAGCTGGACGGCACTGCCAAGGGCGGCATCGTCATCGCCGTGGCGGACGCCCTGCAAATTCCCGTGAAGTTTGTGGGCGTGGGTGAGAAAGCGGAGGATCTGATGCCCTTTGAGGCCGAGGCCTTTGTGGAGGCACTTCTGTGAAAAAAGCGTCGGCATGGAATCAGTACCACATCAAGCTGATAATGGCTTTCCTGATGGTTCTGGATCACTTGGATCATGTTCCGGGGCTGCTTTCTGAGAATCTGGCGATGGCGTTTCATGTTCTCTCCCGCTGTGTGGCGGTTTGGTTTGCCTACTGCGTTGTAGAGGGAGTACGGTATACACGCGACTTGCGCGGGTACCTGCTGCGGCTTTACCTTGCGGCCGGCGGGATGCTGCTGGGAAATCTGACACTGAGAATGCTGCTGCGAAGCAAGGACATTCCGGTCTCAAACAACATATTTCTGACCCTCGCGCTTGGGGCTACCATGGTCACGGCCTTGCGGCATATCCCCCGCAAATCGCTGAAGATTCTGGCGGCAGCTGTGATTCTGGCAGCGGGCAGCATCACGGCGGAAGGTGGAATCACGGTGCTGCCGTTTATGCTGATTGCGTATTTGAACTATGATAATCCCCGTTTGCGGGATGTCTGGTGCCTTGTGCTGTCCGCGGTATTGCTGATAATCTCCTATGTTCCTTACGGAACGTTGGAAGAAACGCTTTCTATGCTGGCATTCAATTCGGATTTCCTGTTTATATTGGTGATTCCCATACTGCATCTGTACAATGGGCAACGGGGGACTGCCGGGAAATTCGGGAAATATTTCTTTTATATTTTTTACCCAGCGCACTTGTGGCTGCTGGCACTGATTGCTTATTGGGCATCCTGAGAGGAGAGAAGAATGAAAGTAGTATTGGCAAGCAAAAACCCTCACAAGCTGGTGGAAATCAGCAAAATTACGGAACCATTCGGTTTCGAGCTGGTGCTGGAATCCGACCTGGGCGTGGACATCGACGTGGAGGAAACCGGTGCCACCTTCGAGGAAAATTCCTTCCTCAAGGCCGACGCGGTGATGAAGGCCACGGGACTTCCGGCTCTGGCAGACGATTCCGGTATCGCCGTGGACGCGCTGAACGGGGCTCCGGGTGTTTACTCCGCCCGGTACGGCTTCGACGAATCCCTGGACGACTGGGGCAGGCTCCAGCTGCTACTGAAAAACACGCAGAACGTACCCGACGGGAAACGTCAGGCGAAATTCGTCAGCGTGATCACCTTTGTAACGCCGGAAGGCCAGGTCATCCAGTCCCGGGGGGAGATTCACGGGGAGCTGCTCCGTGCGCCCGTAGGAGAGAACGGCTTCGGCTACGATCCCATTTTCTACTATCCGCCCCTGGGCAAATCCACGGCGGAAATGTCCCCGGAGAAAAAGAACCGGGTGTCCCATCGGGCAAACGCCCTGAAGGGCTTTTACGAGAAACTGAAGGAGGCAGGCTATGCTGACAAGTAAGGAACGGGCGCAGCTTCGGGCTCAGGCAAATTCCCTGGAGACCACCCTGATGGTGGGCAAGGACGGGGTCACCGAGGCTGTGGCGGCGGAGACCGACCGGCTGCTCACCGCCCATGAGCTGGTGAAGGGCAAGGTGCTGGAAACCGCCCTGATGGGCGCCCGGGAGGTGTCCGACGCTCTGTGTCAGGCCACCGGTGCCGAGGGGATCGCCTGCGTGGGCAATAAATTCGTGATCTGGCGATTTTCCGAAAAGTGCCAGCAGGCCAGAAACCAGACGGGAAGAGCCAAGCGGAAGGAGACCTTGAAATCCAAGGCCGACCCGGTGGGCAAGGGCGTTCGGGCAAGGCGAGCCGCCGCCCGGAAGGTTCGGGAGCAGCGCAACCAGTATTTCCGGGAGCAGGCCATTGAGAAGGCCATCGAGCGCAGCCGGGAAAAACAGCTGAAAAACGAAGAATGATCCAATAGCATATCCGCAATTCCGACAGATTGAATAGAGGAAGGGGTAACTATGGAACGAATCGGCATTTACGGAGGAACCTTCAATCCCCCCCACATTGGGCATATCCAGGCGGCAAAGCAGGCGGTGAGCACCCTGGGGCTGACGAAGCTCCTGATGATCCCGGCCTACGCGCCGCCCCACAAGGCGGTGCTGCCCGCCAATTCCCCCACGGCGAAACAGCGATTGGAAATGCTGCGCATTGCCGCGGCGGGCTGCCCTCAGATCCAGGTTTCCGATCTGGAGCTGGAGCGGGAGGGCATCAGCTATACCTGGGAAACCCTGGAGACGGTGAAACAGCTGTACCCTGGGGCAGAGCTGGTGCTGCTCATGGGTACGGACATGTTCCTGACCTTCGACACCTGGAAAAACCCGGAGAGAATTCTGGGAGAGGTGACTCTGGGGGTCTTCTACCGGGGGGACAAGGGGGAAAAGACCGCCGCTCTGAAGCAGAAGGAGAATCTGGAAGCAAGAGGCGCAAAGGTCGTCCTGGTTCACAATGACGTGATCGTCATTTCCTCTACCCAGATGCGTCGGCTTCTGGCCTTCCGCTGCGCCGGGGAGTTTCTGCCCGCGGGGGTGCTGGACTACATCCGGGAAAATTACCTCTATGATACCCGCGCCAACTGGAAGAACCTGCCCATGGAAAGATTAGAGCAGGTGGTGGTGAGCCTTCTGAATCCCAATCGGGTACGCCATGTGCTGGGCTGCCGGGACACGGCGGTGGCTCTGGCGGAGCGTTGGGGGGCAAATGTCACCGACGCCGCCCGGGCGGGCATCCTCCACGACATTACCAAGGCCATCGACGGCCCCCTGCAATTGACATTGTGCGATGCCTATGGTAAACTATTAGACGATTTTTCCAAGCGTTACCCCAGAACCCTCCACGCGCTGACGGGCAGTCTGGTTGCCCAGCGGATTTTCGGGGAGAACCCGGAGGTGGTGTCCGCCATCGCGTCCCACACCACCGGCAAGGCGGATATGACCCTGCTGGAGAAAATCATTTACGTTGCCGATTACATGGAGCCAAACCGGGACTTCCCCGGAGTGGAGAAGCTTCGGGTTCTGGCCTTTACCGATCTGGACGGGGCACTGAAGCTGGGGCTGGAAATGACCCTGGAGCACCTGAAGGAGCAGGGGGTCGAGGTCTCTCCCGCCTCCCGGGAGGCATTGGCCTGGCTGAATCAGGAGAAACGCTGAATTTTCAGAGCATCCCAAGAATCCCAGAAAGGATAGATGTTATGTTAACACCCAAAGAGATCGCCGTTGCTGTGACCAAGGCACTGGACGCCAAGAAGGGCATGGATATCAAGCTTCTGAGAATTGATTCCGTCAGCTCTCTGGCGGACTACTTCCTCATTTGCACCGGCACCTCCAACACCCATGTCAAGACCCTGTGCGACTATGCCGAGTACACCCTGGAGCAGCTGGGCGAGCCTATGCTGGGGCGGGAGGGACACCGGGGCAGTGCCTGGGAGCTATTGGACTACGGCACCCTGGTGGTGCATGTGTTTACCGAGGAAGCCCGGAAGTTCTACGCCCTGGAGCGGCTGTGGGCAGACGCGGAAGTGGTTGACCTGAGAGAGATTATTATCGCGGAATAACGCGGTTTTTAGGAAGGAATGTTCACAATGAACTACGATTTTGCTGGCATTGAAGGGAAATGGCACAAGTACTGGGAGGAAAACGACACCTTCCACACGGATGTCTGGGATTTCTCCAAGCCCAAGTATTATGTGCTGGATATGTTCCCTTACCCCTCCGGCGTGGGTCTGCACGCGGGGCATCCCGAGGGCTATACGGCCACCGACATCATGTCCCGGATGAAGCGGATGCAGGGCTACAACGTGCTGCATCCCATGGGCTATGACTCCTTCGGCCTGCCTGCCGAGCAGTATGCCGTCACCACCGGCCACCATCCCGACGGCTTCACACAGGAGAACATCAAGACCTTCTCCAAGCAGCTGCGGGAGCTGGGCTTCGACTACGACTGGTCGAAGATGATCGCCACCTCCGACCCCTCCTTCTACAAGTGGACTCAGTGGATCTTCAAGAGGCTCTACGAGGCGGGCTACGCCAAGCGGATCGAAATGCCTGTCAACTGGTGCGAGGAGCTGGGCACGGTGCTCAGTAACGATGAGGTCATCGACGGCAAGTCCGAGCGGGGCGGCTACCCTGTCGTGAAGAAGAACATGATGCAGTGGGTCATTGACCAGCCTGCCTTCGCCGAGAAGCTGCTGGAGGGGCTCAACGAGATCGACTGGCCTGAGTCCACCAAGGAGATTCAGCGCAACTGGATCGGCAAATCCACCGGCGTGGAGGTGGATTTCCAGCTGGTGGGCGGCGGAGCGTTCTCCATCTACACCACCTGTATCGAGACCATTTACGGAATCACCTTTATGGTGCTGGCTCCCGACGGCAAGATTGTGGAAAGCCTTATGGATCGGGTGCAGAACAAGGAAGCGGTTCAGGCATACATTGACGAGACCGTCAAGAAGAGCGACATGGATCGCACAGAGCTGAACAAGGGCAAGACCGGCTGCCGGCTGGAGGGCGTGTACGCCATCAACCCCGTCAACGGCAAGCAGGTGCCTGTGTTCATCGGCGACTTCGTTCTGGCCAACTACGGCACCGGCGCGGTGATGGCCGTGCCCAGCCACGACCAGCGTGACTTCGAGTACGCCGTTGCCCACAAGATCCCCATGATCCAGGTCATTGAGGGTCGGGATGTCAGCCAGCGAGCCTTCGAGAAGCAGGACTACCTGGGCAAGGGCTGCCGTCTTATGAACTCCGAAGAGTTCGACGGCCTGACCGTGGAGCAGGCCAAGGAAGCCATCACCCAGAAGCTGGAGGCCATGGGTGTTGCCCGCCGGAAGGTCAACTACCACTTCCGGGAGTGGATTTTCGCCCGCCAGCGGTACTGGGGCGAGCCGGTTCCTTGCGTGTACACCGACGACGGCAAAATCTACTTTGTTCCCGATGAGGAGCTGCCCGTGATCCTGCCGGAGCTGGCCGATTACAAGGGCAAGAATGGCCAGGCTCCTCTGGAAAACGCCACCGAGTGGAAGAAGTACGACCGCCATGGGATTCATGGAACCCGGGAGACCTCCACCATGCCCGGCTCCGCCGGTTCCTCCTGGTACTACATGCGCTATATCGATCCCAGAAACGATAAGCAGCTGTGTGACCCGGAGCTTCTGAAGCACTGGATGCCGGTGGATCTGTATGTGGGCGGCCCGGAGCACGCGGTGGGACACCTGATTTATTCCAGGATCTGGAACCGGTTCCTGTATGATGAAGGCATTTCCCCGGTAAAGGAGCCATTCCAGAAGCTGGTACACCAGGGCATGATCCTGGGTGAGAACGGCATCAAGATGGGAAAGCGCTACCCGGAATTTGTGGTGAATCCCAGTGACGTTGTCCGGGACTACGGCGCGGATACCCTGCGGCTGTATGAGATGTTCATGGGTCCGCTGGAGGTTTCCAAGCCCTGGAGCACCACCGGCGTGGTGGGTGCCAAGAAGTTCATCAACCGGGTGTGGAATTTCTTCACCGAGCCTGCCAATATCACCGAGGATAACGACGGCAAGCTGACGAAGATTTATCACCAGACCGTGAAGAAGGTCACAAGCGACTTTGAGTCCCTGGGCTTCAACACCGCCATTGCCCAGATGATGGTCTTCGTCAACGAGGTCTATAAGAACGGCACTTGCCCCAGGGAGTACGCCGAGGGCTTTATCAAGATGCTCTCCTGCATCACCCCCCATGTGGGCGAGGAAATGTGGCAGCTGTTGGGTCACGACAAGACCATCGCCTACGAGCCTTGGCCTGCCTATGACGAAAATAAGTGCAAGGACGCCGAGGTGAACATAGCGGTGCAGGTCAACGGCAAGATGCGCGGAACGGTTTTGATGGATGCCGACCTTCCTGACGAGCAGGTCGTCGCCAACGCCACCGCCGATGAGAGAATCGCCAAATTCCTGGCAAAGCAGGGCGGCAGCATCGTCAAGACCATCGTGGTCAAGAATAAGCTGGTCAATCTGATCGTCAAATAATTTGTAAAAAAACAAAAATCTTTATTGACAATTGGGGAAACAGCGTATATAATATTCTAGCCTAGTATTGAGGCCCTGAACGCATCCTGGATTTAGCCGGATGCCATCGGAGGGAGGGAAAACAATGTCTGAAATTCGCGTTAAGGAGAACGAGTCTCTGGAGAGTGCCCTGCGCCGTTTTAAGCGGAGCTGCGCCAAGGAGGGCGTTATCGCCGAAGTGAAGAAGCGCGAGCATTACGTCAGCCCCAGCCTGAAGCGTAAGCAGAAGTCCGAGGCCGCCCGTAAGAACAAGAGAAAGTTCTATTGATTCCCTCTTGATTTAACGCTCAGAACCCCCTTGCGGAAACGCAAGGGGGTTTTCGTTTATTCAGAGCCGGTTGTAAAAGAAGTATATCATTGCGAACCAGTGACCGATGTCACGGGTGTGGCAATCCGTTTTTCCCTTAGTGCTTGACAACATATTTTTTCGGGCTTTTTTTGCTAGGGCAATACCGCACAATTGTGCCTGCGAGCCTCAGCCGTCTTTTTGTCAAATTGTGCGTTGTTGCCCTAAGCCCATCGACAGCAAGCCGAAATTTTTTGACGCAGTTTCGGCGGTGCGGCCGGGGGATTCTCAAGGGGGCGGCTTTTCGGCAGCGCCCCTTGA
>ERZ808262.811-NODE-811-length-11529-cov-3.680495_pt1 | contig 11529 bp, 10 predicted proteins | sample MGYA00520895_ERZ808262 | MGnify/ENA primary metagenome ERZ808262 (study PRJEB31516, sample SAMN03275588) | gut metagenome | biome: mammalia-associated habitat; material: feces | host: Papio cynocephalus | place: Kenya | collected 2012-08-02 ... | reverse complement strand
CGAAATTCGCTGCTCTGAAATTGAAAAACGTCTAGGGAAATGCCGCTTTTTTGAAAAGTCCTATAAGAACACTCGCACCAAAAATGCGGATACCCATTTGGGTATCCGCATTTTTGATACTCCAGGCGGGACTCGAAAGGGCGTTAAAAAAACATGCCGCTGGCATGTTTTTAGCCCGTGGGAGAGTCCCTCCAAGTTCAGACGCATCCCATAGGGATGGGGATGAACTTGGAATACACCGTTTTTGTATAATAAAAGGGACTCGAAGATGAAAATGCAACAGTCCGGTGGACTGCTGCTTGCCGACGGCTTGACGGCGGCAACTACTTAATATAACGAATCCCTTCTGGCGTACCACGAATGAAGCCCAGAAACATTCGTTTACTGGCTTTTTCTGCGTTTTCCGAACTTTTAGACGGCTTTTGAAATCTGACCGTTTTTTCGTGTTGCAGATTTGTTACTAACCGTTTTTTTGCGGTAGAATCTCTGACGGCGGTGACAAGGTCACTTGCCCGGAGGTGGGTATAGAGTTTCGTGGTCTCTTTGTCCACATGGCCAACGATGGCTTCCATTGTATCCGCCCACAAGGAGAGTACCGCCCTTCGCTTGAGAGTTTGATAAACCAGAGCATTTGCGGATGTCTGATATTCTTGCATTCATTATCATCACCTCCACGTTGATACTATACAATCACATCAAGTATGATACATCATAGCAGTTCATAAAAATAAGTGCAGTCTTTCGATAAAAGGTGTAAAATTGAGCAGAGGTGATTGAAATATTGCACAATGAAGCCAGAAAACTGCTGATTGAGGCATTGGAGAAAAAGCGCAAGGTACAGGAAGTCGCGGATTGCTATTCGGTAAATCAGAGCACGGTATATCGTTTGAAAAAGCGTTGGGAAGAAACCGGTTCCTTTGAAACGCGAACATTCCTTCGGGGTTATTCGCGTTAATTTATTGAATTGCAATAGACACGAAAATTTAATAAATTGGGGATAGCCAAATCGATACTTTTATGTTATAATGCGATTGTCTGTTTTGGCAAGCGTTCCTGACACAGAAAGGGGGAAATTCCCGGAAATGTCCTTTTACAAAAAGATACTCGCTCTGATGTGCGTGTTTTCCCTTCTGTGCGGCTGTCTGCTTCCCGTTCACGCCGAGGATGTCACTGACCCGTCTGAGGAATTCAGCACGGAGGAAACCACCGATCCCACCGATCCCACCGACCCCACCGATGAAACCACCCAGGCCACGGAAACCACCGCTTCTACGGAGCCGGAGGTTACCACCTCCCCTACGGAAACGACGGAGGATACCCAGCCGGAGGAAACCGAGCCTGACGAATCCTCCTCCACGCCTACAAAGGTCAAGACCGTTAACGGTTTCCCCCTGTATAACCAGCTGGATTACCCCAATAAGCGGTTCGGCTCCGGCACCGTGGCCACCAGCGGCTGCGGCATTACCTCCCTTGCCATGGTGGCAACCTACCTTACCGGGCACACCTATCTGCCCGATGAGCTGGCGGGCTACTTCGGCGGCTACGGCGAGAACAATGTCCAGCGTGTGGAGTACGGTGCCAAGCAGCTCCAGCTTCCCATTAAAAAGGCAGACAACATCCGGCAGATTTTCGCCGCCATGAAGGAGGGCAACATCGCCATCCTTCTGATGAGCCATTTGTCCATCTTCACGGAGACGCAGCATTTCATCGTCCTCAACGGCATGACCGATGACGGAAAGTATCTGGTGGCCGATTCCTACGCCCCCAACTACGAAAAGTGGGACTTAAAGCGGGGCTTTGAGGAAGGCTTCGATGAAGACGATCTGCTTCTGGGCTACAACGGCGGCTGGATCTTCGATGTCAGTGCCATGCCTGAGGAACCCTTCATCTACACCGAGGAGAAGCCCGACTGTGAGCCCCGGTATCCCGATGTGGAGCTGACCTGGGACGAGCAGCAGCTGATGGCCAAGATCATCTGGCTGGAGGCTCGGGGCGAATCCAAGGAAGGACAGCAGGCCATTGCCGAGATCATCCTCAACCGGCTGGTGTCCGGCAAGTTCGGAAGCTCCATCCACGACGTGATCTACGGCGAGGGTCAGTTCCGAACCACGCCCTTCTTAAAAGACGCGGACGCCTGGCAGGCTCAGTATGACGCCATCGATGATGCCCTCACCGGGCCAAACATCTTGCCGATGAATGTGTATTACTTCGCTACCTACCCGGAAAACGGAAGAATCTGGGGCAAGATCGGTGGACATATCTTCTGCTACGGCTAAATTACACAAATGAAGCGCAGGTGCTTTCCGCACCTGCGCTTTTGATTATTTCAGCTTCATCACGCACCGCAGAACATATTTCGCGTTTTCCTGAAGCTCGCCCAGGGTGATGCCGTCTTTTTTGCCGTAGGTTGCAAGTAAGGTTCCATCCGGCTTACCTGTGCGATCCAGCAGGTTCCGGCTGCCGGGCATGAGCACGTTCACCCGACTCCGAACCCGGTAGCCGTTGCCCGTGACCTTAGGAAATTCGGGGCTTGCCCCGTACTGCATCCACCAGTCGGTCATGACCATGCCCTGATAGCCCCATTCCTCCCGGGCGATGGTCTGCACCAGATCATAGTGGTAGTGGCTCCAGACACCATTGACCCGGTTGTAGCTGGTCATCAGGGTCAGGGGCTTGGCCTGCTTCAGGCAGATCTCAAAGCCCTTGAGGTAAATTTCCCGCAATGCCCGCTCGGAGACTATAGAGTCGCACCGGTTCCGGTTCTTTTCCTGGTTGTTGCAGGCGAAATGCTTGACGCAGGCTCCGACCCCCTGAGACTGGATGCCCTTGACCACCGCCCCTGCGATCCGTCCGGTGAGGTAGGGATCCTCGGAAAAATACTCGAAATTCCGGCCGCACAGGGGATTCCGGTGGATATTCATGCCGGGTGCCAGCAGCACGTCGCTGCCCCGCCAGCGCATTTCCGCCCCAACCGCCCGATACAGCCGCTCTACCAGCTCCAGGTCAAAGGAGCTTGCAAGGAGCGTACCCATAGGAAGCAGTGAGCAGGAATCGTACAGCCGGATGCCGGAGGGGCCGTCGGTGGTGGTGACGGGGCTGACCCCCTTGTCCCGGAGGGACTGGGTGACCCCACCGAAGACACCGGCATTGCCCCTAGCCCCCAGAGGGGAATTCATGTTGTAATCTCCCCGGCTGATGGCCTCCAGCTCCTTTACACTCAGCTGAGCCAGGAAGCCCTCCAGGCTGGCCTTGCCTTCCTTCACATCCGAAAGCTTGATTCCCTTGTCCCCGGTCTGGGGGACGGCCTTGGTCAGGTGGTCGAGAATTCGCTGCCGCAGATCGGTGGTTCGGGCGGAGGCCTCCCGGCGGACGGGGGTGCCGTTCTCATTTGCCCAGATGGGGAAAGGCTTCTCCGGCGGGCAGGCTTCCGTCAGGCTCCGGAACACCCGTGTCTCCGGGATCATGTAATCGCCGATGAACCGGGCATCCCGGACGTTTTCGCCGCAGTAGAACCGGTAGGCTCCCTGCTGGAGTACATAGCAGGCCTTGTGTCCCGTCAGGCCGCTGTCGTCATAGGAGGGCAGCTGGTACTCGGTAACGGTAAATTGCAAATTCTGGCTCTCGCCGGGGTTTAGCAGCCGGGTCTTGCCGAAGGCCACCAATTCCCGGGCGGGATTCCCCAGCACGCCCAAGGGCTTCTGCACAAAGAGCATGACCACCGCCCTGCCCGGATGGTGTCCTGCGTTCGTGACCTCCGCCTGAAAGCCCAGAGGGGCGGTGTGGGTGCCGGTAACGGAGAAATCGGTATAGCTCAGGCCGTAGCCGAAGGGATAGAGTACCTGCTCCCGGTGGAAGGTCTCGAACCACCGGTAGCCCACATAGATGTCCTCCTGGTACTCATTGGCCTTTGGGTTGCCGAAGCAGGCCGCGCTGGGATAGGCCTCGTAGCTTTTGGCCACAGTGTCCGTCAGATGACCGCTGGGGGCTGCCTTTCCGCAGAGCAGATCGGCGGCGGCATTGCCGCTTTCCATGCCCCCCTGCCAGAGGATCATCACCGCGCCGAAGGAATAGTCCTTCACAAAGCTCAGGTCGATGAGAGTACCGATGTTCAGCAGCAGCACCGCGTCCGGGAACCGGGCGGTCACCGCAGCCAGCAGAACCTTCTCCGCCTCGGTCAGGTAGAAGCTGCCCGGCTCCAGAGTATTCTCCCGATCCTCCCCGCTGGCCCGACCCAGAACGATCACCGCCTGATCCGATTCCTCCTGAGCCTGGCGAACCAGTTCCTCGCTCACCGGCATTTCCGGGTAGAACCGGGGCCAGGTACCCCAGGCCTGGCGGGCAACCGGGTGCGCCTGAATCCAATCGGCATAGACTTCCGCCAGATTTTCGTTGAGCCGCAGATCCTCACAGCCCCGCAGACCCTCCAGAAGGCTGACGCTGTAGGGAAAGTTCACGTCGCCGCCGGAGCCGTAGCCGGTGAAGAAATAGTCCTGCTGCACCCGGCCAAAGAGGGAAATTTTCGTACCCTTGGCGAAGGGCAGCACCCGGTTTTCCAGCAGGACGGCTCCCTGGGCGGCGGTTTCCCGCAAAAGCGCGGGCATGGCAGGGTTGACCTCCTTCTGGGGGTTATGGTGCTGCTGAGGCTGGGTCATCATGCCGGAAAGCCACAGAGCGGAATTGAGTATCATTTGTTTCAGAGCCATGGTAATCTCCCATCCTTTGTTATTCCTGGGAAGCTCCGAACAAATTCCCTTCGGCTGAACAGCGAATCTTTTTCCCCAGCTGTGCAGTATCAAAAGTGGGAAATATAGCGCAGCCGTTGCCAGCAAAAGCTGGCTTACGGATGCGGCATACTCCTTGCGGGTACATACCGTATTCCTCCACTTTTGGTGCTTTCATCTGGCAAAAAACTCTTGCTGTCAGCTCTTGTGACTTTATTCAGAGCTTCCCTTGTTCCTTTTGCCCCGAGAAATCCGGAAACTCAACCAGGAACCACACCGGAGAAACTCCGGCGCGCCTGCGATTTTCAGGCTTCCTCCAGTGTGACCAGCCGGGGGGTATAGCCCATTTCCGGCAGGATTTTCTCCAGCAGATCGGACATTTTCAGCCGCAAAGAGGAGGTATTGATGCAGGGGTGGCAGCCGAAATACGCCCCCTTGACCACCTCCGCGTCCATCAGCAGCTGCACCTGGTGCTCATGGTCATTCATCAGCCCCAGAACGCTGACGGAGCCGGGGGTGATGTCAAGCAGCCGCTCCATATCCTCCGGGGAAGCAAAGCTTAACCGGGAGGAACCGATTTCCTTGGACAGCACGCTGGTCCTGAAGTGCTTGTCCCCAGGGAGCATCAGCAGGTAAAAGGCGGTTTTCTGCCGGTTGCACAGCAGCAGATTCTTGCAGATCACCGCGTTCAGCGTCCGGTCGATTTCCTCGCAGGCCTCCATATTGTCCGCCGGCGCGTGGTCAATGCGCTGGTAGGCAACGCCCAATCGATCGAGAAAATCATAGCAGCGAATTTCCTTCGGGAGCCGTCCGGCGCAGTCGGCGGGGCGGCCATTTTGCAGCTCCATCATTTTCCATTCTCCTTCCTCAGCTGCCAGAAAGCAACGGCACTGGCAGCGGCCACATTCAAAGAATCCACCCCATGGAACATGGGGATCTTCACGGTATAATCGCAATGGGCAATGGTCTCATTGGTGAGGCCGTCCCCCTCACTGCCCAGGAGCAGAGCCAGCTTTTCCTCTCCCATAAGAGCCGGGTCGTCGATGGACACGGAGTTATCGCTGAGAGCCAGGGCGGCGGTTTTGAAGCCCAGACTTTTGAGCTGGCGCATACCGGTTTCCGGCCAATCCCCGGTATAAGCCCAGGGGATTTGAAACACCGTCCCCATGCTCACCCGGGCGCTGCGGCGGTAGAGGGGGTTGCTGCACCCAGGGGTCAGCAGCACCGCGTCCATGCCGAGAGCCGCGGCGGAGCGGAAAATCGCGCCAACGTTGGTGGGGTTCTGGACATTTTCCAGAATCACCACCCGGCGAGCGTTCTCGCAGACAGCCTCCAGGGTTGGCAGAGCCGGGCGACCCATGGCGCACAGCACGCCCCGGGTCAGATGGTAGCCCGTCAGCTGGCACAGTACGCTTTCGTCGGCGGTATACACGGGAATTTCCGGACACCGGGTCAGAATTTCCCGGGCGGAGCCGTCAATATCCTTGCGCTCCATGAGCAGACTCACCGGCCGGCAGCCGGCGTCCAGAGCCCTGTGAATAACCTTGGGGCTTTCCGCGATAAACATACCCTTGGACGGTTCAAACCGATTCAGCAGCTGCGCCTCGGTCAGCCGGGCGTATACGTCCAGCTCCGGCGCATCCAGGGACGTAATTTCCACAACAGGGGGCATTTTTTCACCTTCCTGGTATGGCAGCACCGCACAATTGCGTCTTCGCGCTTCGACGGATCTTTTCCGCCAATTCTGCGCTTTGAAAAGCTCAAAATACACAAAGTATTCCCTCGCTTTTCAAATCTTGACTTGACGAAAAATCTCTCGCCGAATCTGCTTGCCGAATTGTGCGGTGCTGCCACAGTTTTCCCTATGGTAGCAGATTTTTTATCAAAAGTCAAAGTCTTCCGCGATTTTACTCTGGTCGCTTCTTGACGGATGGGGTATAATAAAGGCGAAGAAATAATGAAGGAGGAATCGCGTATGTCTGTGATTACCATTACCAAGGATAATTTTGAGGAAACCGTGCTGAAGGCCAAGCAGAAGGTGCTGCTGGACTTCTGGGCTCCCTGGTGCGGCCCCTGCCGGATGGTCAGCCCCATTGTGGAGGAGATCGCCCAGGAGCGAAGCGACATTGTAGTGGGCAAGGTCAACGTGGACGAGCAGGTGGAGCTTGCCGTCCAGTACCGGATCGCCAGTATTCCCACCCTGCTGGTTTTCCAGAATGGCCAGGTGGTGAACAAGTCCATCGGTGCCAGCCCCAAGAAGGAAATTCTGGAGCTGCTGTAAAATATCAGGGCACACCGAGAAATGCGGTGTGCCCTGGTTGCGTACTATAGAAAACGCCCCCCCAAAAAACATGTCATTGCAAACAAGTGGCCGACATAGTACGCATGTCATTGCGAACCAGTCCGCAGACTGGTGTGGCAATCCGTACCCCAAGCCTTCTTCTGAGAGGAGAAGGTGCCCGGAGGGCGGATGAGGTCGCTACCCGGCTTTTGCCCTCATCCGTCTCGCGCTTGCGGGGGACGCGCGAGCCACCTTCCCCCAAGGGAAGGCAGGGGCACGGCTTCGCCGTGACGGGGGGGATTGCACGTTTTTCAAAAGTGTTTATGGATTGCCAAAATTTGCAATCCCTCAGGCAAAAATCAGAGATTTTTGCCAGCTCACTTTACACAAGGGAGCCAGGGTGCTCCCGCACCAGTGCGCTTTTTGACAGGCTGAAAAAGGATCGTAACAGGAGGTGAAGGGTATGCAGAAGGTATGTCCGGTAGATGTAATCGCCATGTACAGCGCGTCCGGGGAAATCCGGCCCCTGCGGCTGCGGCTGGAGGATGAGGAACACCAGCTGATGCGCGTGGACATTGAGGAAATCGTGAATATCCGGCAGGTGCAGTATGTGGGCATTGAGGCTACGGTGTTTCTTTGCCGGGCTACCGTCCGGCAAAGGCTGTGGCTCTTTGAGCTGAAGTACACCATCCGGACCCATACCTGGAGCCTGACGCGGAAGGTGTGCTGAAATGAGTCAGAGAGTCATTTTTCATGTGGATGCCAATTCCGCCTTTTTAAGCTGGAGCGCGGCCTATCGGGTGAAGGTGCTGGGGGAAAGTCAGGACTTGCGGCTGGTGCCATCGGCAGTGGCGGGGGACAAGGCCTCCCGGCACAGCATCATTCTGGCCAAGTCCACCCCGGCGAAAAAATACGGCATCCAGACGGGAGAGCCGCTGTTTCAGGCCTTGGAAAAGTGTCCGGAGCTGGTGGTGATCCCCCCGGACTACGGGCTGTATGTCCAGGCCTCCCGGCATTTTGTGGCCATGCTCCGGGAGTTTTCCCCGGCGGTGGAGCAGTACTCCATCGATGAGGCCTGGGTGGATATGACCGGCACCCAGCGGCTCTGGGGGTCGCCACGGCTGGCGGCGGAGCTGATGAGAAGGCGTATCTGGGAAGAGCTGGGGTTCACGGTGAACATCGGCATTTCCTTCAACAAGCTGCTGGCGAAAATGGCCGGGGATTTTGAAAAGCCCAACAAGGTGCACACCCTGTTCCCGGAGGAAATGGAGCGGAAATTTTATCCGCTGCCGGTGCGGGATCTGTTTCTCGTGGGCAGAGCCACTGAGGGAAAGCTCCAGAGAATGGGCATTTACACCATCGGCGATCTGGCGAGTGCGGATGTAAAGATGGTGAAGCGGCGGCTGGGCAAGCAGGGGGAGATGCTCTGGCATTTTGCCAACGGGCGCAATGCTGACGCAGTGACCCCGGAGCCTGCGGAGAACAGGGGCTACAGCAACGCCACCACCACCGCCCACGACGTGGTGACCCGGGAGGAGGGCTGTCAGGTGCTGCTGAGTCTGTGCGAGACCGTGGCCGCCCGGCTGCGCAGGGACGGAAAGTGGGGCAGCTGTGTGAGCATTCACCTGAGAACCAACGAATTCCGGCATTTTTCCCATCAGCGGGTGCTGCATGGAGCCACGAATATCACCACGGAGCTTTTTGCGGCGGCCTGCCAGCTCTTTGACGAGGCCTGGGACGGGATCACGCCTCTGCGGCAGCTGGGGATTCAGGTGACGAGACTTTCCGGGGAGCCTTACCAGCAATTTGATTTCTTGTCCGGGATGGATCCGGTGCGGTTCGAGCGGAAGCTGCGGCTGGACGAGACGGTGGACGCCCTCCGGGATAAATACGGGGAGGACATCATCTGCCGGGCAAAATTCTCCGGGGGGAGCGTGCCCCACATGGCAGGCGGGCTGAGCAAGGAGCGGCGCACCGGGGTGACGAAGCCCATTCCGGAGGAATGCCCGATGGAGAAAAAAGTTCCGTGAAAAAAGGAACAAACCCATCATAAGCTTTCCCGTTCCATTCAGTCTATTAGAAGCTGTTGGTGCCGGTTCCTCCGGAGGCAATTTTCTTGTCCCGGCAAGAAAATGGATAAGAAGCCGGCTTAAGGGGCACTGCCGAACAGCCGCCCCCTTAAGAATCCCCCGGCCGCACCGCCGGAAGCGCGTCAGAATTCTTGGGGCTGCTATGGGTAGTTTTCCGAAAATGTTTGGAGAAAAACGGAGCCTTCCGGGGTGGAAAAAAGGGAGAACATGGCGTATAATAAAAGTATCTGAACATAGGAGGAAGAGATATGGCCATTGTGACCTTCTATAATTGCGATCCCAAGGACGCGCCGAAGACCACCATGCCCGCCCACCTGGGAGCCAACGCGGTGATCACCTGCCGGGGGCGGCTGCTGCTGGAAAAGCGGCGGGACTCGGATATCTGGGGTCTCATCGGGGGCGGGTGCAAAAAGAACGAGACCGGGCTTCAGGCCATCGTCCGGGAGACCTATGAGGAGCTGGGGCTGCGGATTTCCAAGGAACGGTTCCGGAAGCTGGCGGTTTACGACAATCCCGGCCGGATCGCTGCCTTCCGGGACGGAAGCGTCTGGCGGATGGTGATCGTAGTCTACGGTCTGGAGCTGCCGGAGGAGCCGGAAATGCGGATCAGTGCGGAATCGAAGGAGCTGCGTTTTTTCAGCCGGGAGGAAATCGGGAACATCGAGATCGCGGTGACTCACCGGGACATTGTCCGGGACTGGTTCGAAAAGCAGATGCAGGAATGTTCCAGGTAAAGGAAGAAAGATTCATCGGGTTTCCTACCAGGCAACCGGAGAACTTCCGGAAGGAGGAAAGATTTCAGGATAAATAAATACTTGTATATTCGGAAATCCTATGCTAAAATAGGAGGCGACGGCGCAGCATTCTAGTCGTAGTGACCATTTTCCAGGAAGGGCCTAAAAATCCTTTGAAGGGCACATCGATGAAGTCCCTGGTGTCTGCTTATTACGCCCAGTTTTGGGCGGATGCTGGGGGTTAAGGATCCAGGGCGCGTCCCAATGGCATGGGACATACGACCCGGTTTCCGTGGAGACTTGAAGCTTGTGCGACGACGGGCAGAACCCATGTGGGCCCCGCCGCGTACGAATCAGGTATGAACCTGCAATGCGGTGCACAGAATCGTGTGCTGTGTGCAGCGTAGCCTGCCTTGAAGTGAACATGCGGGGAAGGGAGAACAGGCCGCCGCTGCCGTGGCCAGGTTAGCGCGGTTATTGCTCCCGGAAACCATGCTTGCAAAAGAGGCTAAGATTATGGAACACTCCGTCGTGGAAAACACCTAGACTGTCCGAAAGGGGCAGGCAGGGGATTGCAGTACGGACTAAGTGGCAATCGGGTACCCATTTTGGCAACACCTGGGCGAGGGAATCAAACGGAAACGACCTGTGCGGCAACGGCAGGTTTCCCTCGGTGAAAAACAACCCGACCTAAGCCGTAAGATTTATCCTGCCTGCTGCCGTCACCTTTTATTTTATCTTTTGAGGAGAATCTTCTGTGGCTAAATCCCATACGGACGTTTCCAAAAGGGAGCGTTTGCGGACGATCCAGTGGGTCGTCACGGTCTTTTTCACAACCCTCGTGGTTTCTGGTCTGATCAGCCTGGTTTCCGACGAGGTCATGGCCAGCAGCTCTCTTCCTGTAGCCTTTGGAATTCTGCTCTTTATTGTGCTGCTGGGCATTGTTTTTGACATCATCGGCATGGCGGTGGCCACTGCCGACGAAAAGCCCTTCCATTCCATGGCTGCCCGGAAGGTGCCCGGTGCCCAGGAGGCCATCCGGCTTCTGCGCAACGCCGAGCGGGTCAGCTCCATCTGCAACGATGTGGTGGGGGACATCTGCGGCGTTGTCTCCGGCAGCGCATCGGCAACCATCGCGGCTCTGATCCTGACCCATGTGGATACCGGCTGGCCCAGAGGAGTCTCCCTGGTCATGTCCTCGCTGGTGGCGGGGCTTACCGTGGGAGGAAAGGCCATCGGCAAGACCTTCGCGGTCAGCTCCTGCACCCAGATCGTGCATATGGTGGGACGGATTCTGGGAGCCTGGAACCGGCTGAAGAAAAAGAAATCAAAACGTTAGGTTGTGTCAGAATTGGACATTTTAGACAGAGTAAACAGCCACGAGGATCTGCTGAAGCTCAGCGACAGCGAGCGAATCCAGCTGTGCGGCGAAATCCGGCAATTTCTGATTTCCAGCGTGGCCAAAACCGGCGGACATCTGGCGGGAAACCTGGGCGTGGTGGAGCTGAGCGTTGCCATCGAATTGGTATTTGATACGAATATTGACCGCTTGGTATTTGACGTGGGTCATCAGTCTTATGTGCATAAGCTGCTCACCGGCCGCCGGGCGGATTTTGCGCGTCTGCGGCAATATGGCGGTATTTCCGGCTTCCCCAAGCCGGAAGAAAGCGACACCGACGCCTTCGTGGCGGGGTCCCGCCCCG
>ERZ808262.810-NODE-810-length-11552-cov-2.911455_pt1 | contig 11552 bp, 10 predicted proteins | sample MGYA00520895_ERZ808262 | MGnify/ENA primary metagenome ERZ808262 (study PRJEB31516, sample SAMN03275588) | gut metagenome | biome: mammalia-associated habitat; material: feces | host: Papio cynocephalus | place: Kenya | collected 2012-08-02 ... | reverse complement strand
TCTTGTTGCCAATATATATACCTACATGCGACACGTGGGCAGGCTTGTCCTCCGTTGCTTTCCTGCCAAAGAACACGAGATCGCCAGGGATAAGATTGCTAAAGTCAGGGGCAATCTCCAAATGCAGACCTTTCTTGGCCTGCTGTGAGGCATTGCGCGGAATGACGATGTCGTGCTGATATAAGACAGTGCGAATAAAACCGCTGCAATCAACTCCCTTGGTGCTCATTCCTCCCCACATATACGGCACGCCGTTGAGCTTCATGCCTGTTGCTATGATGCTGCTGGCGTCTTGTTTTATGCTTTTCCTCCAGTCGGTTACTTCTTGTGCGTCTTTTACGGAAACGTATCCTTGTCGGCCGTCAGGATACTCCACCTTGTAAAAGGCCTTGGTCTTTCCCAAGAGCTTGAAACGGTTGCTTGCCACAATATCGCTGACATGTTGCGAAAGTGTGCTTGGCTTTTCGTAAACAAAGCCGTAAATAGACGTCACTACTACTTGCGGAGCCTGGTTCCATGCTTCCAATTGTTTCTTATTGACAACGACGAGCGACGACTTCAGCACCCAGGCCGGATATTCATCAGGGGTCTCAATCTTGACCCATGTGCCGCCTTCAAGAATTTTAGCTGGCATCCCAAGCAACGCTTGCGATTCCATGCCTGCGTCATAATCGCCAGTGGTGCGAAGGTTGCAACAAGACACGTTGATGATTGCCCATTTAGTGGTGTCTTCCTCCGACAAGGTTTGCGCGATGACACTGCCCAATGACAGCGCGAGCATAAGCGTTAAAAGTATTTTCTTTTTCATATCATCACTATTTAAAATAATTCGCATTGCTTGTGGCTATTTTGGGGCTACTCCCTGTAAAGATAGCCAAACAGGGCGTTTACCCACGGAATGTTGATTCTGAACCATCTGTATTTCCCGACAGGCTTGCCACCAAACGACAGTATGAATTCGCGAAAAAGGTTCCTGTGAAAAGGCAAGCCTACGTCGAGGAAATTGATGTGGGCGTAGTTGTGTTTCCACGACCAGGTTATGGCTTCCCAAACGGTCATGAGATTGGGGTGGAGTAGGGCGTAGCGCTTGCGTTTGGAGGCAAGATACCACAAATAGGAGTTACCGTTACTGAACACGCATACGCAACCACCGATGACCTTGCCCTTGAATAATGTTATGAATATTCTGCCATTGTCACTATCGTAAAGCTGTCGGATATGACTTTCCTCTGGTATTATTCTTCGAAGTTTCAATCGATAAAAGCCGTGCATGAGTTTGTAGAAGCTGTGCACTTCCTCGTTGGTCTTTGCCTCACGAGTCTCCACGCCGGCATCATAACTCTTTCTTATGCGCTCTTTCATCTTTTCAGATAGTCGCTCGATTGGCGGGATGGAGTGGAGCGAATTGTGCACCTCCTGCCAGTTCACGGGAAAGTAATTCTCCTTGCGGAAATATTTGTAGCCAAACATCTTCATGGAGAGGTCGCTGAACTCTATGTAGAGGCAAAGTCTTCTGCGCAGCTTGTGAGTAATCTCGTGTAGCATTAAGCTGAACAACAGTTCCTTGTCGGTATCCTCCTCGTATTCTCCCTCGCCATATATCCTGCCTTGGGAGTAGAGAAACGGTGGCAGCCACGTCTTGCGGTAACGTATGAAAGCGAGCATGTGAGCCACAATCTCACCGTTCTCTTTATAGGCAACGGCCATGTAAGGTCGCTGTCCTTGAGATTTCTCCACGATATGGAACAATTCCGTGGAGTGGAAGAAGCTGTGACAATGCAGTTGTGGCAGCTTGTTTCCCTTGGTGAATAATAGTATCTTATACTCGCTCATGCTTGCAGTTACTCCTTATACAAGAGGTATTTGCGCCGCTGTCTCTTGAACTTCTCCACGTCGCCTTGCCACATTCGGCTTATTTCTGCGGCACTCTTTCCCTGCTCTATCATCTTGCGCACATAGCCAACGCCAATGAGTTTCTCGAAAAATGAGGTGAAGAAGCTGTCACCCATATTCACGGCGTTGTATGCCTCTATCAGATAGCTGAGGTCTATCTTCCGCGCCCAAATGTCGGAATCTCTCATTTGGCTGAGATCTTTTCCATAGCAAGTCTTGCCCATCTGTGGTGGATTCTTCGCACCTGGACGACTTTCCGGCGTAAAGCTGAAACCATAAATCTTCATCTCGGGGTGTCCGAACACCTGGAAAGGCTTGTCGGTGCCTCGCCCCAAGCTAACAGGAGTGGCCTCGAAATAGCACAACGACGGGTAAAGGTAAACCGACTTCATGTTTGGAAGGTTAGGCGATGGTGCTACAGGCAGGTCGTATCTCGTTTGGTGGGTGTAGTTCTTGCAGGGAATGACTGTCAACTTGCAGGTCTTCCCCGACTTTAACCAGCGTTCTCCGTTGATCATCCTTGCCAGTTCTCCGAGAGTCATGCCGTGTACGACGGGAATGGGCAGTGCTCCAACGCCTGAGGCGTATTTCATGTCCAGAAGTGGGCCGTCTACATAGAAGCCGTTGGGATTGGGACGATCGAGGATTATCATGCGCTTGCCGTATTCCGCGCAGCGAGCCATCAAACGCATCATCGTAATATAATAGGTATAGAACCTGAGACCTACGTCTTGGATGTCTGTGACGAGAATGTCGAACTTCGCCATTTCGCCCTTGTCGGGAGCGTCCTTTGGAGCACCGTACAATGAGAACACATGAATGCCAGTCTTGCTGTCAACCGAAGAACTCACTTTTTCGCCAGCGTCTGCCTTGCCACGGAAACCGTGTTCGGGAGAAAATATCTCTACAACATTGACATGGTTCTCCAACAAGACATCCAAGGTCAACTTGTTGCCTACCACTCCTGACTGGTTTGAGAAAAGTGCCACGCGTTTGCCATTAAGCAATCTGAGGTAAGCGCCAGTTTGCTCTGCACCAGTAACAACGGCTGCCCGTGCGCTACTAATGAAAAAAGGAAATATAAGAATGAAGATGGTTAGAATCCGGGTATATTTCTTGTTTTTCATTTCAGACCTTTTTAGTAATTGTCTTCTAATCAGTTGCAAATATAAGCATAATTAACTATAAATCATTAAAAGATAGTTATAAAAAGTATTAAACAGCGAAAATACGGACTGATTATTTGTTTACAGCCTTCGGTGTCCAGTTGTTCAGGAAACGCAGTACCTTATTTTTGTTGTAGCCTTGTCCTTCCTCAAGAAAGCTGGAGTCTTGGATATGGAGAACCTTTCCGTTCTTGTCAAGCACTACAAACACGGGGAAGCCAAACCGTTGTGGATTGCCAAGACGTTTCATCAAGGCCTCTGCCGTGGCGTTGTTGCCTTTCCGTGGATTATAGTTTACATGAAGGTACACGAAGTTGTCGTTCACCACTTTCATTATGTCTGCGTCCTTGCTTATGAAGTCGGCAAAACGAAGGCACCAAGGGCACCAGTTGCCACCGACTTGGCATATGATATTTGCTCTATTGGGTTAACGGTCTCGTCGTAAACTTTCTTTAGCTGGGTCTGTGCGCTGACCATCATTGTGATGGCGGCAAACACAAGGGTTAATGTAAGTTTCTTCATGTCGTGTTTTGTTTTTAGAATATCAATTTGTGGGATAGCCGGCCTTGGCTTAACGCGAAACTTGTTGGTCGTATATTCGCTCGAAAGTTTGTCTAAGCTTGGTCTTATCGGCAATGACCTCGCGCACTTGCTTTAAACGAGTCTCATGGGGCGAGCCATTAATCCAAAGGTGTATGTAACCATTAGCACTGTATTTCTCTTCCATGTGCTCGCAAAACCTTCGCCATTGCTGCTCCTTGCTAAGTTGCGGCTCATGCTCCAGCCCATATTCAATGGCGCGTGTAAATATGACTTCTGGGTCAAGGTCCCTGTCTGCCTCTGCCACTATCTTTCCATATATGGAGCGTGGCGCGTGGGATGAGGACGCTCGGTGATCCTCCACTGCTTCCTTCATTATCTTTATCTGCTCTGGCGAGAACCATTTGCGAAGACGGGCGTCGGCTGCAAGAATCTTGCCTCCGGTGATGTGGTGAATGGCCCGTGGCCCTTCCATGCCAAGGTCGTGATAAGCCGCTATGACATAAGCCATGTCGACATCGGCACCAAGCATGTTGGCAAGCTCAAGCGAGTTTTTGATCACTCGCTGCGCATGGACGATTCCATGCGATTGTCCAAAAGCATTGTAGCGTGGCAATATCTGTCGCTCCACGAAGCTCATTATGTCGAGGTTGACATTCATAGGCAAAATCTTAATGTATAGAAATGTGATGTCATAAAGAAGAAAGGAATGTAGCCACTACGGTCATCAGGCCATAGACGAACATGTCTCGTGCTGTCGTGCCAAGCACCTTGTTCAGCTCTCGGCCTTTCCAAATTTCACGCAACTTGGCATAGCTCTGTGAATGCTTGTAGACGTAGACAAGAAACGGGAAGACACACACGGCCGCTAACTGGGCGTGGCGTGTCTGAGACATTATCGCGACCATGGTGACAGCGGCGCCCAAGGAGCCGACCGCATTGTAAAGCATAGCCCCACGTGCCTCACCTAATCTTACGATGAGAGTGAACTTGCCGTCTTTCTTGTCGTTCTCACGGTCTCGGAAGTTGTTGACACACAACAATGTGTCTATTACCAATCCGCATCCGATGGAAATGGCTAAAACTTGCCACGACATGACGCGCAATGCCTCTGGTATTATGACATGATAGGTGAAACAGACCGGCACGATTCCAAAGAATACCAGCACGAGCACGTCACCCAAGCCTTTATAAGAGAAGAACGTGGTATACAGAAAGGCGAAAAGCACGCATGTCAGGCCAACTATTGTCATCTGCCATCCTCCATACCATATAAGTGGCAGTCCTACGGCACAAGCCAATGCGGAAACGATTACGAGGCCAACTGCCATGGCACGAGGCGTTATCCAGCCTTCGGAGCATGCACGTTTCGGCCCAAGGCGAGTGGCAGGGTCATCGTTGCCATGGCGAAAGTCGAAATAGTCGTTTATGAGATTAGAGTCGATCTGCATGAGGAAAGCGAACAAGAAACACAATATCGCTGGCACTAAGCGGAAGTGTTGCCAACCCGTGGCTTTCAACGCGAGTGTCACGCCAATCATCACGGGCACCGCGGCTCCTGCGAGGGTCTTGGGGCGTGTGGCAAGCAACCACGCCTTTAAAGAATTTGTCTTTATCTGTTCGTTCTCTGTCATTGTATGTATAGCAATGTCAGTTGGCGAAATTCCAACTGATGCCAAATCTCAGCACCCGTCCGTTCAATGGATAGTTTGGCGTGAAGAAATATTCCTTGTTGCCTGTCCCACAGTTTACGTGACTCATCATCACGAAGAAACGAGCGCGGCTCAACTTGAAATTGAAGTAAGCGTTTATTATGGGATAACCTCCAGTTTTTTGCTTGTTCTCATTCTCTTGCACCGTATACTGCCCGAGAGACGGGAAATAGTTGGGTGCCGCATATTTCGTGAAATATCTCGCGTCTGCCCCGAAGTCGCAATTCAGCACACGGGCTATCTTGAAGTGCAGGTACAGATTTGTGTAGGCATTGATGGCAGGCAAGGGCAAAACGTCCTGACTTGTCGACTTTTGCCATGTCAGCGTTGTCTCCCAATGCAGTGGGCCGAATGCCAAATCTTGCGCTATTTCTGCCGTAAGCACCGTTATAGGGCTACTTGCCTGCCGCGAGAAAGCCATGTTGTGCAGACGTCCATTGTCGTCAGAGTTAGTGAACGAACTGGCGAAATAGGCGTAGTTTCTTATCTCATCAAAGGCGAAGCGGAAGCGTGTGCGTGTCTTGGCATAGTTCAACACGCCTTGAGCGCGAAAATGGTCTATCATGGACAAGTCGTCATTGTCCCACCATAGATGGCGCGACTGGTAATGGCGGAAATAGAATGAGGGTTTCACGTGGTGGTAGAACCCAGACGCGGCAAGCGTCATGGTGTCTCCAAGCAGCGGGAAGTTGAGGTCAACGCCACCGTCGATCTTTATCTCGCCGACATTGTATCCCACGACCGCCACGCCGCCCGTGACGTTGAAGTGGAGGCTCTTACCTTGTGTCTTGCTGAGCTGCGCGCCCACGGTGACGCTGTGCTCATTCCATGACGTGGTGCCCACTGAATCGGGCAACACATAATGGCTCAACGTGTGTGTCGCAAAAATCTTGGCACCAGCCTTTATCCATTTGTTGAAGCCTTCGAGCAATGCTATGGCAAAGGTGTTGCGCAAGTTCCAGTTGCTTGTCTTGTCGTAGATGGAGTCTCCGTCGAGCCGTTCTTTCACATTGTAGGTGTTGAGGTAATAATTCTCGGGAGTGGCATAAGCCTCGTAGATGCGTCGATAAGTGGTAAAGTCGGCAGTGTGGATGAAACTTGTCACTGGCACATACTCATCCTTGAGCCACGACGTGTCCTCTCTCGCCTTGTTGGATGCGGCCAAGAGGCTGTCTGCCATGTTCTTGCCATTGACTTTCACCCTACCAGACGCGGCAGCGGAGTCGGCAGGAGCTGTCTTGGTCGCGACCTTGGCATTGTCCGGGCGACCCGAGTATGACTTGGGCAACTTGGCATTCTTCTTGTCAAATTCCATGCCAGCGTCCATCGCTTCTTTTTCGGCCTTCTCCTTCGCCTTTTTCTCCTCTTTTTCCTTTTGCGACTCCATGGCAAACTTCTTGGCCTTTATTTCCTCTGGTGTCATCGGAACCTTCCGGTTGAAACCGACGCTGTAGCGCTGCGTGAAGAAGATGTGTTGATTGTCGTTGCGATTCCAGTTTTGCTCAAGCATTGTTGGAATCTCCGATGTCGCGAAGTTCTCGTTGAACGACTCTGGATGCGTTATGTAGAGATCGCTGGTTATGCCGCCATTCTCCGTGACTTTCTCGTGGAGGGTGTTGAAGAGTAGGTGAGCTTGATAACGGTCGCCTATGTAGCTGCCATAAAGGGAAGCCTTGAAGTGTGAGGTTGACTGTGCGTTGTAGTATCCCCGGCCATAGATGTAGTCTATGAGGAAGCCGACACCTAAACGCTTGCCAGCATTCACGGCAAACTTTGTCTTGAAATGGTCCTCACCGTTAGTGCGGTTGCCACAATTGTTGTATGAGATGTTCGTGAGTGGCGACAGGGTATTGGTGAACTGGAATTTCTCCACAGGTGTCACCACGAAATCGTATGGATTGACAAATATGAAATTATTGTTCTCCATCCTGTCAATGAAGAGCCTTGCCTGACGTGGCGCGCCAAGGTTGCCGGTGCTGTTATACTCTGAGCGCATGCCTGTCGTGAAGATGGAGTTCATGAACATGTGTGAGGCCGTGTCTGGCTTGGCCTCTACGCGATCGCCAAATCGAGGGTCAACAGTCCAAACGTGTATGCCTTCGGGAATCTCCTTGTCGGTCCCGAGCGAGTCTGGCTTGCTTGAACGGTTACGTTGATTGGTGACCACGCCGTCTGGTCCCATGGAATTGTAATCGTCTGCATCAAACTGCGCCCACATGGGAGTAGTCGACAAGAATGCGAGTAGGATGAAGGAAAGGATTTTCTTCATTTAATAAAGCGTAAAGCGCATTCAACTATTTTGAAGACCATGGAAGCAAGGATTATTATTATTCCCACGGTCTGTGGAGTGTGAAACAAGTATGTCAGGACACCGGCGATGGCACCCACCATGAAGATAATGTTAAGCCATTGGCGGACATTGCGGAAATGGTCTTCCTTTGGCAGTTGCGGCTTGTCCCTGTATGAGTTTTTTGCTAACATGTTGTTCGTTTTTTTCGCTTATGGCGCATCATCCGTTTTAATATGTCACGTTCAGAGCCTGGCAGATACGCTGGAAGATATTGTCCTTGCGGTCAATGGTCTTGCGCCTGAACTTCCCGCTGATAGGCGAAAGCTTGTTTTTCTTCTTGTTTAGGGCATTCTTGTCCGTAATCCAGTTTTCCGCCTTTTCCTTTATGCCCGAGGCATCTTTGCGGTTAGTTTCGTAAGCGTAACTTATCCGTTGCATCTTCACGTTGACATGACCGTCTGAGGCCGTCGCGATGAGCGTGTAGTTGAACTCTGTCCTGTCGAGCGAGATGAAATTCGAAGTGAACACGAGCCATTCTTTCACGCGAGCGGCAATGGTGTGTTCGGCCTTGTTGACGGCCGCTATTCGTGCCTGCGGTTGCAAGCCGGAACTCTTGCCTTCTTCCACTATGCTGGAAATGACGGAGTAGACCTTGTCGTAAATACTGTCGGCTGACATTCCAGGCACGTCCTTGTCAAGGGTGAATATAACCTCGCCATTCACCTCTGGCACGGCGCCCTCAAGATATTTCCGGTCAATCTTGGGGACTACTTTCTTTTGGGTCACTTTGGCTTGTTGCTGTGGCTGGTCTGGAATTTCCCAAACATTATTTTGCGCCATGCCCAACATGGGAATGAGAGCAAGGACGGAGGCTATCAGTTTCTTCATTTTCATAGTGTTTAAAAATTCTTGTTAAATTGCCGTTTTATAAAAGGCAAAATTACAAATTAACGTTGTCAATCCGTAGACATGCTCGTGATTTAACTTTTTTTGAGTTCAATCATCTTTTGCAACCTGAGCATTTCGTCGCGATATTGAGCCGCCTGGATGAAGTCGAGCTTCTTCGCCGCCTCTTCCATTAGTCGCTTGGTGTTGTCAATGCATTTCTCAAGTTCAGGGCGTGTCATCTCCTTTATTATTGGGTCAGCGGCGAATGCGGCCTTATCGGGCTCTACGTAGCTGTATGCCATTCCTGGCTTCGTCTTTTGCTTCTGTGAGCCGTCAGACTCTGGCAGCGAGTCCTTTATTTCCTTGACGATTTGCTTTGGCGTGATGTGATGTTCCTCATTGTATTTCATCTGTATCATCCTTCGCCTCGTGGTCTCGTCTATCGTTTTTTGCATGCTTTCCGTTATGGTGTCGGCATACATTATCACCTTGCCATTGACGTTTCTCGCCGCGCGCCCCGCGGTCTGGGTGAGGCTTCTGTGGCTGCGCAAGAACCCTTCCTTGTCGGCATCGAGTATTGCGACAAGCGAGACTTCTGGCAGATCAAGACCCTCGCGAAGGAGGTTGACGCCTACCAAGACATCGTAGACACCAGCCCTGAGGTCGTTCATTATCTTCACCCTGTCGAGCGTGGCCACGTCGCTGTGTATGTAGTTCGCCTTTATGTTGTGGTTAAGCAAGTATTCGGTCAGCTCCTCGGCCATGCGTTTCGTGAGCGTGGTCACCAAGACACGTTCGTGTTTATGGCTGCGCGTGAGAATCTCGTCGAGCAAATCGTCAATCTGGTTTTCCGAAGGCCTGACCTCTATCTCAGGGTCGAGCAGGCCTGTGGGACGTATAAGCTGTTCTACGACAACGCCTTCCGACTCTTGGAGCTCATAGTTGGCTGGGGTCGCAGATACATAGATTACTTGATGGAGCATGTCATGGAACTCATCAAAGCGCAATGGGCGGTTGTCGAAAGCCGCGGGCAGACGGAAACCATATTCCACGAGGTTGCGCTTGCGGGCACGGTCACCTCCATACATGGCGTTGATTTGTGGCACGGTGACGTGGCTTTCGTCAATGACCATCAAGTAGTCCTTTGGGAAGAAGTCGAGCAGGCAATAAGGACGCTCTCCAGGCTCACGTCCGTCGAAATATCGCGAATAGTTTTCTATGCCCGAGCAATGACCCAACTCTTTGATCATTTCCATGTCGTATTCCACGCGCTCCTTGATTCTCTGGGCCTTGATGTCGTCGCCAATCTCGTGAAAATAAGCTTCTTGCTTTACGAGGTCGTCCTGGATCATGCGAATGGCGTTATCAGTTTGCTCCTTCGACGTGACGAAAAGGTTGGCGGGGTAGAGGTCGTATTCGGCGAAGCGCTGAATGGTGTGCATGGTGATGGCGTCAACCTCGTCGATACTGTCAACCTCATCATCCCACCACGTCACCCTGAGCAGGGAGTCGGAGTAGGCCATGGCTATGGTGACAGTGTCGCCCTTGACGGAGAAGCAGCCACGTTGCAAGTCGATGTCGTTCCTGACGTATAGCGAACCGACGAGCTTGCGCAAGAACTCGTTGCGGTCCAGCTTCTGTCCCTGCCTTACCTTTATTATATTCTCTTGCATCGCCACAGGCGCGCCCATGCCGTAGATGCACGACACCGAGGACACGATGACCACGTCTTTCCTGCCAGACAGCAAGTCGCTCACCGCCGCAAGGCGGAGCTTGTCTATCTCATCGTTTATGGCGAGGTCTTTTTCTATGTAAGTGTCGGTGGATGGGAGGTATGCCTCTGGCTGGTAATAATCGTAGTAGCTTACGTAGTAGTCGACCGCGTTGTCAGGAAAAAATCCTTTCATCTCCTCGTACAACTGTGCTGCCAATGTCTTGTTGTGGCTCAGCACAAGTGTGGGCTTGTTGACATTGGCTATGACGTTGGCCACGGTAAACGTTTTGCCTGATCCAGTCACGCCCAATAACACCTGCGCCGGGTCGCCCCTTTTCACGCCTTCGGTAAGCTGTGCGATGGCCTGTGGCTGGTCGCCAGTTGGTTTATACTTGGATGATATTTGAAACTTCATGCTTGACAAAGTTAGTTATTTTATGTCAGTTATGAATATATAATCTCGAAATTTTGCTAAAAAAATCACTACAAGTTTGGTTTACCAGATAAATCTGTGTAAATTTGCAATTCATATTTAAAGGCTCAATAAAAAGAGAGTATGATAAAACAAGCTTTAGTTGCGCTTGTCCCATTGGTGCTCCTCAGCGGCTGCGCCAAGGAATTTAACAGCGTGTACAAGTCGAGCGACATCAAATATAAGTATGAGTATGCCAAAGAGTGCTATGCGTTGGGCAAAAACCAGCGTGCGGCATCTCTCCTGCAAGACTTGATTGTACCCGAAAAAGGAAGTCAGGATGCGCAGGAGTGCTTGTATATGCTCGGTATGGCTGAATATAAGAACATGGATTACGAGACAGCGGCAGAGACATTCAAGAAGTATGTTAAGTCTTATCCGCGTGGCGACTATTCCGAAATGGCCAAATATAATGTGGGACAAAGCCTCTTCATGAGCACTCCGGAGCCACGCCTTGACCAAACGGAGACAGTGGCAGCAATCAACGCTTTCCAGGAGTATATGGATTTATACCCGGACGCTAAGCATAAAGAGGACGCGCAGAACAAGCTTTTTGAATTGCAGGACAAGCTCGTGCAAAAGGAACTGTACTCGGCTGAGCTTTATTATAATCTCGGCACTTATTTTGGTAACAACAGTGGGGGAGACGATGGCGGCAATAACTATCAAGCGTGTATCGTGACATCGCAAAACGCGCTCAAGGATTATCCTTACACGAAAAAACGTGAGGAATTTGCGACCCTCATAATGAAAAGCAAGTTTCACCTCGCTGAGCAAAGCGTTGAGGAGAAGAAGCTTGAACGTTACCAAGACGCTGAGGACGAGTGTTATGGCTTCTTGAACGAGTTTCCTGATTCAAAGGAAAAGAAAACGGCTG